>Ga0209755_10004823_pt1 | contig 15691 bp, 10 predicted proteins | sample TergutCo191P1_FD_187301 | JGI IMG/M metagenome (GOLD analysis project Ga0209755, IMG submission 187301) | Cornitermes sp. P1 segment gut microbial communities from Petit-Saut dam, French Guiana - Co191P1 (SPAdes) (version 2) | ecosystem: Host-associated > Arthropoda: Insects > Digestive system... | reverse complement strand
AAAAAGTTTCATTATTCCAGTTGCATAAGCGAAGCGATCCTCTACGTTTCGGTGTTGTGTGTCTGTGAAAAGTATAAAAATTATATTATTTAAAGGGATGCCTCATTTCCGTTTAACAATTTACCACCCAGGAGTTATGTGGCTGTGACGATGTGAAATCGGCCATGTGGAGCCCTCTATAGCCACAAGCACATACAACATTGTGGACAACACGAGATCCGCTACTTTCACCCAGGAACACTTCTCGCTTATGTATTGTTATAGGGCGATAACGCAGGCGGGTGACTACTCGCATTATCAGTAATACATGTCAATATGATTCCCTCAACACTTGTACAGTGTTTCTAAAGCACGTGACGTCACTATAGGAGCGTGTTCTATATATAAAGACAACGAAATATGAAAACCGTTGGTTTAAACATGGACCCTTGACACTTTGTCTTTGAGTTATGGCTAATTTTAGCGTGGAAGAAGTAGAATAAAAATGAAAATGGAAGGTGGTGGCGGTAGTAGTGATGGTGATGGTGGTGGAAGTAATAGTAGCAGTAGTAGTAACAAGAAATTAAGAAATATTCGCGGAGATTAGGGGTATGGGTGCACTGAAAGCATGTTGCATGGAGGGTTACAGGTGCATGGCAGAAACGTGACTAACCAACAAGATATTTACCCAGGCAGATACACAACACCCGCCCCTCTCTAAGCCAGACCCACTCAACTGGTAGACAGAGGTAACATGTTGCCCTCAGAATGACATTTGATATGAGTATTCGTTTTGTAACCCTGTTCCTGGCAAAGCAGAGCTAGAAAGTTGAAGCAGTTTTGAGGACCCATGAGCTGTTTGTTAATTCATTCTTAAAAACGTGCTAAAATAGCGGCGCCGTAGCTTCTGTTGTGTACTGCATTTTTTATATATTTTTCTAACCATTATCAGTAAATTTTTATTGCACGCGATGTACAGACAAATACATAAGCAAAATTTCACATTTAATTATGCATATAGCTACTGATTCATTTTTTATCCTGTGCACTGAATGTTATGTTGTCCGCATACTGAACAAAATTTGCCCACGTTGCCCGTACCGCATACAGGGTTGAGCAGATGAGAACTGTGCTCTTCTGGGGCATTACGCAGCGAGTAGTAGTAATTCCTTACCGACGTTTCGGGACAACCTATATGTCCCATCTTTAATATACGCTGCGGAATGTCAGAACAGCGCGGTTCTCATCCACTTTGCGGCGGAAGCCTGAAATCACGCACGGTTGAGCAGGTCTGTTCTGTAAGCTATCTCCTAGCTTAGAGCGAGGAGGGTCAGTGCGGTTGCCTTGCTAAGTTTCTTGTTGTTGGGTAAAATCGCATTCCTTTGATGCACCTGGTAGCCCGTTACCCTCAAGCATTCGCTGTTTTTGTCCCTAGATGATGTTAACGAGTCGTAATTAATTTCAAGAATAACACGAAATATGTGAGCATCTGAAATGTGCCTTTCCGTTTTTCACACAACACGCTGTTTTCCCCGTACTTCAGCAACAGATAACTCGCAAGCGGCAACTCACACAGCAAGTGTGCCTCCTCTCGCATGCACGCCCAATTTCACCCGCCGATGTATGGCCGTTGCTACGGATTAATGCAACCCGTACCTTGAAAGGTGCCATCTTGTGAATCAGTCAACCGAAGGGGAGAGTAACAGGTTGGTGTGAAGTGCTTTAAAACAGCGTTTCGTCTTGAAATACCTAGCAACATTCTATTTAATAAGCTTTTGAATCCAAAAGGTACGTTTGTCATTAATTTCTCCAACTTCTAAGACTGCAGAACTATGTACCCTACTGCAGCTTCGTCCATACGCTTGTCGGCGTGTAATAATCATTGTCATTTTTCACAGTAAAAGCACAGCAAATTATATATCCGCCTAAATTCGTCCGGCAAGTGTTGTCCAAATTTCGTTCTCAGCGATTAAATAGACAATCAAAATCTTTTACATCTCTCTTCAACAAAATCGAATTCATTGTTAAAGATGGACGTAAAGAGCTATAACATGTGTACGAAAGACAAAATGCGGACAATAATGGCTGTTAGGAAGAATATCATTAGGTTATATGGAGTGTAAAAAGTACTGAAATAATACTCGAACTGGTAGGAACCGTGTCTTGTTTTAAGCCCCCGAAAATGCGCCGGTTTCTTGTTTGTATGGAAAAACACTCTTGTTCTTATTACCTAGAAGGGCATCCGGGTGAAAATTTCAACTAGCAATTAAGAACGGCATTTCGCACCTATTTTCTGGTAAAGACCCCCTCCCAAAAAAAGCGGGGTGGAAGTGGTTTTGTAAATTTATGTGTCGACATTCTCAACTGAATCTTGACAAGCCGCAGACGACACCCAGAAAGTTTACACCACAGAATGCTCTCAAGTCTTCTGTATGTATGGGTTCATTAGACATTTATTAATGTCAAGGTCACACAAAAATACCAGCAAGCAGACTCCATGCATAACTATATCGTTCATTCCCTGATCGCTTCGCGTCACGCTCGATCCACGCTACTGCCTGTTTTTTTTTACGAAACTGAAAAAAGGCGGTACAGTAAGTCCTGTTCCTTAGAATTCGCGAGGTCTTACATATCTGAACCTCGTAAATACCGAACCAGAGTATTATTGCGTTACACGTTACGTTGCAAGAGAATGTGCTGGTGTTCCCACCTTTACGGACAAAATGGAAACTCGTTACGAAAGTCCCACCTGTCCAGTTTAACTTGACGGTCACGTGAACTGAAGCTGCCATAAAAAAGTGTCAGTAATGCGTAACACTGATTGAACAAAGCGAACCGTTTTCGAGCGGCGGCAGTACGGACAAAGTCACGCCCATTTTTCTGTTCGACAAAACGCAGAACTGTAACAGCAATAAAGCTGACGGAGTACTGTGGACATGTGACACAACCGATGACGGCATTGAGATTCCGCGTGTTGTCTGAGCGGTCGTGTGCCGCCTGTGAAGAGCTCATCGCGAAGTCACATCGCCTGTGACCTGACACTACCAGTTAGGATGTATAAATCTGAGAGCTAACGACCGTTTCTGTATTAGGCATTCAGTGCTAAATCGCTGGCATCACGCTGCATGCATGCATTATTCATGTTGGAACCTGTTATAGGCAAATGAAAGAAGTAGATATATGAAAGAAGTAAATATATGATTAAAGAAAGCATTTTAACTATTGATTTATGCATTTATTGCTACAGCCCATTTAACGAAGTTGTCAGTAGTTCATACCCCGTGGTTAATCGGAAAGTAGTTCCAAGAAAAAAATGGTTTGAACTCGGTAACTAGATTATTATTATTATTATTATTATTATTATTACTATTACTATTCATTTCTTCGCAAAAATTAAATAAACTAACAGTACTTATTAGAATGTTGTGCATAATGATAGAAAGGTTAGTGAGTAATAGTAAGGAATTCCACATTATGTGGAGGCAATAACCAAGGGTATAGGTACAGTTGTCCCTGCATACGCTATGAACGCGTATAGGGAAAGTGGAGATACAAATCCACTCATTCTCAACCTCGGAATCACACGTGACGAATAAAATCACAAAAAACTTCAGGTTGGATAGTAGGTATTCCGTAAGAGATTTGAACCCGGGACTGAATGTCAGTGCTGTCCACTTTAATGGAACTCGACAAGCCGAATAGAAATCATTAAAGTAGAAATAAAAAGTAAAAGCCAATGTTCAACCTACAACCTGCCATGAAAGCACAGAGGAGAACAGGTATAGTTCTAATCTTTAACAATTAATATAAACTAGTTTAAATAATAAAGTACTAAATGCAATAATAGATAACTCACAGTTCTGGCGGTTCGAATATGGAGACGACGTAGAATGAAAAGCGAAAGTTAACTTTAGGCAGAATCAAGGAAAACGGGTAGCAGGGAGATCCAAACTAATCTGGGAAGAGAATATTCAGAACATACTAAGAGAAAAATGAAATGGAAGAAGACATAAATCGACGCCAAATACTGCAACAAATTGGCTAGCTACTAGCAAAATCTCTGCACCATTAGGTACAAAATGAATCTACTAAGTTTGTGCCGAAAACTCATTGACATCATTACATTCAGATTAGTTCGCGGCCTAAATACGTCCAGCACATCCGTATACACTAGTCTGACTGCAAATACGTAGTGCAATTAAGTGTTCGGAGGTGCCGTATTTGCAGTAAGTTCACTCTCACCATAAGCTAAATGGAGCAACATTGCTTACTTCACTCTGCTCTCCTCAAAACAATCCTCTGTACATTTCCGGGACATAAATGGCGAAGGCTGTTGTTGTGTACCAAATGACAGTCGGTATTATAATTTAACACGTAGAATTATGCATGATTTCTCTTCCTTCACTTTGTCAGCATAAAGTAATTTGGTACGTGTTTCCGCAGGGAATAGCGCCAAAATATCTTAGCATTTTCAATTAACTACGTGAGGTCTTTTGGTTCTACCAAGGGATAGCAGTTTTGGCAGCTCACGCATACTTAAACCAGTTCCGCTGGTAAAGACCACAATGCACATAATTCAGAAGCCCTTATGAAGCAGTCAGTTTATAATAATACTCGTATATGCTCAAGGTCCGAGTTCCAGACTGAGACAGCGCCCTCAACGACGAAGTATACACTGATACAACGACGATTAACCCCGTTTATATAATTAGAGAAAGGGTAATACTTGATTTTTCATTATCGTAATTCGGGAGCTGTAAACCAGGTGAGGTGCTCCAGCTGCCCTGACGGTTTCTGGCGGGACAATAGCCGAGGCGCTCCTTGCCTTAGGGGTAAACTGACTTTATAAACCTTTTAGTAATTCTGATACGGGGATAGGCGCTAGGAAAACTTTGCCCACTGGAATAGGACAATGCAGCCAGTAAGTGCAGTAGTTGATTGGTACAGGGATACAGATAAGGATGACTTCAGTACAGCTCTGGAAACTGATTATTATACTCCGTAGTCTTCACTCGTTCTCGCATTATTGTCCCACGCAGATCAGAACTTCATGCGAAGCTCTAGCACGACCTTTTGTGTACCTTGTATCCAGTATAAACTTACGTTAATCTTTTATAAAACCTAGGACAGTTCTCCGAGGATGGCAAGTGTCTGCTTTACATTAAAAAATAGCGGTTGGACCATCACAAACAACGTACTGACATTCTTTCAGTAACATCTCTCAAACAAGTCTGTGCAGACCGCCAGCTGCATCTTTTAAGTAACTGAAAGCCGTCACATCAAGCACAAAAGAGGAAGGCTACAGATTTATTCTTCCGCGTGCATCCTCACACACAGTCGCCGCTAAAATGAGCTACAAAACATTCAGCAAACAGGGCTAGGTATGCAAGTATTTCGGTAACGCTACGTACACACTCCATGTTACATACAAAAATCGTTTAACCGAGACCTCAAGGCAATTCATACTTCAGTCCTTCCCACAACAATCAATACAACATCTCCATGGAGCAGTTCTCATCGAGAAGCTTAAAAGTACCTTAGCTGATCAAGAAATTTCTGGTGTTGTAACTTACACTAATAAAGAACATAACAAATCGGGAGAAACCTAAGATTAAATTAACAAAAAGTAATAAAACGTAAACATTTATGCTGAACTCTTAAACGGAACATCTGCTTCGATATCCTCAAAAACAAGAGACGCTGTGATAAACCATGGGTAAATACAGTGCACGATGATGTAGAGCTTGCTTAATGACACAAATACTAGCTCCTACTGTATCACGCGAACCAAAAAAATGGTAAGTAAAATAACGGAATGCGTTAACATGAAAATTTATGGGGGCAAAATATACTTAACGTACTAAAATATGCATTATTAACTGAAATTGGAACAGTATAAATTATGAAATCCAATTTTTTAATTCAACGGAATTTGCACAATAGTACAAGGAAAATGTTAACTGGAACTCAGAACTTTCCGAAATACTGAAGGGAACATGTCGCATTTCTGCATGGGCCGAAAGTTTAGTCTTATCTGGCCCGGCCCTAGGAGCACTCAAACCCATCACAAAGTTCAGCTTCAAAACGTGTTACCTTTATCAGACCGAAGACCGACTTTCCTTTATTCTAGATCGAATGAAACCCAAAATATTTACATTCTGCTCTTGAACATCGTGTAGCTAATACAAGTTTCTTTTAATGCATAAATGTTAATATTTGGATGAATTATTTAAACAGGCTCTTAAGAACGTAAACAATTTTGGCGTTTGAAAAGCGGTGCATATGTATAAGGTATTAACTTGAACTACTTCCGAGAGTGGGGACAGATATAAAAATCCCCGAGAAAATAAAGCAAGGGTTTGTTACTGGAGCCTGATTAAACTCAATTTCTCCACCTCATTCCTTAAATACGGATTATTATTCTCAACTTATCACATTACATGTTACTGCAGTTCTATCGTAAATGTCTGTTATTTTTATGACTGTCTCCAGAAAATAAAGTAAAAGCAACTATGAATTTTATTCTAACCATGAACACCTTTTTTGTAACAATTTTTATCCGCATTTGCAAAATTGTGAAAAGAGGCTATCAGCTTCGTCATGTCTGTCTATCCGTCTGTCCGCACAGAACAACTAGCCTCCCACTGGACGGATTTTCATGAAATTTGATATTTGAGTAATTTTTTTCGTAAGTCAGTCGAGCAGATTCAAGTTTCGTTAAAATCCAACAATAATAACGGACTTTACATGAAGATCAATGTAAAATTATGATCATATCTCGCTGAATTTTTTTCAGACTGAAAAATGTTTCAGACAACAGTTGTAGAGAAAATCAAAACATGCATTTTATGTTCAATAGCTTTTTTCGAAAATCGTGTCGTTTATGAAATAATGTGGGAAAATACTGTAGAGCCGGACAGGCCACAGATGATAACAGAACACGGCGCATGCGTTTTGCGTGCTGGATACCGAAGGCTACAGGCACACACTCAGTCTCTAATACGTATTGCTTTTCGACTGGTTGCACGAATGCGCCTCACTGTTACATTATATGTCAAGCGTCTGTCTTGTTGTTATCACCAAAAGTTATACCAGCATTTTGCAGAACGTCTTGTATTTATGAAGACGTTATTAGGGTTACACCATAATGAACATGAATAATATACAGTCAGTTGTGTAATCCAAGCCCCTTTCATTTTTTAAGCTCACTGTATTTTTGGCCACAGCCTAAGGGATTGTGACATTTTTATACAACTCGGTATGTTATTTAACAAAGCGTACAGAGGTTAATATCTTTTTAAATGGATTATGAAGCCGTTTATATAATGCTGTACGTACTCATTTCACGTGGGTGTACCCGTCACACGATAATCACTTCAGCTAAGGCCTGTCATTCAATGACCGTTTCCAAGTTCCTTTATGTTGAAGAAACGCTGTCTGTGCATAATTTTACGAAAGGTTTTCTGGAGAGATGAAGCAGCGAATGAAGGCATTTCATGTGTTAAACCGAAAGTTGTCTAAAGCACGATGGCGATCAAAAAACTGCAGTGAGACACACACAGACACAGAAAATTACGGAAAAAAGCGGTATTACGAAAACGCGCTTTGAACCTAAGCCTTAGACGACACACTTTAAATCAGTAAAATATACGAATGTTCCCCAGACAGTATGTGTTGACATAATAACTAACTAACCAACTAATGCCATTGAACAAGGTCCTTCCACAAAAGCTGACAGATCCTCATTACCGTATTCACAAGCGCCCGCCACTTGTCTCTATCCTAAGCCAGATCAGTCCGGTTCATACCTCTCCATGCCGCTCCTGGAAGGCCCATATAAGTCTAGGTCTTCCAAGTGGTACACTTCCCGCTGGTCTCCCCGCCAAAGACCTGTATAAACCTCTTCTGACTCGCATACGTGCCACCTGCACCGCCCATCTCATTCTTCTTGATATGATTACCCGAAGGTGTGTTCACATGATAGTTATTTCAATTCCGTGCGAAATTTAAAGAATGTATGTAATAAAATAATTCCATGCTGATATGTCACCAGTGTTCCTTACGAAACTTGACACTCCTAACTTGTACCCCGGTCCTTCCACGCTCGTATGGTCATACCACTTATCAACACGCATTAGTGTGAATCAGTACTGCAGTAGTAACACTCAACATTCTGTTAACACACTTTCGAAAATTACACACCGTAGAATATACTTACTTTGTAGGGGCCATCATAATGCACAGTGAAGTACAAGAAGACTGCACGACACCGAGAATACAGGAATATCCGCTCTTCTCAAAGGATACGCAGACCTAAGCTCAAGGGACAGAAGCATCACAAGGCAACTCTTTCTGGGATTTGGACTGATAGGACGCTCAAAATTCTTGTTTTATTCTGTTAGAACTTCTGACGTTACAAGGAGATATCCTGGAAAACCCGAATATAGACATCAAACAAGAACTGAACTCTACCTTAAAGTGTCAAAAAATAACTGCGTGGATGCCATTGTTTGTAAATCTCAATTTCTCGCTGTACGTGATTTTACAAGCTTCCGTTGTACGGACAGAAAGATTTCTCTCGGACGGCTGATGTCAGTTCCTGGCGGGGGATGGGGGAAGGTGGGCGGAAGAAGCAAGACCGGCCATGTACGTATAACGTAACATGGAGGAGCGTTCGCGAAACCACTGTTGCAGTGGAAAAGCAATACGTGTTAGAGACTGAATATGTCTGTAGCCCTAGTAATTCAGCACGTAAAGCGCATGTGCCGTATTATATTGTCATATGTGGTCTTTCCGGATCTACCGTGTTTTTCGGCATTATCTCATAAACGGCACAATAATCGGGAACAAAGTTATTGTACACAAAATGTGTGTTTCGATTTCGCCTACAACTTTTGTCTGAAACATTTCTCATTCTAAGAAGAACGCGGCGGTATTGTCATGGATGTACGATGGTCTTCATGTAAAAGTGCCCATTATTACTGATATATTTTAATCAAACTTGAATTTGGTCAAAAGACTTTCGAAAAAATACTCAAATATCAAATTTAATGAGAATCTGTCCAATGGAAGCCCAGTTGTTCCATGCGGACGGACGGAGAGACCCGACGACGTGAGTAGTCGCTTTTCGCCATTTTGCGAACGCGTCTAGAAGAGGGAAAACACACCAATTGCACACAGAACGCTCGTTTATGTAAACAGACACACTGGAAGCCGTTCATCGAATCACCAAAGTCACTATACTAGACACCCGTATCTCAAACAAGTGTTTCTGGGCCATCACATGCCAACAGCTTCATTCTAGGGCAAGAGCCAGGCAACATGGTGCCAAGCGCACGACAATTTCACCACACCGTAGAAGTACAGATGATAGTTTGCACGAGCTTCAAAATCCGAACCTGGGAAGATATTTCACTCTATGACTGCGTCAATCCAGATTCTTAAAACGCCATAAAATAATGAAGAGATGTCTCTGCTTACCAGACAAAGAGACAACGAGAAAATAAAAACTACGTAATGAAGAATTGTGTAGAAAATTAAACAAGCTCAGGAAAAATGACTGACATACATGAAGTTTCATCAACTACAAAACTCACTGTTCGTTAAACGTTTAACAAAAATAAATTATGGACTTACGTTGACTGGGTAAATAACTGCAGACAAGATACAGGATATATACACGTATGACAGAAATTACTGGAAGAGAGTAAGCTACGAAGTAGCAGACGATAATAAATTTTCTGGCAAGACCAGGGTAAACATAGGCTCGCTGTCTGCTAAGGCATCTGTAAAGACTAAAACAAAAACCGGGCCGAAACGGCATTACGGCTAACAGGAGTAAGACCAACAATTTAATGTACAGTACCCAAGTTCTTGACCACGGGATACACTTTCTTGCCCTCGGATCGAAATTCTCCAACCGTTGAGAAAAGGCGAAGAATATATACAGGAAATGTTCAGCACAGGGGAACAGAAGCAGATAATCTTGGTTGTAAGAACACTAAACAAGTTACAAGTGTATACCCTTCAGTGCAAACATACATTAAAAGTTCAACCCAAGTACTTCTTCAGCACGTCACAACAACAAAGCCACTGATAATGGGCAGCCACTAGGCTCTGCAGAAGCTGTAAGTTTCAAGTTTAAGGAAAAAGAGCTGAATGCAAATTCTATAAACGTTAAGTAACTAAACAGTAGTCTAAAGCGACAGAAGGGAGAAGACCGACGGGTTAGTGAAAGTCAGTAAAGAAAGTACCCAAGAGCCCTTCCTACTAACCCCACGAAACTCGTTGACATTAAAGCTACTTTGTTTTAATTTGAAGCATTCATCGTCCATTTTATTGCTCTAACATTCCACATTACTATAAAAGATGGAAATATTTGTCGAACTACCTGACGATGAGAACAACACAATGACAACAAAAAGGATTTTCAATACGTACTGTTTAATTATTAACGCATTTTAACTATGCTGAAAACAAAAAATGTTTGTTATTCATTACAATCAGCACACACACCAAATTCCACGGTACACGTTCCTAAAACGTACCGGTATACCTGTATGTTTACATAACAGAAATACGTAGTATGTTTAATGGTATTCAGGTAATTTTAAAACTCCTTTCTGAAGAATCTAATATACGAATTTCATTCATTAAATATGCAGAATGTACGGTAAATTTTTAATTAAATTTTGTTTACAATATTGTTTAGTCTACCTCTTCTACCTACCCAGTGTAGGTACAGAAGGTCATCGTTTTACTTGATCAAACCTAATGACACACACACATATTCGGTAGGCCTCCTCTGGACGAGGGATCGGCCCGTTGCACTGACCTCTACCTGTACAACACACAACATTCACAAGAAACAACCACCCATGTCCCCGGAGGGATTCGGAACCGAAACCCCCACAAGTGAGCGGCCGCAGACCCACGTCTTAAGACCGCGCGGCCACCGAGATAGGTTTATATAATTCTTCCAACTTCAAAACTCACAGTATGTTGGGCTCAGTTATCTGATGTGGATTTTTAACACGTAAAGCTGCAATTTAAAAAATTATAACATGGTGCAGGAGTGAGCAAACAGCGTCTCGCGGGCCGGAAACGGTTTTCGAACATTTCAGTCCGGGCCGCAGCGACATTCTGGCATTTTTCATAATTGGTCCTAATACACATTATGGAGGCAACGTTGTATCGATAGAAACAAACAGAATGCAATAAAATTTATATTTTGGCAGAAACTCGCATTTTGAGTACCAACTCCTTACAAACGTAATGATACAGTTAATTACATGTACCTATACAAGTGACTAATCACTATGCACGGAATGAACAGCATTAATTTGAAATTATATGGACCTACCGTTTTCAGTTACATCACTTCAACCGTGATGGCAGACAATTCATGCGCACTTTGGTATAAAGACAGTAATACAAATTATGTTAAGACAGTGTAGGTAACTTACATGCCTAACGACTCTGAAGCCACAGATAGGCTTATGTGTTGTAAAATCTCTCCGGTACATCATCTCTCCACAATTGACATATCCGCCCGAAGGTTATGAGATCTTTTCTATCCCCGACAAGCCATAACGTATCGAGTTTGTGGACTTTCCCAAAGCTTTAAAACAGATCTGTTGTGAAGTTAAAAAAAAAGTGGATCACATTTACATTGTCCCAAGCCCGTCAATGAATTTCGATGTGTTGTAGCTCCATAAAACACAGAATATCTGAGTGTCCGTCCTTGCGTGTCCAATTAATAATGTTTGAACCGACAAATTTTCATCAAACATGGAACAGGCTAATATTCTGTCACTACAGCCATACCACCTATGCAGTCTTTAATAACAGAAAGGCAGATATGATTTCTGTGCGTGAACGTCTGTTGAGGTGGAAGCGACATTAGCGCCATTTGTGGGGTCCAAATGTGATACTCTTGTATGGCATTGTTTTATACGAGTAGGTCGTAAAACAATTGTACACCGGATGCGTCAAATCTGTACTTGGAGTCTGGTTTGCCGCCGATACACTGACAATATACTGGAGGATTAGACACGGACACTGATTATGGTCGCAGGCCCGCCTACAATTTCTATATGAAATATTGTTTGAACGTCAACAATTGCAAACGTACTCACAAAACTTCGAGGTCACAGTGTACTACCGATTATCCGCGGTAATGGTGGGGAGGGGGCGCACGGATAACTGAGAAACTTATAATTTATTGAGACACGCACAAAAATAAAGTGTATTTATTTATTACACACACAGTAAGTACACAGCACACGGTTAATGCTTTCGTAAACAGTCCGTGATTTTTGTTCGTATTGAGGATTTCGTTCCAGCAAGCGGCCCTAAATCACGTTATTTCCCACCTTCGTCATTAATCTTTAGCAACTCACGATCGTGCAAGGATAATCCGCAAACGGAATAATCCGAGCACGAATAATCGAGGCCACATTGTACTTTTTTAAAACGTAGTGTGACTCTGTACCAAGTACCATCACGCAAAAATATACATCACTCAGCACTATCATTAGTCATTTATGGTCCTTGAAAATCACATCAAAATACCAACATTTTAAAGAAAACACAAGTAATAAGTTATTTCCGAACGTTACAATTTTCATACGGAAAGATGTCCTGATTAATGTACACCCTTCAATCCGACACCATGTTTATTGCAAAGTGTAAACCATGCAAATAATCACACACGGTACAGCCACAAATACTACTCATAATCCAGTGTCAGGCTAGGAGAAACGCATATTACAAAGGTATTATTGATGGCAAAATAACATGTAGAATTACAGAAGCAGTTCGAAAGACGAAAACATTTTACGAGCGCAAATTTACAGCTGACACGGGAAGATTCGTGTCTTCTGGAACATAAAGCTGCGTGCAATCGGTGGTTCGAAGGAGTTTCCTACCTCCATCTTCAGGGTAGTCTGGGATCGTATTTCATAGTATATGATGATCGTCTCCAACGACAATAAGAAAGAGTAAGCAGAAATCAGAAAAAAAATTGTCTTTCGCTGAGCTCTCTAAAGTCCCACTTCAGTTATTTCAGAAGACTGGTGAAAGTGAATAAAATAACATTTTTATGTCAGTGAGAAACTTGAGCGTTCTTTAACCTCAAAATAAAATACACTGATAAATTAAAAAGTGGTCAACGATACAGGCGATCGTCTGCGGCCGCTTGATTGCTGGAATTGCGGGTTCGAATCCCGCCAGGCGCATGAATGTCTGACTCTTTGGAATCTTGTGTGTTGTCATGTACAGGTATTTGCGTCGGGCTGATCACTCGTCCAGAGGAGTCCTACTGAGTGTGGTGTATGTGTGTTCTTGGGTGCGGTCAAGTGCAAAAACAACCCTCTAAATCTACAGCCAGTAGGTAAAAGAGGCCAGACTAAGAATGAAAGAAAGAAAGAAAGGAAGATAAAAGAAAGAAAAAACATACAGGTCTATAAATGTTCCCGGGTGTCTTTCAACAAATTTCAGAAATACAGGATTTGTACTGAAGTAAGTAGGTCGAAGACCACCTGGACCCTGAAAATGGGGGCAAAGTCGAGAAATACCCATCCATCGAGGCGGCGGCTACCCGAAAATATTACAAACTTCATTCTAAATATGGGAACTCCGAAACATATGGAAAATTTGGCAGCTTAGAATAAAAGGTTTGTGAATTTGGATCTTCAACTCGCTAGCATAATGTGGCCGTATCAAGCACTCGAAAGCAGTCAGATTTTCATGAACCATAAATCATTCGACTGGACTTTGCATTCCACACGTAAATACATTAGGTTAATAATCAATCAAATTACTTGGTCTTAAACTTCCTGTTCTAGGACTTGGCCGTGGTCCTAAACGATGTTTCATAAAAACTATTATGTCATACGTAAGGTAAAGTGTTGCCAATTAACAGTTCACACTAAGAAGATCAGCCAGTAAAGTATGAAACAGAAAAAAGAATATAGCGAAAGTTGCATTTTGCAAGATGCGAGGTTTTTGAATCTCACAGCAGCGTTTGCAAATATTCAAAAGTTCTGGGACGTTAGGCTGTGTCGACCGGTAAACAGATGCCAGCGCTTCTAATCAGTAAAAATGGCGTAACATTCCAAAAGTCTTGAAAGTTTGTAACTCGTACCCTGCAACATTTGTCGGAAGGATCAATATTTAAAAAACTGAACGTTTCAAAGTTTGGTATAAAAAATTGAAGACCTAAGGTTAGCTGTACCTATAATATTAAGAGTGATTTAAAGAAATAGGGTTTGAGGTTATGGACTGTATTGAGTTAGTTCAGAATGAGATTTTACGACTGGCTCTTGTCAACATGAAAATGAACGTTCAAATTTCATACAACGCGGGAAAAAAGACGTGTTCACCTATGCTTAATCCGTAAATCCAAACGTGTTGTTCTTAATCAACAACGAAAAACGATCTTTGTAACACACGCGAAGATTTATTGAGTTACGTGATTATTTTCGTTTCCAAATATTTTCTACTCATATACATTGTGTAAAAATGGTGAAAGATGCACTTAAAATGAACATTCCTTTCCCTTTAAAACGTTACTGTAACGCTACTTAAAGAATGCACCTTTTACCGAGTCCCTGAGCACGGTAGCTTTACCGGATACAAAACCTGTACCTGCTGGAAGATTCCGTAACAGCTGCCGTGGTCAGAAACACAACAGAAAAAGGACACTATGAATAACACAGAATCAAAGGTTGGCATTCTTGAAACGACAAATCTAAAGGCAGTAAAATAAACAGGCCAGAATTATTCGCAACGCCTACATTTCCTAACTTGTTAACCTGAACAGCTCACCTATGCACAGATTCACAGTATAACAGCAAACGGCGAACAGGAAGCGCGAACCCTATTTGCTAAGCAAACACTCTCACCTGCTCCGTCAACGATGTCTTTTACTACACATGTAGCACTGAGGTTAAAAAAGAATGACACTTTAAAAAACACTTCTACAGTAAGCTCCAACGCAGTGTTCCTTATTTTCAGTAACAATACTCACTTCAAAGTCGCACACATCCACGGAATATCTAACCATACCGTAGCAATTTTCAACATGTCTGTATTCACAGTCAAACCAAAAACAAACAAATAAATGCGAGATTTTAGGCTTTCGGAGCGGAAGTAGTTCAGGTCTCCGTTCTTCTGGGATGTAACCATTCATCTCCAAATGCGGTCAAGTGCTTATATATAGTACGCGCGGTTTAAGAAATTATATATCTGATTGATAACGCGGTAAACAAGTCCTGAATAGTTCTAATTTCTCAGTAACAGAACGTACACTTAGCGTTTTCAGACCAAACTGACCATCATGTAATTATGGAATGATCAAAACTAAGACACTAAAGCACTAAGGATAATATAAATAAGATCTCACTAAATACCACACACACAAGGCTGAGCAAAGGAACGCAGCAAACAGTTTGAGTGCACGGTGAAAAATAAACGCTATGCTCAAATAATACAGAAGTATGGGCGGGGGGTCCATATGATGGAAAATTCTACATAACCATGCACACAATGAGAACTGCACTGTGATAAGGAACAGTGGAAATGAACCGAAGAAGGCAGAGACAAGGCAATGACAGAAAGGAAGAAAAACGACAGAAAAGTAGGAAGGGAAACTAGTCTATGCCTGCTACCGGATATATGCATGAGGCAAAAAAAGCCAACAGATGAACAA
>Ga0209755_10004820_pt1 | contig 15706 bp, 12 predicted proteins | sample TergutCo191P1_FD_187301 | JGI IMG/M metagenome (GOLD analysis project Ga0209755, IMG submission 187301) | Cornitermes sp. P1 segment gut microbial communities from Petit-Saut dam, French Guiana - Co191P1 (SPAdes) (version 2) | ecosystem: Host-associated > Arthropoda: Insects > Digestive system... | reverse complement strand
GCCAAGCCAGGCGGCGGCCTGCTTGACGGGAACGGGATTGGTCTCGATGAAAACCGCCTTGACCAATGGAAGCAACTCGAAGTGAATCTGCCGAGCCTTGCCGAAATCGCCTGTAAGGCAAGCCGAGGCAAGAGCCTTCACCTTCGCTGGCACGATGTTGGCGACAACGGAGATAACACCGTCCCCACCCAAGGCCGAAAGCGGAAGGGTCATGGCATCGTCGCCAGACATCACAGTAAAGACCTTACCCTCCGCTCTACGAGGGGCGGCAACCTCTCGCAGCACGTCCCCCATCTGGCCAATATCGCCGGACGCTTCCTTCACCCCGACGATGTTGGGCAGGCGGGAAATCCTCTCCAGAAGCGAAGTCTGGATGTTCCGTCCGGTGCGGGAGGCGATATTGTACACGATGATCGGAATGCCGACGACGGCGGCGGCTTCGAAATGGCGGAAAAGCCCCTCGTCGTTGGGTTTATTATAGTAAGGAGTTACGACCATCGCCGCATCCGCACCCAGACGCTTGGCTCGCTCGGTGTACTTGACCATGTATTTGGTGTCGTTCGAACCCGTCCCGACGACAACGGGAACTCGCCCCTTGACGGCCTCTACCGCAACACCGACAAGCTTTTCCTCCTCGTCATCGATAAGGGTGGGCGTTTCCCCAGTGGTTCCCAGCGGAACAATGCCGTCAATGCCCTCGCCTATCTGAAACTCGATAAGGCGGCGAAACCCGTCGTAATCGACCTCGCCAGAGTCCGTCATCGGTGTTATGAGCGCCGTAAAAGCGCCGCGAAATTCTGCCATTTAGTGCCTCCCACTTTAGCCAGGAACCCCCAACCATGTTGGGTTTTAAAGGTTTCCAGTAATGCAGTATAGTCCGAAATCGGGGACAACCTCAAGCCTTTTGCGAGGCCATAAAACGATAGGCCGCATCGGCTTGGACTTTATGAGACATTTTTTCGGTTTTGACCGAAGAAGGAAACGGAAAAATAATTTTTACGCAAAACCACGGATAGATGTAATTCTCGTTATTATTTTTCCGCCAATACAACCAACAGCTTGGTCAGGAAATCCCACATTCGCCCGAAAGACGAAATGCTCATCTTTTCGTTGGAGGTGTGCATCTCGTGTATATCCGGGCCGAAAGAAACAATGTCAACGCCGCTGATTTTTTCGCAGAAGATTCCGCACTCCAAGCCGCCGTGGGTTCCACGTATGGCCGCCTCCCTGCCGAACATTTCCGCAAAGACTCGCATGGCCTTTCCCCTAAGAACCGACTTTTCGTTGTATTCCCACGCAGGATAAACCCCACTCACCCTGACACTTGCACCAGTTGCCTCGGCAATCACGTTGATCTGATCGACAAGCATATCTTTTCTAGAACCAACGGAACTACGTATGCCAGAAGCTATGACAATTTCGTTTTCCGTTGTGGTCACGACACCAATGTTAAGAGATGTTTCCGGGAGGTCTTCAAGGGCAAGATTCATGGCCTGCACCCCGTTTGGAAGCATGAGCAAAGCTGACACAATGTTGGCACACAGCGGTTGCGTGAACACTTTCTTGACATCCTCTTCGCAGTCTTCAAGGTAAATCTCAAGGCCCTCGTCGCTCATGCTGTATTCACGCTTAAAGGTTTTCTCGATCCGTTTTACCTCGTCGGCAAGTTCCTTGCCTTTTGCCCCTGCAAACGCAATAACGGCTTCCGCTTCACGAGGGATGGCGTTCTCTTTTGAGCCACCGCTTATGTTCGAGAATTGAATGGCAAACTTGGATTGCAGAATCCTTAACGCCCTTCCCAATAAACGGTTGCTGTTCCCACGTTCCTTGGTAATATCAATGCCGGAATGTCCGCCTTTAAGCCCTTTTATTTTGAGGGTCTTAACCATGTAGCCAGTTGGCAGCTCGCAGTAATCGGGCGTGTAAGACAAATCCACCCTGCCGCCACCTGCACAGCACACACAGAAAAAGCCTTCTTCCCCAGAATCCATGTTGAGCAAAATCTTGCCTTCAAGCAAGGAACCGTCAAGCTCCGCAGCACCGAGCAGACCTATCTCTTCGCCAGAGGTGATTAGGACTTCGAGCGGAGGGTGGGGAACATCGGAACTATCCAGGAGGGCGAGCGCCATTGCCACCGCGGCACCGTTGTCCGCACCCAAGGTCGTTCCTTCCGCCTTTAGGAAATCCCCCTCGACGATAAGTCTTAACGGGTCTTTCTCGAAATCATGAACCGTTCCCGCATTTTTCTCGCAAACCATGTCCATGTGCCCTTGGAGAATGACGGTTGGCGCATTCTCGTAGCCTTTGGTTCCAGGCTTCTTGATGACAACGTTTAAGGCTTTGTCCTGGTGCACCCAAAGCCCTTTTTCCTTTGCAAAGGCGACCAAATAATCGCTTATGCCTTTTTCGTTGCCCGATCCCCTCGGAATGTAGCTTATTTTCTCGAAGAAATTAAATGCACTTTTTGGTGAATAATTTTCCAACATTGACGGCCCCCATGTAGTGAATTATCGCATTAATTGCAGATGAATGTAAGCCCACACCCCATAGGTCACTCTAAAATACTACGGATTAAGTGAAGGCATAACCGACCGTCAGCGTTTTTTCTTTTTCGGCCATATTGTTACCGAAAGCGTCGCATTTTCACGCTCCTCGTGGGAAAGCTGGCGGTATGCGTCAACCAATTTTATTTCGGCAATAGTCATCCCATCCGTAGGGGGCAACTTTGTTTCAAGCGCGTTTAATTTCTCCCGAAGCTGCATGGTCTTTAACTTTGCCTTCAACTGCTGCAAAATTTCGTCATTTTTTGTGACCGTTCCACTGACAAGACATTCAACGGGAGTATCAAGCGACGACGCTATGCGAACCGCCATGTCGGCCCTGGGGAACCTGTTTTTCGAAACCCAACCCTGAAACGTGTTCGGGCTGATACCCGAATATTTCGCCAGCCATTCCAAGGTGGTATTTTTGGCCTTTACGTGTTTTTTTACAGTCGCCCAGAAAACAGAAGCATTGTCGCTCATTGTTCCAAGTATACCACAGGTAGCAGAGAAAAAATATGGTTGTTTGGATGGGCGGTTAAACCCAAAGTATCCGTATGGACACCTTAAGGCGTTTTGCTAACTCCTAATATGATATAATGATACATCAATTGAAGCAGAGGCAAGTGGCTGGTTACACAAGACCAACCTTGTGCAGTACCAAAGGAGGAATGGATGGAACTGCTTATTAAGCTCAAGAACGAAACCTGTACACTTTGGTTTGCCATTGCAGACAATGAGAAACAAACCGAAACCGAGCAATTGCGTCACCGACAAATTCGACAGCTTTCCATCGTGGACAATGAGGAGCAAATCAAAACCGAGCAATTGCGCCACCGACAAATTTCGCTACGTTGCCTCGTGGACTATACGGAACAAACCAGAACAACTCAATGGGACGATATAGAATTGAAGCTTGAGGAAATAAATAGGGAGCCTCTTCAAGAAGAATGGAGGCCGCCGAGCCACGACGCATAAACTGCTTTTATACGGAGGTACCTATGTTTGTATGTGATTGGGATTTCTTACATTTTGGGGTGGGCATACTAGTAGGCGTTGCCCTTGTGTCCATTGTTCTCATAGCAATGGCTATAGCGGAAAGTATAATGAAGGAAAGACGTGGCCATTGATAAGGGGCAATGGAAGGCATGTAAAAATATTAGGCACACTCAATGATGTATCATAGGAATAAGGAGATGTAGTGAGGAAAATACTGATTGCCGCCGTCCTGCTTGTGGGATGTACCGCCTTTGCTTTTTCGCAGGCAAACGTTCAGCGAAGACCAGTGCTGGGAATACTGCCATTTACGGGCGGTACGGCAGATGACGGCAATACCATAGCCGGCCTTTTTTCCCATCAGCCCTATCTTTTGTCCGCCTTTACCGTGGTTCCTCGCACAAGCGCCTTGGATGCCCTGTTTGCCGAGCATTACGTCCAGTTATCCGGCCTAACCGATTCGGACACAATAGCCGGCATAGGCAGAATGCTTAATGCCGATTATGTCCTTTCGGGTAGCATACGCCGGCTTGGGGACAGAAACCTTTTGATTGCCACAATCGTCAACGTCGAAACCTTTGAGCAGGTGGCTGGATACTACCGCACGTACCGTGTTATCGAAGACATCATCGGCTTTCTGCCTTCCGTGTCGAGAGCCATGGTCAACGCCGCCTTGGGACGGGATAGCTCAAGATTACAAAGCCTGGCAATCGTTCCCTTCGCTTATCGTGCCGGAATAAGCTCGCACGATGCGGAAACATTGGCGCAGATACTTGCCATCGAGATTCTCAACACCGGCAACTATGTCATCCTACCCCGAATCTCCACCATGCAGACGGCTTTGGCGGAACATGATTTCCAGATGCTCGGCTATACCGCCGACGAAGGGCTGGTGGCATTGGGGCGGGCAATCAACGCCGACCTTGTGCTTAACGGCGAGATAACCGGACTTGGAGCCGTAAACCTGTTCATGGCCCAGATACTCCATGTCAGGGATGGCAGTATGCTTGGTGGAACATCCAGAAATTACCAGGTCATTACCGACGGCATAGACCTGATGGCCGAGATTGCCATACTTCTTACCGATCCGCACGGTGCGCCTGCACGGATTGCCGCACTTCATCGCCAGCGTCGCCGGGCCGAGCTGTTCGGGCACCCGGCAAGGTTCTGGAGCGTCGGCGTTTCCGCTGGCACTTCCTTTGCCAAGCCTTGGGTAATAGGCACGTTACAGGTAACCTTGGCACCGTTTCGCAATTCCTTTGTTAGAATTGGTTGCGACTTTGGCTTTATAAGCGGCATGGAGGGAGTCGGCTACTATTCGATATATCCGTTTATCCACTACGCCTTTTTCGTGCCTTTTCCAAGTGGTAGGGGCGGTTGGCACATAGGGGCCGGCGGTGGCTTTATGATTGCGGAATACCTGTTCGACGACTTTACGATACCCAGAAGGATCCCCGCCACGGATTTTACCACGGGTTTTAACATAGCAAACATTATTGACATTTCCTATACCCTACGAACAAACTTTTCATCGGCCGCCCATAAAGTCTCGGTCGGTTTTACCCATCGTTTTCAGTTAAGGAGCAGATAATATGCGAAACAAAAGTCTATCACGGCTACAATCCTGCCTCGTGTGCCTTTTTTTGGCTACCGCCACGGTGTTTTTTGCGACCTGTGACAACGGCAATTTTATGGAATGGCCTTCGTATACCGTTGTCTTTCTTCCCAATGGCGGAAACGGAGATATGGAAAATTCCATTCGCAGGCATGGCACGGCCCAAAGCCTTGCCGAAAACGCTTTTTACAAAGAAGGCTATAGTTTTGCCGGCTGGGCAAGAGCGTACAGCAGCGAGGTGGCGGAATTTACCGATCGGCAAAACGTGACAAACCTGGCCAGGACGGACGGGGCGACGATAAGGCTGTATGCGATATGGAGGGTACATTCTTTCACGGTGGTTTACGACGCAAACGGCGGGGACGGAACCATGGGGGATTCCGTTTTTCGCCTCAACAACGAGGAGCAAAACCTAAGCCCCAACGCCTTTAGCAACGAGCCTGATATTTTCCTTGGCTGGGCAAGATCGCCAGACGGTCTTGTGGAATTTAGGGACGGGGGAAGCGTAAAAGACCTGAATGCGGAAGATGGGGAAGTTATAACCCTGTATGCCAGATGGGGCAGGGGTACTTTTACCGTTATATTCCATGCCAATGAAGGTATCGGAACCGTGCCTGCGGCGCAAACGGTAAATGCCGGTTCCGACATAACGATTCCCGACGGCGGCGAGCTTTTTAGGATTGGATATGCTTTTACCGCCTGGAATACAAGAGCCGATGGCACGGGTATCACTTTCGATGTGGGTGACACGTACACACCGACCAGAAACGTCACCTTGTACGCGATATGGAATGTCGCCGGTACTTTTACCGTTACCTTCGATGCAAACGGTGGTGATGGGACAACACCCAATCCGCAAATGGTAAATGAAGGTTTCAGCATAACGATTCCCTGCGGTGGTGGACTTTCAAAAACCTATCATACATTCGGTGGATGGGCTACCAAGGATGACGGTACGGGAGATATTTTTGACGAAGGTGACACATTTACGCCGACAGGGGACATCACCCTGTACGCAAGATGGGTTATAGTTTCCTTTACGGTTACTTTCGATGCCAACAGCGGCAGTGGAGATGTGCCTGATCCGCAGACGGTGAATGCTGATTCATACATAACGATTCCCTGCGACAACGGGCTTACAAAAAGTGGGTACACTTTTGATGGATGGAATACCATGGCCGATGGTATGGGAGAGAGTTTCAGCGAAGGGGATACATATAGACCGACCGAGGACATTACCCTGTATGCCGTGTGGAATCTTGTTACTATTTTTACTATTACTTTCAATGCCAACGGCGGCAGTGGGAATGTGCCCGATCCGCAGATGCTGGATGCCGGTTCCTATGTAACGATTCCTAGTGGTAGTGGGCTTTCAAAAGTAGGATACACTTTCGGTGGGTGGAATACGGAAGCTGATGGCACAGGAACGAATTATGTCGCAGGTGCCATGTTCATACCGACTGGCAATGTTACCCTATACGCCGCATGGAACCTTGCTATAACTTTCACCGTTACATTTCATGCCAATAGCGGTAGTGGGGATGTACCCGATCCTCAGATCATAACGGCTGGTTCTAGCATAACACTACCCCATGCCAGCGATTTGTCAAGGATTGGGTTCACTTTTGCTGGATGGAATACAAGGGCTGATGGTGCGGGAACTGATTTAAAAGAAGGTACTACCTATACACCGATCGATAATATCACACTGTATGCTAGATGGAACTTGACCCTTGTCGCTCATCTTTCTTGGTTACGAACCACTGCCCAAAATGGAGGCGAATACGTTATAGAAATAAGTGGTGATGAAGATATTACTCCCGCTCAAGCGGCACTTCCCACTGGCAGAACCGACCTTACTATTATCCTTCGCGGTAGCGGAGTTATGCGTTACATCAACCTTTCCAGCAACGGTGTTCTTTTTACTATAGGGTACGGTGTTACCTTGGTATTGGACAATAATATCACATTGAATGGGAGGCATAACTACAGTATCCTATTTGGTAGTAGCAATCACCTCGTAGGAATAAGCAACGGAGGTACTCTGATTATGAACAAAGGCTCAAAAATCACAGGTAACATTAATGATGGAGGTGGCCACGGCGGTGGTGTGCGCGTAAACAGCGGTGGCATGTTTATCATGAACGGTGGGGAAGTATCGGGTAATAGTACTAGGCGCATCCATGGTAGCGCTGGGTCTGGCGGCGGGGTGTTTAACGAGGGCACATTCCGCATGTATAGCGGGACAATCTCTGGTAATCAAGCTGAGACTAGTAATTCTGGCGGCGGTGGTGGGGTGTTCAATGAAGGTACGTTTTACATGCTCGGTGGGACAATCTTTGGCAATAACTCATGGGGTTGGGATGGTGGCGGTGGGGTGCTCAACCGGGGGACTTTCTTCATAAGCGGTGGGACTATTTTTGGCCGTAATGCGACAGCGGAGTTTAGAAATATTGCAACGCATATACATGGCAGTTGGAATCGTGGCGATGCAGTGAGGAACCATGGCAAAGCCCAACACGGCATTTTCAGCAACGGCGATTTTATATCGCTGGGGGATTTTCTCTATCTTAACGAACACACCATACATGTGGCAAGCGGAGTTTTACAATAACAATGCACACAAGGTATAGAAGCAGAAATAAAACAAGAATAGGCACGGTTCCAATTCGTGCAAACGTTTTTCAAAGGCGACGGTACCCGTAACGCCTTAACCAAGGAGGAAGCAAATGAGCAACGAGGCATTTGAAACCCAGAAAGGTCTACTCTACATGAAGCAGGTGGGTAGGTATATCAACGTCTATTCCGACAAGGATATGGAGGGGGACATCCAGTACAAAATAAACATACCTCTGTTTCACAAAATTGCCCTTTTTGCCACCAGAAGAAGGGCATATAAAACCGTATTGTCAGCATTTTTCGAAGAATTGCGGCATGAAAACATAAGGGGACTTTTTGCGACAAGGGAAGACCTTGAAAGGGCAACCCAGGCCTGCGGTGCCCCAGGAGGACGTGTGGCTTTTCTGCTTGGGCTGTTTTGTCGCTATTATGGCAAACTCCCTCGAAATGTGAATTTTGTCAAATCCAATTGCGAGAACTGCAATCGCTATCTCGAAAAATGCGGAGAACTAAGTAAATGTGGGGACTATTACGGGTGTGGGGACGGGGTGCTTATCCCCATGGACAATGCATTTGATGCAAAAGCAATCCCCAAGATAAGAAGAAGTATAGCATCGGAAGTATTCCCCTGTCCCGAAACGGAATGAGTGTGGAAAAGGAAAGGAGAAAACATGAGCGCAAAATGCGAACAGCTTCACGCACTGCTTAACGGGCTGGAAAGACACGGTTACCCCTTCGGCACAAAACCCATTCCCCAAAACGGGATATACGTCCAGTTCGAAAAGGGCGAGTCGGGCCATGGGGGTGACAGAATCGTAAGGATTGGAACCCACACGGGGACAAAGTCTTCCCTAAAGGATCGCTTAGGCGAGCATTTCGAGGACTTCAAAAGAAGCGTCTTTAGAAGGAAAGTCGGCGCCGCCATAATCAACAGGGACATAAAAAACGGTTCCCGTTTATGGCTGCAAGACGACTTCGTAATCTGGAGCGCATCCGACTGGCACAAACGCAAGGAAAGGTTTCAGGCCAAGGGGCGAATCGGTACCCTTGCCGAAATCGAAAAACAGGTAAGCCGTCATATCCGCGACAGCATTTCCTTTGTCTGCATTGACGTAAGGGACTTGGAAAGCCGGGCCCATTTTGAATCCGGGCTAATTTCCACCGTCTCGAACTGCACGAAATGCGGCCCGTCCAAAAACTGGCTCGGCAATTTTTCCACGACACCAAAGGTATGCAAAAGCGGCCTGTGGCAGGAGAAGGAACTGTGGAAAGACGACCTGACGGATGCCGACATGGATTTTATGAAAACAGCGATAACCGGGAAACCCCGTTAAACCAAGGAGGCCGTATCATGACACACGCAACGGAAGAGACAATCAACCTTGCTGGAATGGTTTTAACCTATTCCCTTTCCAGCGATTCCGCCGAAATCGAAAACACGATTTTCCTTAAAACGGGCCACAAAATCGATTTGAGCGGTGCGACATGGAAGGCAAACACCAACCTTGCGGAAAGAGTAAAAAACATGATGAATAAACACGGCACGGAATATTCCATGACGAGTTATCTCAAAGATAATCGAATGCTGGTAGTGCTAAACAGAAAGGCGGGGGACACCTGGCTTTTTGCGTGTTTCACGGAAATCGACGGCTTCATGTATGACACGTTTGGGGGACAGGCAATGGAAGCCCTTAACGAGATTATCAGGCTCAATCCGAAATCCGCCTATGCCCTTCGCGCCCGTGGGGATATTTATTGGGAAGAAGAGCAATATGGCCCGGCAATCAGGGACTTTACCGATGCCATCGGGATCGAGCCGGAAAACGCCTTTGCGTTCAACAGACGCGGAAGTGCCTACATGGCGCAGGGCCGGCATGGCCTTGCCATCGTGGATTTGACCCAGGCCATAAGGCTTGACCCGGGGGATGCCTTTTCATATAGATTCCGTGGATTCGCCCGAGAAAGGAAAGGCATGCGTGATCTGGCGATTGCGGACTATTCCGAAGCAATCAGGCTTAGCCCGGAAGAAGACTCCGCCTATGCCTCCCGTGGCTATTTATACTCCGTCAAAGGCCGGTACGACATGGCCATCAAGGACTTTGACGAGGCCATCAGGCTTAACCCAGCATCCGCGGATCACCACCGGCAGCGCGGAAACGTATACCGACCAAGGAATCCCGATTTGGCGATCGCGGACTACACCCGGGCCATAGAACTGGAGCCTGAATTCCCCGTAGTTTACGAGTGGCGCGGAAAGGTCTATAGCGACCAAAAACGGTATGACTTGGCAATTGCGGACTACACCGAGGCTATTAGGATTAACCCGATAGCGTCCAGGTTCTACGAGGAGCGCGGGGCGGTATATGCGACGAATGGCCGACAGGATCTGGCGGACGCGGACTTCAACGAAGCTGAAAGGCTTTCCCATGATAGGCGTATCAGAATAGAAAAAATTTACGACTTGACGGAGCTTACCAAAAAAATAGAGCTTAATCCGGATGCCATTCGCTATTCACTGCGTGGAAGCTGCTACGTATCGGAGGGCGAATATGATCTGGCGATTGCGGATTATACGGAGGCCATAAGGCTTGACCCGGAAGATGAATACGCCTACAAGCGTCGCGGGTGGGCATACGTGGAAACAGGCCGGGAAGATCTGGCAATCGGGGACTTTACCGAGGTCATAAAGCTTGATCCGTTCGAGTTCGAGTTTTTCATCGAACGCGGAGTTCTCTACGAAAATAAGGGCGAGTACGATCTTGCGATTGCCGATTTTACCGAAGTTATTAGGCTTAATCCGAAACCCGTTTCCGCATACAGGAATCGTGTGGCTATTTATATAAAGAACAAGCAATACGACCTGGCAATTGCGGATTACACCGAGATTATCAGGCTTGATCCCGAATCCGCCGTGTCATACTGGAATCGTGGAAATTGTTATGGATGGAAAACCCAATATGATCTTGCAATTGCCGACTATACCGAGGCCATAAGACTTGATCCATCTCTCCGCCTTGCTAATTACAACCGTGGGGTTTCATACTTCGAGAAAGGCCAGTACGACTTGGCCATTGCGGATTATACCGAGGCTATCAAGCTTGATCCTGAATACGCCGCGTCATACGGGAATCGTGGAACCTGTTATGGTTTTAAAAAACAATATGATCTTGCAATTGCGGATTATACCGAGGCGATAAAACTTGATCCCACTCTCCACTATGCCATCGGCAATCGTGGGGTTTGCTACATCGAAAAAGGCCAGTACGACTTAGCCATTGCGGATTGTACCGAAGCCCTTAGGCTTGATCCCGAATCCGCCACGTCATACTGGAATCGTGGAATTGCATACAAACATTTGGGCAACATGGAACTGGCAATTCAAGATTTGGAAAAGGTCCTCAGCATTGATCCAGACAACGCATCCGCAAAAAAGGAACTGGAGGAACTCCACACTGGGGCTTCAAGCTCATAACATGAAAGGTTGAACCCTTCGCTTTCTTTTGGTAGAATGGTAACCAAAGTGGGAGGTTTATATCATGAGTACACAACAGGTATTGGGGTTTTTTACCCCGTGGATTATTTATGCAGCCATCACCATTATGCACATCGGCCTGCCTGCGCTCAGGCGGAAAGGTTACGTCCGACATGAGCAAACTGGCAAACTCTTGGAATACAAGCTGAACGGTCATCTTGTTCTTCCTGGAAGCATATTCATATGGCTCGTGCTGGGATACATCCAACTGGTTCCATACGACTGGTTGTATCAGGTTCGCTGGTACAGTCTTGCCGGGGCCGTAACCCTGGGCCTTTTGTTTACGCTCATTATCGTCCTGCCATATCCTTCCAGCGGAAAAAACATTTTCGCCGATCTGTGGTTCGGCAGACGGAAAGATCCGCAGTGCAAAAAGGGAAACCTTCTTATCGATGGCAAAATGTGGCTCTATTTAATCGGGGCGGTTACGCTGCAGCTTAACGTCCTTTCTTTTTTGGCATATCACTGGCAGAATGTTTACCCCTTCAATCCTGGCCTGTTGATGGGAGCCGCCATGCTCACTTTCTTTGTCTGGGATTACCTCAGTTTTGAAAGGGTTCACCTGTACACCTACGATTTTATCGCCGAGCGTGTGGGCTTTAAGCTTGGTTTTGGCTGCCTTGCCTTCTATCCCTATTTCTACTCCATTGCCATATGGTCAACGGCCCATCTGCCCAACCCTGGTCATCCCCAGTGGCTTAGTGCTTTTTTCATCATCATTTTTGTTTCCGGCTGGATTCTCGCCCGTGGTGCAAATCTGCAAAAATATTACTTCAAGATTTCGCCGGCAAAAAAATTCCTAGGTATCATGCCCGAGGTAATAAGGGACGAGAAACATTCCCTGCTGGTAAACGGCTTTTGGGGGAAGAGCCAGCATATCAACTATCTTGGCGAAATTCTAATGGCCTGCGGCATTGCCCTTGCCGTAGGGTATCCAGGGGTTATGTGGGTATGGCTGTATCCGCTGTACTACGTGGTGCTTCTGTTTACTCGCCAGGCGGATGACGACAAGATATGTGGGGCAAAATATGGCGAATTGTGGGATAAATACAAGGAAAAGGTGAAATACCGCATTATCCCGTACATTTACTAAGAGCCCCCCTGGGGGATTTGACAAGTTACGGGTTTTTGTCGCAAAATAGTCCTGCAGACAAGTTGTATTTGGAGATTTTATGGTAGGTATTCCGCTTATTTTCACGGTTGTTTTGGCCATTGTGGCGATGTTCCTGGTGCTTTGGCGGTTCAGGCTTCACCCGTTTTTGGCTATCCTGGGAGTATCGGTTGTTTTAGGAATAGTTGCAGGCATACCCCTCACCAGCATTCCTGGTGTTCTTGGTGCCGGTTTCTCGGGCATTTTTACTGGTATTGGGATTGTTGTCATTTTCGGCGTGTTAATCGGATCCGTACTTGAGGTTTCCGGTGCGGCAATCAAAATTGCCAACATGGTTATCAAGCTTGTCGGCAAACGAAGTCCGACCTTGTCTTTCATGATTATGGGATGGATTGTAGCGATACCCGTTTATTGCGATTCCGGCTTTGTCATCCTTAATCCCATACGAAAATCTCTGGTAAAGCGTACCGGCGTAAGCGGTATTGCCACGTCCGTGGGACTGGGAACCGGTTTGTATGTTTCGCACGTATTGGTTCCTTTTACCCCAGGCCCTCTAATGGCTTCCATCATGCTGGGTCTTGCCGACAGCCTGCCGCTGGTCATGATTGTGGCTATCGTTGTTTCCATTCCGGCGCTTGTCGGTGCGTTTTTTTACGCAACTTATATAGGGAGAAAAAAGAAATCGAGGGAAGATCTCAAGGTCATTAGGGATGATACGGTGAAATCCTACGGGCAATTGGTGACGAAATACAAGAAACTGCCCAACGGCCTGTTGGCCCTTTCCCCGATTTTCGTTCCCCTTCTTCTGCTCGTTCTGAATTCGGTGGGGACTATTGCTGGCTGGACTGGTTTGGGTGGGGATGTCGTTGGCTTTCTGGGAAGGCCCCTTATCGCAATGTTCATCGGCCTCATTTTTGCGGTGATACTGCTTTTGGCTACCAAAAAAATGAAGGATTTTAACCCTATTACGGAAAGTACGCTTAAGACGGTTGGCCCCATGCTCTGCGTGACTGCGGCTGGTGGAGTGCTTGGCCAAGTAATCATATATTCAAACGTGATTGAGTTTGTCATGGCGAACACTGGCGCAATGCACGGCATGGGCTTGTTCTTCCCGTTTCTGCTGGCTGCCATCATAAAAACTGCGCAGGGATCGTCAACGGTTGCGATTCTGACAACCGCAGGGGTTATGGCTCCCCTTATGGCCGTGCTTGGATTGGATTCCGTGATGATGTCGGCACTTACGGTCATGGCTATCGGCGCAGGTTCGATGTTTATCTCGCACGCAAACGATTCGTATTTCTGGATTATTGCGAAACTGTCGGGAATGTCGCCCAGACACGCTTATTTATCCCATACCGTGATAACCTTTATTGGCGGCGTATGCTGCATGGCTGGGATTTTTATCTTTTCGCTGTTTGTCGGCTAAACAAAACCCTAAGCCGCTTTTATCCTGAAAACCTTCTCCATAATCGCAAGCCATTATGGTAGCGTAATACAATCACGGAGGCATTTATGAACTATTCTGGTTTTGATGTGTACGAAAAGTCTTGCCACAAAGTGCAAGTAGACGGATGCGAGATTGAAATTTTCATGGCAAAGGGTGATCCCCTGGGTGGGGGGGACTTCTTGGTTATCGAGAAAAAAATACCTGGGTTTTTGGGCGAGGAACTTGCCGATGGAAGATTCAAGGCACCACTTGTCCACGACAATGCCAATATGCTACGAAAACTCCTTCCCTTTACCGCACCGGCACCCGTGTTGCGAAAAGATCGCAGTTTCGGGCTTGGCGACAGGCTTGGCGTTGCCACGCCTGGGCACATCAGGCTATTTGAGCATTACGATGCATACCCGGTTTTTGCCCAGCAGTCGATTCGGGAGCTAAACCTGACGAATCGAAGCTACGGAGATGTTCTGGATGCCGCCACCTTTGCCGTGTTCCGTGAGAATTTTAAAAAGGAGTGGGGTGCGGACGGCGATCACCTCAAAACACCTCAGGACGTGGAGTATGCCCTGGGGCTTGGCTTCACCATGATCACCCTTGACTGTTCGGAGCATATCAAGGGCAATGTTACAGAGGTAAACGCTCCACCTTTACCAGAAAAATACAAAGCCAAGTATCTGGGGAAACAGTTTGACATAGGGGAGGGGGTGGTTCTAAGCTTTTCCGAATCGGAACTTAGGATTATCGTCGCAATTTACAGCGATGCGATTGATTTTGCCGCAAACATGTACAATCTTTTCCTGAAAGACGGCAAGTATAACGCCGATTTTGAAATTTCGATTGATGAAACGGCAACCCCTACAACACCTTTGCAGCATTATTTTGTTGCAAACGAACTTATCGATGCAGGAGTTTCCTTTGCCACCATAGCCCCACGGTTTTGCGGCGAATTCCAGAAAGGCATTGATTATGTCGGCGATCTTGCCCAGTTTGAAAGCGAGATAAAAACCCATGCGGTAATTGCCAGGCACTTTAAGTACAAACTAAGCATACACTCGGGGTCGGACAAGTTTAGCGTGTTTCCCAGCATCGGCAGGGAATGCCAGGGCATTTTCCACGTCAAAACCGCCGGCACCAACTGGCTGGAGGCCATGTGCGTCATCGCCCAGACCGATCCTGCCCTGTACCGGGATGTTCACAAGTACGCACTTAAAGCCTTTGACGAGGCCAGCAAATACTACCACGTTACCACGGATCTTGCCAAAATCCCGAACGTGGATGCCGTTTCCGATTCCGATTTGCCAAAACTGTTTGAAAATAATGACGCACGACAGCTTATCCATATCACCTACGGCTTAATTCTTGACAGGAAAAACCCCGATGGGACGTTTACGTTCAAGGACAGGCTGTACCAAAACTGGAAACGGAACGAGGATGCCTACGCCCAGGCATTGGGGCGGCACATAGGGAAACACTTGGACTTACTGGGAGTAAAGAAGAACTAAAGCTGACAGATGATATGGCATTCGACAAAGCGCGGGCTTGCGCTAGCAAGCCCGTAGGCTCTGTTATTTTGCGCGAGGCTTGCGCGCAGGTTTTGCAGCAGGAGCAGGGGCTTTCGCTGCGGCTTTGCGTTTGCCAGCGGCGGCAGATGCTGGCGCAGCTTTTTTCTTTTTACTCGCTGCCGTTGTTGATGCCGCTTTGTCTTCTTTGGGTGCGTGGGGCTTTCTAACAAATGTGTACTTGCTAACATCGACAATGGTGCTTAACTCTTTGGCAAGCTCCTTATCGTTAGCGGCCTGAGCAAGATCGTACTTCGTCTGCAAATCAAGCCAATACGCAGGTTCGTTCT
>Ga0209755_10004819_pt1 | contig 15709 bp, 11 predicted proteins | sample TergutCo191P1_FD_187301 | JGI IMG/M metagenome (GOLD analysis project Ga0209755, IMG submission 187301) | Cornitermes sp. P1 segment gut microbial communities from Petit-Saut dam, French Guiana - Co191P1 (SPAdes) (version 2) | ecosystem: Host-associated > Arthropoda: Insects > Digestive system... | reverse complement strand
CATGCTCTGTGCGGCTGACAGCCGAAAAACGCGCGCTTGGCAGAATCGCTCATTATAACGCTCTTAAAAAAAAAGGCCGTGCTTTTACTTTAGTGATAGCGGGCTGTATGGCGCAGAGGCTTGGCGGTAAGCTAAAAGAAAAATTCCTTAATGTCGATTATGTTATGGGCACATCGGCGCGTTCAAATTTTCCGCTGATTCTTGAAGCAGCCGAAAAAGGCGCGAAAGTAAACTTTGATATAAACGAAAACGCCGTATTCTCATTTTCACGGTCTCATCTTTCTGATGAAGGGCAGTTCCGCAGTTTTATTCCAATCATGCACGGCTGTAATAATTTTTGCTCCTACTGCGTCGTTCCCTATGTCCGCGGCAGGGAAGTTTCCCGCAGCCCGGAAAATATTTTAGAAGAGATACGCCTTGTGGGAGAGCGGGGAGTGCGCGAAGTTACCCTGCTCGGACAGAATGTAAACAGTTATTTTTGGGAAAAAGACAATGTTGATTTTTGCGCTCTGTTAAAAATGATTGCGGATAAACTTGCGGCGTCAAATGTAAAAAGCGGCGTAAGCTGGATTCGTTTTCTTTCCGCGAATCCCCGTAATTTTTCTTTAAAAACAATAGAAGCGCTTGCCGGCAATAAAATTTTCTGCCGTCATTTGCATCTGCCTGTGCAGAGCGGCTCAGACTCAATTTTAAAGGCGATGAACCGCGGCTATACCGCCGGGCAATTCCTTGAACTGGTTAACGCAATCCGCAAGGCGATGCCGGGCATTACCCTTTCTACGGACATTCTTGCCGGTTTCCCCGGCGAAACTGAAGATGATATTAAAAAAACCCTCAATCTAATGGAAGAAATTAAGTTTCTCTATTCGTATATGTACCATTTTAACCCGCGCGAAGGGACAAAAGCTTTTGATCTTCCCGATAGAATCAGCGAAGATGTAAAAAAGGAAAGGCTTTCAAGGGTGATAGCTCTGCAAAAAAAGCACACGGACGCCCTTTTAAAAAGCCGTATTGGCAGCGTAGAAACTGTTTTAATAGAAGGAATTTCCCGAAAAAATGCCGATGAATTAATAACGAGAACTGAAAAAGACGAAATGGTCGCGGTTCCCGGTTCAAAGGCGTTAATTGGCTCTTTTGCCGAATTAAAACTTTCCGCGTTGAAAGGAAATACATTCAGGGCAAAAGAATTAATTTTTAATAAACATATTTATAAGGAGTAAAAAATGCCCTGGCGTTTAATTATCATGATTATCGTTGTCGCGGTTTTTCTTGTGTTTATCACATTTAACCTTGATAACAAATGCGAAATTAATTTCTTTGGAGCTAAAATACCTGAAGTTCCGGTGTTCATTACAATTTTTATTTCATTTGTCATCGGGCTTCTAAGCTCAATACCTTTGGTTTTTTTGATTTTAAGAAAGTATAAGAAAAAACATCATCAGGAAAATATAAAGGCCTCAGACGAACCGCAAATTGATCCTGAGTATTCAGTTCCAGTGGATGATAAAATTAAAAAGGACGCCGCCGAAGCGAAAAAAAGATTCTTTTCAAAAAGGCTCCCAAAACAATGATGTTTTCTAAAAGGCATAATTTTATTTTTTCTGCCTTGATATTTACTTTTTTTTCCTTCATCCCATTGGAAAAAATTTCCGCGCAAACTGCGGCGCAGCTTGCAACACAGTTCCCCGCGCAACTTGCAACGCAGTTTCCCGCGCAGACAGGCGTCTCGCTTGCTGCCGAAATCCAAAGCATTGAGAATGAAATCGCGAAGCAGAGCATTTCCCCCGAGATCAGGCACGCGGCCCTTGTCCGCCTCGCGGGAGTCCGCCAGCTATCGGGTGATATCGAAGGCGCGGCGCGGAACTGGCTGGAAGCCGCCGCCGCGATTCCCGGCAGCGTAGACGACAACGCGCTTTTATCGTGCGCTTACTGTCTTGCCGCGATGGGCGAATGGCAAAGAGCGTCCGCAGCGTTACAGCCGCTGTTATCAAGATATCCTCGCGCGCGCTTTCTTGACGCGTGTGTAAGAGCAATCGAAACAGGCGATCACAGCGAACTTGGCTCTCTTGTTGACAATCCCGAATATTCAAATTTAAAACCTGAAATTATTTTTGTGTTGTGGAAGATAACGCAGGGCGCTTCAAAAGACAGATGGAGGCAGCGTCTTGTAAATGAATTTCCTCAAACACCCGAAGGCAGGTTAGCGCGGGAAGAATCCTCAGGCGGTTCTTCATCAATCGTTATTATGCCAAGCCCTTTCTGGCTTTTCGCGGGCGGCCTTGATTCGCTTTTACAAATTGAGCCACAGCCTTCAAGCTCACAGCCGTCATCCGCAGCAAGACTGCAAACAGGTCTCTTCGGCCGCCACGCTAACGCGCAGGCGCAGGAAGCCGCCTTAAAGCAGGCCGGTTTCACAGCTATAATTGAATCACGGACAGTAAACGGAAATGAAATGTGGGCTGTCACAGTTACGGCTGGATCTGACGCGAACCGAACCATTGCGCAGCTTCGCGACGCAGGTTTTGAATCCTTCCCTGTAAGATAGTTTAAGAAGAAATTTATCACAAACCGCATTAAAGATACGAACCAGCGCCAATTAAAATTCCTATTGGCTAAAAACGTTAAAAAGTGTAGTGTAATTCTAAGGAAATAATCATGAAACAATATTCACAAATGTCTAAAGCGGAATTATCCGCGCTTAAAATCGAACTTGAAAGCGTTTTTTCCAGACACAAAGAAAAAGGAAAGAAACTCAATATGACAAGGGGAGTTCCTTCCGATGAACAGCTTGCGCTGTGCAATGATATGCTTACCTGCCTTGGCCCTGAGGATTACAAGGCGGCGAACGGGACCGACTGCCGCAACTACGGCGGGCTCGACGGCATTCCCGAAATTAAAAAAATATTCGCGGACCTTCTTGAAGTGACGCCTGATGAAGTTATCGCCGGAGGCAATTCTTCCTTAGCTTTGATGTTTGACAATGTCGCCGTAAATATGTCGCACGGCGTAAGAGACGGACAGCCCTGGCAGAATCAGGGGCAGGTAAAATTTTTATGCCCTTCGCCGGGATACGACCGGCATTTTACAATCTGTAAATATTTTCATATCGATATGATTCCTGTCGCAATCGGAAATGACGGCCCCGATATGGACGCTGTCGAAAAACTTGTGTCACAAGACCCGATGATTAAAGGCATCTGGTGCGTCCCTAAATTTTCAAACCCGACAGGAATTGTATATTCAAATGAAACCGTAAAACGATTTGCGAAATTAAAACCAGCCGCGCCTGATTTTAGAATTTATTGGGATAACGCCTATGCCTTTCATGATCTTGACAGTTCATCCTCCGGCGCGAAAAATAAAATTCCAAATATCATCCGTCTTTGCGAAGAAGAGGGAAGCCCGAATATGGTCTACGAGTTTGCCTCATTCTCCAAAGTGAGTTTTGCGGGCGCTTCTGTTTCGTGTATCGCTTCATCAAAATCAAACTGCGAATTTATTAAACAGCGTTTAACTGCGCAGACAATAGGCCCGGATAAAATTAATCAACTCCGGCACGCGCGTTTCTTTAAAGACGCCGCGGGCGTCATGGCTCATATGGATAAGCACGCCGCGGTTTTAAAGCCAAAGTTTAAACTTGTTTCCGATATGCTTCGCGGCGAATTGGGCGGTCTTGGCATCGCGCAGTGGACAGAACCCGCGGGCGGCTATTTTGTCAGCTTCGATTCACTGGAAGGCTGCGCGAAAAAAATTGTTTCTCTTTGCGCGCAGGCTGGCGTTGCGCTGACTCCCGCGGGCGCGACATTCCCCAACGGCAGCGATCCGCTGGACAGGAATATCCGCATAGCGCCTACATGCCCGCCGTTAAATGAGTTAAAGGAAGCCCTTGAAATTTTCTGCGCCGCGGTAAAACTTGCAAGCATAGATAAATTTTTATAATGCTGTCTGTGTTTTAGTTCAGATACTTTCGCAGTTTTTCAAACATATCGTTTACATTAAGCGGCTTTCCAAGATGATCGTTCATGCCGGCTTTCAGGCAGGCGTCAATATCTTCCTTAAAGACATTCGCGGTCATTGCGATAATTGGTATCGGTTTAAGCCAGTACTTTGTAGAGTTGCTCAATAATTTTTCTTCCAGAGCGCGAATACGCCGCGATGCTTCGTAGCCGTCCATGCGCGGCATTTGAATATCCATAAATATTATATTGTATTTAGCGTGAGATGATGTAATTATTTTTAGAGCGTCCTCGCCGTTTTCTGCGCTGTCTATTGTTAATCCCGAACCTTCAAGCAGGGCGATTATAATTTCGCGGTTTATTTCTATATCTTCAACAAGAAGCAGCCGCTTGCCGGCAAACTCATTTGCTGTCATCTGCTGTTGAGTTCCGGCCGGTTCTTCGCCGGGCGTTTCATTATCCGGGCATTTCTGCGCTCTGAAGGTAAAAATAAATTTCGCGCCTTTTCCGAGATCGGATTCAATCCAGATTTTGCCGCCCATTTTTTCAACGATGCGCCTTGAAATTACAAGGCCTAATCCCGTTCCCCCGAACTCGCGGCTGATTCCGTTCTCCGCCTGAGTAAACGCGCTGAATAACTTTTCCTGCTGTTTTTTAGAAATGCCGATTCCGTTATCTGTAACCGTTAATTGCAATTCGTATCCGATCTCGGATTCCGAAAGAACCTGCGCGTCTAAACAGACTTCGCCTTCTTCGGGGGTAAATTTAACGGCGTTTGTTAACAGGTTTGTAATTACCTGAGCAAGCCTTTGATCATCGCCTATTAAAAATTTCGGGATATTTTTATCAACATTTATTTTAATGTTTTGCTTTTTTTCTTCAAGGCGGAAATTAACTACGTTTATTACCTTATTCAGCATATTGTTAAAATTAAAATGGACAGGGGATAGTTCCAGTTTGTTCGCTTCAATTTTGGACATATCAAGCACATCGTTTATTACGCCTAAAAGATGCGTTGACGCGTTTTCAATTTTTCCTATCGCGTAGTTTTTTCTTTCTATGTCGTTTGTGTTCTTGCTGATCGCTGTCATTCCTATGATAGCGTTTAATGGCGTGCGTATTTCGTGGCTCATGTTGGCAAGGAAATCGCTCTTTGCGCGGTTTGCAGCTTCGGCTTCCGCCGTTCGTTTTTTTACAAGCGCTTCCAGTCTTCTTTCTTCATTGTGTTTTCTGATAAATAAAATTGAAAGAAGAATTAAAATTAAAAGCAAAAGCAATGAAACGCCTATCAGCCACGGAACCTGAGCCTGCGCGAGCTTTCCCTTGTAATCATAAGTTTTTAACGCCCATTGCGTTGAGATTCCGTTTGTATCGGTTAACGTGAGAGCTTTGTTAAAAATCGAGCAAAGTGCGTTTTGATCTTTATTAAACCCAAAGAAGGAATATGAGATTCTGTCAAAAATAAAATTGGCTTTATACCCGGGAAACTCGTGGTAATTCGTAATGGCAAGAAGGCGTCTTTGGCTCGACATTAATAAATCAATATCGCCGCGTTCAAGCGCGTCAAAGGATTCGTCATTATCAACATATAATAATACGTTTGGATGATTAGGAAACCAGCTGTAAAAAATTTCTTCGTACGCGGTGTCTTTTGGTATGCCGATTTTAGAAGTTAAAATTTCTTCCAGAGTGACATTCGGCATTTCCGATTTTGATAAAAGCGCGTAATTATCCGACATTGTCGGAATCGAGGACCATAAAAAGCCTTTTTCTCTTCTTTCTTCGGTAGGAATTAGCTCTGATATTATGCTCGCTTGCCCTGATTCAAGCCGCTCCAGTAACTGAGGCCAGGCTGTGTGCTCGTCATTGACTAAATTGAAGGAAAGGTCTGAAAGTTCTGTAACATGATTTATTATATCAAAATAAATTCCCTGCCATGTTCTTTCGTATTTATTATAAAAACTTATCGGATAATTATAATGCTCCGCTGCAAAAGGGATAATTTGGTTATTTCTTAAAAACGCGCGTTCTTCATCATTGAGCGATAAATAAAATTTATGTTTTATGTATTCATGTTCGCCGGTTTTATACATTTTATTTAGAAACTCAACGCCGCCGTTTCTTAGCGCCTTGTTTACAACAGAAATAATTGGCGCAAGCTCGCTTCTTGCGGTTGCCATAGAAACCGGATTGTAAATTAACGGAAGAAAATCCAGGGAAACCACATCGCCGAAATTATCAAAAGCGGCTTCTATAATGCGTTCTCCGATAAAAGCGTCTATTTTTCCTGATTTTAACAGATCGTATATTTCTTCGTTGCTTGTAATTGTGATGACGTCAAAATCATTGTATAACTGCGAGGATACGACATAATCATAAGTTATGCTTCCGCCCGTCATGCCGAAGCATAGGTTTCTTGTTTCAATGATTCTTGAAAAAGGAGCGCTCTCTTTAAGCCTTATATATCTTAATGATCTTTGAGCGATTGGGTCTGTCATAAAAAATATTTCACTGCGCGCAGGCGTAGGCGTCATATCGCCTGTAAAATCAAACCTGCCGTTTCTAAGTCCGCGCGGAATTTCATGCCAATCGTGTAAAGACGGTTCAAAGTGAATTCCGAATAGCTGTGAAAGCCAGCGGCATAATAAAATCGAGTAGCCGTTTTTTTCATATGAGCTGGAATCGATGAATGCCTCTGTTGAATGAACAGAGGCGTAAATAGAGTGGCTGTATTTTTTACATATTTCCTCTATAGCGTTGATTTCTTCAATTGTCACTCCGGGTATATCTTTAAAAGACTCCCAGCCTAAAGGGGATTCAGGATTATCACTCTGCCTGCTTTGGCAGCTTGAGAAAAATATGAAAAAAATGAAAAATATTGCAATTAAAATTATTTTTTTATGCATTATTTTTAAATATATTCTAATATGACGGATTTCACAAGCAAAAAGTATCCTTGACACTCATCCTTAAAATGTTATATAAACAAATCTGGAGGATATAATGAGCTACATTGATAATATTATCTCAATCATTGAAAAAAAAGACGCGGGACAAAGCGAATTTATTCAAGCGGCTAAGGAAGTTTTAAGCTCCCTTAAGATCATTGTCGAAAAGGATTCAACTTATGAAAAAGCCGGGCTTTTGGAAAGACTTGTCGAGCCTGAGCGCGCGCTGGTTTTCAGGGTGCCGTGGGTCGACGATGCCGGGAAAGTGCAGGTTAACCGCGGTTTTAGGGTTCAATTTAATTCGGCAATAGGACCGTATAAAGGCGGCTTACGTTTTCACCCGTCAGTTAATTTGAGCATTATCAAGTTTCTTGGTTTTGAGCAGATTTTTAAAAATTCCCTTACAGGACTTCCGATGGGCGGCGGCAAAGGCGGCTCTGATTTTGATCCAAAGGGAAAAAGCGATAATGAAGTTATGCGTTTCTGCCAGTCCTTTATGACTGAGCTTTACAGACATATTGGCCCCGATACCGACGTACCCGCCGGAGACATCGGGGTCGGCGGAAGAGAAATCGGTTTTATGTACGGTCAGTACAAACGGATTGTAAATAAGTTTGAAGGCGTTCTCACAGGAAAGGGCATCGGTTGGGGTGGATCTCTTGTAAGAACCGAGGCCACAGGATACGGGCTTGTATACATAGTAGATGAATATCTCAAGTCAAAGAGCGACGGCTTTAAAGGCAAAAAAGTGGCAATCTCCGGAAGCGGCAATGTCGCGATTTTCGCCGCTCAGAAAGCGATGGAGCTTGGCGCGACAGTTATCAGCATGTCGGACAGCAACGGATTTATCTGTCACAAGGAAGGCATCAATCTTGACACAATAAAAGACGTTAAACTTTTAAGAAGAGAAAGACTTTCAAAGTATCAGGAAATTCACAAGGACGCCGTTTATACCGATGTAAGCAAGGGCAGGGTATGGGACATCGCATGCGATATCGCACTTCCGTGCGCCACTCAAAACGAGCTGCTGCTTGACGACGCGAAGAACCTCGCGGCGAACGGCTGCAAAATTGTCGCCGAAGGCGCGAACATGCCGACGACAATGGACGCCACCGATCTGCTGCTCAGTAAGGGAATCGCGTTCTTCCCGGGCAAGGCGGCAAACGCCGGCGGCGTCGCGACATCCGGTCTTGAAATGTGCCAGAACTCAGGACGCATTTCATGGTCATTTGAAGAAGTAGACGCGAAACTTAAAAACATCATGGCGGGCATTTTCAACAATATGAACAGCGCTGCAAGCGAATTCGGCAAACCCGGCAATTTTGTCATCGGCGCGAACATCGCCGGTTTCAGAAAAGTCGCCAAAGCCATGCTCGACCAGGGCGTGATTTAAGTTTTTAATGGCCACGAAGGAAGAATTTTGCCACGAACCACACGAAAAATCACGAACCAATACGAATAATATATTTTGTGTTCTTTCGTGGTAAAATTGAACTTCCGAAAACTGAAGTTTGGAAAAGCCTAATTTGACAAAAAGTAATTTATTCAGTATATATATAATATGCTCATAGAGCAAACGATTGATATACAACCTAATCACCGTCTCGTTTTTGATTTACCTTTTGAATTACCGGTTGGCAAAGCAAAGGTAAAATTAACTGTTATTCCGGAAAATATACAAAACCAGACAGAGAGAAAATCCGAGCAAACAGGGTCTGTTTTTGGCTGTCTTAGTCAATTTGCCAACCCTGCAAAAATTTCAGGCGAAGAGAACGCATGGGCTCAAGCGGCACTGGAAGCTGCGCTGTAAGTACTGGGAAAATATGCAAAAAATTGACGCTAATATAATTCTTAGGTATTTGATGAATGATAATCCTCAACTCTCGCCAAAAGCAAAAGAAATAATAGAGCATAACATAGTTGAAGTGCCGGTTGAAGTTCTATGTGAAGTTGTTTATGTATTAAAAGGACATTACAAGATAAATAGACAGGACATCAGTTCTAAATTAATTCAATTTTTTGAATTAACTCAATGTACATTAACCAATAGAGACGCAATTCTTGAAGGTCTTGATTATTTTGGAAAATATAAATTAGATTTTGTAGACTGTCTTTTAGCAGGTTACGCAAAAATTGAAAAAGATGAAATATATACATTTGATGATAATTTAGAAAATTTAATCAAACATATCAAATAAAGGATTAAATTTTTCTTTCGTGTCTGTTCGTATTAATTTGCGTCCACACCGAAGGTGTGATTCGTGGTAAAAAATCTTCTGTGGTAAAATTCATCCTGTGATGTATACCCCTTAATTCTCAATCACAGGCGTAAGCGTAACGGGCGGTTCAAGTAAATCAAAGACGCCTGTGGTTCCCAGCCTCACTCTTGAAAGTATAATTACACCGGCGACTGTTTCGGCGCTGTAAACCATTCTTGTCTCTGTGTTTCCGCTTTCCGGACGCAGTTCTAAAAGATTGTTTTCGTTTACATTATAAAAAACATACCGCCCGTTTCTTTGACCCAGACTCGAGTTGATCGAATAGCTGCCTGTGTCATAAAACTGGATTCTGCCCCATGAAGAATCAAAAAGCGCGTTAATAGCCGGCTTTAACTGCGATACAGAATCCCGGACGGCTGCGGCTCCCGCGCGCCTGTAGGAGCCGTCCCATGTTGTGTTTGCCGTGATGCGTAATCTGACATCTTCATTGACCCTTAAACGTATGCTGTCAAGCGATTCAAGTTCAACTTCAATAAAACGAAGCAGCGTGTTTATCGATATATTCTGGCTTCTTATATAAATGCCGTACCTGGTAGGCGCGGAGCTTTGCCATTCAAAAACCTGCTGTGATTCATCGCCGTAAAAAATAATTTCCCTTCCGGCAGGATCAAAATATAAAAATTGTTTTGTATCTATTGTTCCCTGCGGGCTTACATAATACCAAAGGTCATTGATAAACGATTCAAAGACTCCGGGAGCGCCGCTTAATAGTTCTCTTATACGTCTCTGCTCAACCTGAGAGCCCGGTATTCTTGTTACCCTTGTCTGCTCATAATGAAAGGTCGACTGGTTAAATGAATAAATTGTTTCAATCTGATCCAGAAAATTCGCCGAAAGGCTGTCGTGGCTGTAAGCCGCGATATTAAAACTTTGCCCGGTTGTTATGCCCTGCTGATACGCAAGAGAACGCGCTGTTTCCTGAATCATTATTGATCCTTCAATTTGCAGTTCCGCGATTTTTCTGTAATTTTGATTCTGGCGTCTGAATACGGTAATCGTGTGTTCGTTGCGTGAATTCATTCCGGTAACAATTATGCAGTTGTTTCTGTCGCCGATTAAGTCCTGGCTGAAAAGCGATATGGTTTCGGGGCGCGTTGCTAAGGTCGTCTCATCCCACATACGCCTGTAACTTCTGGCTCTGTCATCATAACTAAAGAAAGTGATGAACACAGGGCTGTTCGCGTCCGATGTTCTGTACACTACAAATTGCTCTTCGGAAACGCTGACTTCGCTTTCCTTGTTCAAAACGGCGATAACCATCTCGCCTTCTAAAAGCGGCATTTTTACGCTGAGGTTATCTTCCCATGAATTTTGATTTGATTGATTATCCGAGGTTATTGAATTTGTTTCCTGAACCGTTATGACTCTTGCCCTTGTCTCTTCAAATATTTCAGGATAAAAAAACCGCTTCCAGTAACCTGTCGCTAAAACTATTATCAGCAGAATGGATAATAACGCAAAACCAATGTACAGACCAATTGCTGTTTTTTTCATTTTATCGGAAAAATGCGGATGCCGCCCTGCTCACCCTTGTGTTAAGATTAAGCCCGACTACAAGAGCGCGCCAATTTATGAATTCCTCGGTTCTGGAAAAACGCAGGAGGTTTCCCTGAGGGCCTGATATGAGCGAAGAAAGAGACGGCGAAGATACGCTTATCAACAGGGTGTAGCTGTAAGACGCGCTTTGCCGCGAAGCCGCGTCAGTTAACGCGCCTGATAAATCGGCTGTCTCTCCTGAAGGATTGATTTCGCGGACGCTTCTTTTTACCGCTTCCCTTTCCGCGTCTGAGGCCATCCTTCCGGTATAAATTACTCTTGCCGAAGGACCGGCGCTCCAGACTGTAACGGAATCGCCTGTAACCAGTATTTGATCGAGGCGTGAAGATACCCATGCTGTAACTTCGTTTTTTACCGCGGCAAGGGGAGAGGAGCTGTCAATAATCAGATTTATGTCAATTGGATCGCGCTGCGCGTGCGCAGGGGATATGCGGAAAAAAAACGCGGACAAAAGCAGCGCGGCAAATAAAAACATCCGCGGATTAATCGATATTCCGGTATGGTTAAATTTTTTAAATATCAGGATGGCTGTTCTGAGGCAAGGCCCCTTTCCTATAATATTCATGACTGTATTTTATCATATCCGGGCAAAAATTGCTATAGTCCGCGTTTGTCGGATTTTATCAAAAGCCGGTTCTTTTATTATATTTGGCTTGTTTCAGACAAAAAAAAGCTTTACATAATAGAGTCTTACGTGTTATCCTTCTATAATAGTTTGTAGTTTAAAACTAAATTTATTAAGGAGAGTTATATGGGAGCAATTGACCTGCCCAAATCGCCGAATGTATTTCATCCGGAAAAACCAAGCGCAGTCGGTTCACGTAATTCATTAGCCCAGGAATACCGTGATCAGCAGACTGAAGTAAATTTATTATTGGAAGAAGAGACCAATAAGGTTATTCACCACCTGACAGCAAGGCTGCCGAAAGACGTTCTTGAACGCCTTGACGTAATGGGCGGCTTGAAAGAAAAGTTATACAATTACTTTAACCAGAATTATCAGAACATGTTCAACCGTTACATGGTAACGAGCGAAGATGAAATGGTAAAGAAGGTCAGAAACTTTATTGACAAAGAAGAAACAAAAGTTCTGACCCGCTACACGCCGAAAGAAATCGCGGATCTTCTTGACGCTGTCGGCGGAGCCGATAAGTTCAACACCGGCGAAGTTGAAAAATCAATGGTTAATATGTATGGCCACTTACAGGGTCATATTCAGCGCGGCGTTAACGAACTTGAAACCCACACAAACAGCATCCTTCGCCAGAAGACCGATACCGGCGCTTTCGTGCGCGGCGAGAACGCGTACTCAATCGTTAAATGCGCGTTCAAAGACAACGCTGTAAAACCAAAAACTGTAACCGATGTAAAACTTTCCGTAAACATTCTTGAATCCGAATTGATCAGCCCGATCTTCCATTATCAGGTAACTGTTGAATACCTTGTAAAAGATTTGATCGCAAAGCACATCATCGACAACATTGATAAAGTAGTCGAGGAAATTAAAGACGAGAGAATCAATTCCGGCGAGGAAGAACTTTCTGACAGCGAAATAATTTTTAATAAGTTAAACAAAGTTCCCGACTACACGGAAGATGATACAGAAAATGTAAAATCAAAACGCTATTCCTACATCGCTAAAACGCTCATGGAAAGGGTCGCCGACCTCCGCGCGGAAATTGATCCCGAATCATTTGACGCTCTTAATATCCGCGAAAATATCAAGAAAATTATCGACATGGAAAACATCCGCAACAGAGGCTTTAACACAGCGATTAACTCCATCACCTCGATTCTTGATACTTCCAAGATGGGATATCAGTACATCGAAAACCTCAAAAACGGCCGCGAATTGATCATCCGCGAATACGAAGACGGCGATGTCGCGAATCTTCCCGACGAACGCTATTGTATCAAAATGCGCTTCTTTGATAACGCCCAGCTTATCGAAGATCGCAAGGCATACGACGTTCAGCTTAAAAGCTTTGAAACCGAAGTACAGCACCTTTGGGATGTTCTTGAAGTCTGTTACCGCGACAAAAAAACTTCAGGAATCAACGATTTTGACGATCTTTGCGCAAAAACAAAGAGCAAAATCCAGAAACAGCTTAAAGAAAAATCAGGCGAACCTCTTTATGAGGATACAGCCAAGGTTTGGGACGAAATTTCCTTTGTTAAATCGGCGGAAACCGAAGTTGAAAAATCAAACCGCACCTATGTGTTTGAAAAAGACAGAATCCGCACAAAAATCATCAGAATGCGCGACAGGATGAAGAGAATGTACGACTTCCAGTATCCGGCGGAGCGCCGCGTAATGGAAGAAAGGCTTTTATGGCTTGAAAAGGAATATTTCAGGTTTGATTACATGATTAATCCGTATCACCTGCAGCCGGGTATCCTTTTAGACGTTGATATAACTTCGATTAAAAGGAAAAAAGTCACCCTCGACGCTATGGCGAATGTTCTTAATGAATTCCTCCACGGCGTATCCAAGGGCTTTGCCGATGCCGCGTTCGCGTCGTTCAGCCGCAGAAGGTCAACTGTCCGCGAAGACATCAATCAGTCTTTCTCCTCAGTTACCGCCGAAGAAAAAGCTGTCGCGGATACCGCCGCTTCTTCCGCGCCGAAAATCGCCGCGCCTAAAGCCGCCGCAAAAGCTCCGGCTAAAAAGAAAGGCGTTGTAGATTCCAGAAGCAAAGCGAAGAAATCTTCACGCGGCGGGGTTGCGGAACTCTAAAAGAGCCGCGCTTTAGCTGTGAAGACAGTATCGTAAAGTATTTATTTGTATATGCGCCCCCGAGTGATTTTACCGGGGGCGCTTTTTTGGTAATATCATATAGGAGAAAATATGACAGACAGCTCTAATCTGGAAGTACTTTCCAGCCGTTCTGGTTTTAACAGCGCGGTCAGGCATATTCAAAAAACAATGGAAATTGCAGGAGACATAGGGTCTAACCTTGGCGATATTATTTATGAAATGGATGATGATGAATTAACAGGATCAAAGATTAGCCTGCTTTTAAGAATGTATCTGGTGGATAAACTGGGTTATAAAACAGCGTCGGCCAATCTATCCTCTGTGATTGATGATGTTTGTGCGCTTTCAAAGGAGTTCAGCAGGTGGAACGGCGTTGATCTTGTCGCCGCTTATTATCACCCGGAACTTGGGCTTTTAATCGCGAACCCGAAAATCGCGGATGAACTTGTGGAATTCGGCCAGTTAAAAAAACGTGAATTGATGGTAGTGTACGCGGGGTTTCAGGGAAAAGAAACAGATGACAACTGCCAAAAAGCAGCCTCTCTGGCTATTCGTTTATTTGAAGGGGCAAAAGTAACAGCTCCCGCCGCGTTAACAAAAGGAAAGTTTACCGTGAAGAAAATTTCTAATCCTAAAAAAGCCGCAGAACCAAAACCGGCTAAAGAAAAACCCGCCGTTAAGGGAAAAGCGCCGGCAAAAAGCGCGCCCGCGAAAAAAACAGCGTCTGCCGCGGCTGCGAAACCTCCGGCTAATCCCAAAAAGATGACGCCGCGTTACGCAGTCGTTGTTCAGAACGAACTTTTCCATAACGGAAATGTTGAAGCGTGGAAAAAAATTATCGCTAGCTATAACGCGAAACATCCTGCTCTTGATGTTTATATCTACTACGAAGGCGAGCGAATTCAGGATATTAATTCATTGTTTAAGTGGGGTAAGGTAAAACACGGCACTGCCATTGAATTTGCCGTAGCCGGGGATCAGATTCAGGATGTCGCCAAACTGCAGCGCTATCTCGCTCAGGGAGCGAGTCAGATGTTTGAAGCGTTCCTGAAAGGGCCGGTTAATTCCGTGCTTAAACTTTTTTAATAAGGAAATTATATGGATTCACGATTACATTTTTTCAGCCAGAAAGACGTTATACCGTCGAAAATTGATCATGAACTTTTAGGCATAAGGGGACGTCAGGCAAATGAATTTGCAGAGCTTGGCTTTCCGATTCTGCCGGGACTTATTATTGATACGGAAATGGCATCCGGGCTTGATCCAAAATCAATCAAAAAAGATATTATGGATTTGCTTGTAAAATGCGGAAAACTTGCCGGTAAAGATTTCGGCAGCAAAGATAACCCGATGCTTTTAAAAGTGATAATTTCTTCCAACATGGCGATTACAAATTATCCGACGCTGCACAACTTCGGACTTGCAAAGCCGACTATCGATGGTTTTGCGAAATGGGTAGGAGTTGATTTTGCCGCTAACGAAATTTTGTTCCTGATACACGGCATGCTGATCATCGAAGAGAGAATCAGGGAGATTGAAAAAAAAGATAAAGAGAAGGATGAGATTTCCGGCAAGTTAAAAATTCTTAAAAGAATGTTAGGAATAAAAGGCCCTTCCAATGAACTTCACGGCGGGGAAGATAAAACCCCTCTTCCAAAAAAGAAAACCCCGCTTGAGTATATGGATGAATACGCTAAATATTTCCCCAAGGGTTTCTTTGACGACGCGGAAACCCAGCTCATGGCTGCGCTTGATGTAATTTCAAAAATGTTAAAAAATGACGAGCAAAACGACACCGATACGGCGATAATGATTCAGCCGATGGTTTACGGCAATTACGGCAAGGATTCCTGCTCCGGTTATTTTTACAGCCGCAATGTAATAACAGGTGAAAAAAAGCTTCAGGGCAATTACTATACCGGTAAGTTTAACGAAATAGGAGCTACGGGGCATGAGATCAATAAAATTGACGCGGCCCATCTTAAACAGCTTGAAAAAATCGCGTGGACGCTCGAAGACAGGTTTAAAGAAATCCGTCATGTCCGTTTTACGGTAGAGAACGGAAAGCTCTGGCTTATAGAACAAAGGCTAGTGGATCAAAAGTCCACACAGGCTGATTTAAGACTTTTACTTGATCTGGCAAAACGCAAGGTCGTTGACTCAGCGCACATTGTAAAGACAATTGATCCTCTGCGTCTTAATGAAATTCTT
>Ga0209755_10004816_pt1 | contig 15711 bp, 14 predicted proteins | sample TergutCo191P1_FD_187301 | JGI IMG/M metagenome (GOLD analysis project Ga0209755, IMG submission 187301) | Cornitermes sp. P1 segment gut microbial communities from Petit-Saut dam, French Guiana - Co191P1 (SPAdes) (version 2) | ecosystem: Host-associated > Arthropoda: Insects > Digestive system... | reverse complement strand
GCCGTACCCCGGCCGAGCGTTTTATTTCACGCCCGGTTGGGGTACGGCACGGCGCAAGAGCCTGCGGGTCGTTGTCCTAGGGTCGCGCCAAGATGACGGAGGCGCAACGGTGCCCGTCATGAATTTTTAACCTGCCGCATGTATTGACTGGCGCTTTTTCACTACCCTGCCGAAACGGCTCATTTTACTATTTTTGGCAATCCGTATATTTCCAATAAGCCGTATTCGCCAAATATCGGAGCGAGTATTTTTGCCAGTTTCCACGAAATATTTGCGTCGAGTAGCAGCTTCATAAAAAAGACCTTATACGGATGCCAGCACCCTTACTATTTCCTCGCGCCTTGCGGCAAAAGCCAGCGCGGCTTTTATGTGGATCTCTTCGAGCAAAGGGTAATCGTCAAGTATCTCGGGAACCGGCATCCCTTCCGATAGCCATTGCAAGATATCGCCAACCGTTATTCTGGTGCCCTTTATGCAAGGCTTCCCAAAGCGAACGCCCTGATCAATCACGATATACTTTGCGAGTTCCTCATTTCCCATGGTTCATTTTACTACGGCATTTTGAATCTGTCCAGCACGGAGGCGCGGGGCAACGCAACGGTGCGGGCAAGTGGGCGCGAGGGTGTCAGTCAAAAATTTTAAAACCCTCTGCATATGGTGCCTGTCACTTTTTTACTACCATTATGAAAACGGAACTGGCGCAGGCACCGCCCCATAAAGCCAATTTTCTGCGAAAATCGTAGAAACCCCTTGACTTCCCCCTCAAAACCATTAAAATCGTAGAAAACAGGCAATCGGAGGCCGCAATGTCCGAAAAAAAGATAATACACCGCCCCGACTATTTCGCCGGCCTTGAGCGACACAGGCTTGCCACCGATCTCATAAAGATAGTGACCGGGGTTCGCCGCTGCGGAAAATCCACCCTGCTCAGGATGTATCAGGACAAGCTCCGCGGCGAAGGGGTAAAGGACGAGCAGATACTTGCCATCAGTTTCGAGGACATGGCGAACAGGCCGCTTCTGGACGGCGCGAAACTGCACGAATTCGTGGAAAGCCGTGTCGCGAAAGGCAAACCCAACTATGTCTTTCTGGACGAGATCCAGCTTGTTTCCGACTTCGGCGAGGTCATAAACAGCCTTCGCCTGCGGGAAAACATAGACCTGTATGTCACGGGGTCGAATTCCTCGCTTTTGTCCGGCAGGCTTCCGAAGATTCTTGGCGGGCGGTATATACAGATGCACATGTTCCCCCTGTCTTTCGGGGAATACATGACCGCGTTTCCGGATGCGGACAGCCGCGGCGTCGATTCGGTCTTTCAGCATTACCTTGAGTACGGCTCGTTTCCCGAGGCTTTCGTATATCTGGCGCAGTGGGATCGGCAGGGCGCGCGCGAATATCTTTCGCATATTTACGAAAGCATCATAATGCGCGACGTCATGCAGCGAGACGACGTGAAGGAACTTCCCCAGCTTACCCGCGTGGTCAATTTTCTCTTTAGCAACATCGGAAGCGAGACATCGATAAACAACATGGTCGGCGTTATCAACAACGAGTTCAAACTAAAACCGAACAGCAAACCGCTTTACGCACCAATGCTGGAAAAATACTTGGAGGCCCTGCTTGACTGTTTCGTGTTCTACAGGGCGGAACGGCAGCACATAAACGGCAAGGAACTGTTGCGGACAAATGCGAAATACTATGCCGTGGATGTCAGCCTGCGGTATCACCTGTTGGGCGGAACGGCCCGGGCGGATGCGGGGCACATCTTGGAAAACGTCGTTTATCTGGAGCTTTTGCGCCGCGGATACAAAGTCAAGGTCGGCAGGATAAACGACAGGGAGATAGATTTCGTGACCTGGAAACCCGGCGGTCTGCTTGAGTATTATCAGGTGGCGCAAAGCGTTGTGGATCAAAACTCGCTGGAACGGGAGCTTGCGCCTTTGCGCGCGGTAAAAGACAACCACCCGAAATTCCTGCTTACGCGGGATTACGACCGTAGCAACTACGATGGGATTCGGCATGTAAATGTGTTGGACTGGCTGCTGGGTAAGTGCAGCGCCGGCCCATAGCTTACGGCAAAAACATGCTGAAAAGAAGCGATATCTCACCGGCGCTCATGGCGTTGGTTTTTATGAGAAGATATCTGTCGTATGCCACCGTTGGGTTGGCGAACAGGATCGAAGCCAACGCGGTCGCAATGGTGCCGTCTTCGGCGGGCGCAAACAAAGTTCGCGCAAGGGTAAGAATCGTCGCGAACCCCCTTGCCTGCACATCGCTTTCGACCTGAATTCTTATATGGGCCACATAGTGTATTTCGCCGGTGGGGTTGGGGTTTCCCGCCAAGGTTTGAGCGGGGGGCGCGGGAAACAGACTCACGAAGAATTGTTCCGCGGGAATTTCAAGCGGGATATGCATGTCACTAAGTCTTTGGTTGATGAACGTGCCGGGCTCGTTAAGCCAGCACGAAATAACTGCGCCCCTGCGGAATTCGTCGAAGCCATCGGGAATCCTGGTTCCGGGCCCGGTGTAAAAGGGATCGGCCGGCACATTGTACAGGGAAGAGGAAACCAGAGCTTCGTTTCGGCTCATCGCTATCGAAAGCATGCCCGCCGCGGAATACCAAAATCGGTTCCTTGACACAGCCGAACGGTGCCCCCTCCAGTGGCGACTGCATCTCATCGCCATCCTTGCCCTGCCGGAAGGGTACCTGCCCTGGGCCACAAGCCTGAAACGGGTTCCCGCGGGCTCGCCGTACCGCGGCATGAAAATCGCCGCCATCGCGGATTGGGTGCTGTCGAGTATCCGCCGGAACTGCCTGTCGTTCGTGTCCAGGCCCCTGAAACTCAGGTTGTCCAGAATGGGTCTTGCGCCTTCCACATCGATGAAGACGTAAGCGAAGCCGCCCGGCTCCATGGGGATGAAAACGGCCTCGTTCTGCATGGGTATCATCGGCGGCGCGGTGCGACATGACAGTAACATCATCGCAAGAAGGAAAAGCGCGGGAAGGATGGGGGAGGAGAGGGCAAACCGCGGTTTTGCCCTCCAAACACTGTGTTGTTCTTTTAGCGCGATATCCAAACTCCCCTCCCCAAACACGCTTATCTGCGTTCTAGATTTTTTCAGCTTTCTCAATCCTCACAAGCCATGCGTCTTCGCCTTCTTCCAGGTTGGTTTGCCCTTCGACCTGCGCCCAAACCGTTTCGACGGCAAGGGTTTCTGCGGCGACGCTTGAGCCGAGACTGTCCCAGGCCTCTTTTAACTTATCGGAACCGAAAACGGCAAGCTTTATGCGGTCGGTGACCTCCAGACCCATTTCCTTGCGCATGTTCTGCACGCCGCGGATAAGGTCGCGTATGTCGCCCTCCATGGAAAGTTCGCGGGTGATTTCCGTGTCCAGACCAACGGTAAGGGTTCCCTCGTTTAAGATGCGAAGGTTCGCCTTTTCCTTGCGCCTTATGTCCAGCTTGTCCGCGGTGATTTCCATCGTGCGCATGTCGCCTTCCCCCGTTTGGAAGTCCAGCGAAAGCGACGCGCCATCCAGAAGCCCCTGAATTTCCGACTGACTCAATTCCTCGATTCGCGCGGCCGCGGCCTTCATGTCCTTGCCAAATTCTTTTCCCATTACGCGGAAATTGGCCTTTACCTCATACTCGACAAGGTCTTCCTCGTTGTCCCTGAAGGCCACGTCCTTGACGTTGAGTTCCTCGCGGATAATCTCCGCCATTTCCAGCAGGGCCTTTTTCTCGTCGCCGTTGCGGGTGACAAGCTCCGCCATTCTGAGCGGCTGGCGCACCTTGATGTTGTACTGCGAGCGCAATGCCCGGCCCATCGACACGGCGCGCTGCACCGCGGCCATCCTGAATTCCAGCGGGCGATCCCGGCGGGATTCCCGCGGGACGGGAAAGTCCGCGAGGTGCACCGATTCGGGATCGCCATCGCCGCGAAGGTTTTGCCATATCGCGTCGGCGGTGAACGGCATGAACGGCGCGGCGACTGTGACAAGCGTTTTCAGCACGTCATGGAGCGTGCCGTAGGCTTCGAGTTTGTCGGTGTCGTTGGCGATTCCGGTTTTGGCGGATCGCCAGAAACGGCGGCGCGAACGGCGGATGTACCAGTTGTTAAGCATGTCGATAAACCGCGGAATCGGATCCACGGCGCGGGACAGATCGTAGCCGTCCAACGCCGCGCCGACCTTTTCGACAAGGTTTTCCGCCTCGGAAAGTATCCACTGGTCAAGCGGGTTGCCCGGATTGTTCGGCGCGGCCTCGGGGCGGATTCCGTCTATGTTGGCGTATGTGACAAAAAAGCTGTAGGCGTTCCACAGGGGAAGGATGATGCTCTTCATAACGTCGCGCACGCCTTCGTCGCTGTAGCGCAGATCGTCGGCTTTTACCACGGCGGAATTCACAAGGAACAATCGCAGGGCATCGGCGCCGAAGACGTTGATTACTTCCATCGGGTCGGTGTAGTTGCGAAGACTTTTGCTCATCTTTTTGCCGTCATTTGCGAGCACAAGCCCGGACACCACGCAGTTCTTGAACGCCGGCTTTTTGAACAACGCCGCGGCCAGCACGATCAGCGTGTAGAACCAGCCCCGCGTCTGATCCAATCCCTCGTTGATAAAGTCCGCGGGGAAATGCGCCTCGAAGAATTCCCGGTTCTCGAACGGGTAGTGGCTCTGGCCGTAAGGCATCGCGCCGGATTCGAACCAGCAGTCCAGCACCTCGGGGATGCGCCGCATCGCGCCCTTGCAGGACTTGCATGGAAAGACAATGTCGTCAACAAAATGTTTGTGCAGGTCTTCCGGGTAGGTGCCGGACAGCTCCTTCAATTCGGCGCGGCTGCCGACGCAGACCACTTTGCCGCAGTCGTCGCATCTCCAGATCGGCAGGGGATTGCCCCAGAAGCGGTTGCGGCTGATCGCCCAGTCCCGCGCCCCCTCCAGCCATTTGCCGAACCTGCCTTCCTTGATGTGTTCCGGCACCCAGTAAATCTCGCTGTTCGCCTTCAACATATCCTGCTTGATTTTTTCCACGCTGACGAACCACGAAACCACGGCGCGGTATATAAGCGGGCTTCCGCAACGCCAGCAGTGGGGGTAGGGGTGCAGAACCTGATCCCGCTTGAAGAGTTTGCCCTGTGCCTTTAGCCGTTCGATTATGCCCTTGTCAGCGTCCTTGACAAAAAGCCCGGCGAAGTCGCTGACCTCCCCGGTGAATTTGCATTCCGCGTCCACGGGGCAGATCACCGGGATGCCGGTTCCCTTAAGCACCCGCGCATCGTCCTCGCCGAAGCCCGGCGCGGTGTGGACTATGCCCGTGCCGTCCTCGGTGGTGACGAAACCGTCCGTGTGGGTGCGGAAAGCCTTTCGCGCAGCCTCGTCCTTGAAGTACGGAAAAAGCGGCTCGTACTCAATGCCGGCAAGTTCGCTGCCTTTTTTCCGCCAGACGATTCGGTATTCTCCGGCATCCTTGTAGTACGCGGGAAGCCGCGCCTCGGCGAGAATGTAACTGTCGCCGCCCGTTTCCTCGATTAATGCGTAGTCGATGTCCGGCCCAAGGGTCAGAGCGAGGTTCGAAGGCAGCGTCCAGGGCGTGGTCGTCCATGCAAGCAGGTAAGTGTTGTCGGGAAACGGCGCCAAGTCCTTTCGATCCCCGGGTCCCTTTACCTTGAAGCGCACGGTGATCGCCGGATCGTGCACGTCCTTGTAACCGCCAAGGTTAAGCTCGTGGTTGGAAAGCACGGTCGCGCAACGCGGGCAGTAGGGGAGTATGTAGTGCCCTTCGTACAGAAGCCCTTTTTCGTGGAGCGATTTCACGACCCACCAGATGGTTTCCATGTACGCGGGTTCCATTGTTTTATAGTCGTTGTCAAAATCGACCCAGCGGCCAAGACGGGTGATGGCGCGGCGCCACTCCTCGACGTAGCGAAGCACCGATTCCCGGCAGGCCTCGTTGAACTTGGCGATGCCGTAGCGTTCGATGTCGGTTTTTGAGTTTAGCCCCAGTTCCTTTTCGATAAGGGCCTCGACCGGCAGGCCATGGCAGTCCCAGCCGAATCGCCGCTCGACCTTTTTGCCCCTCATGGTCTGGTAGCGCGGGATAATGTCCTTGATGGTGTTCGGGACGAAATGCCCGAAATGGGGAAGCCCCGTGGCGAAAGGGGGGCCGTCGTAGAACACGAATTCCCTGGCTCCATCGCGCGCGGCCACGGATTTCTCGAATATCTGGTTTTCCTCCCAGAAACGAAGAACTTCCTCCTCCATCTTGGGGAAGCTCACTTTGGCGTCAACAGGCTTGTACACAAAATCCTCCAATGGAAAGTGTGTCATAAAAGGGGCGAAAGGACAATGAGGCCATGCAGATGCGGTTAAGTAGCACGGATTTCGGCATCGCAGATGCCGCATCCCCATTGGATTTAATCCGTGCTTCCCTTGCTGATTGCCCGTTTTTTGCGGTACACTTAGGGCATGGAAGAAAAACTGCGATTGCTTATCCCCAAAGGGCGAATTTTCGAAGGCGTGTCCAGGCTGCTTGCCGAAGCAGGTTTCCCGGTGGCCCTTGCCGACCGCACCTACAGGCCGCTTATGAGCACCGACTGGCTTGACGCCAAGATCATGAAGCCGCAAAGCGTGGGCGAGCTTCTGGAGCTTGGCAGTCACGACGTGGGTTTTACCGGCATAGACTGGATCAGGGAAAACGACGCCGGGGTGGAGGAACTTATCGACCTGGGTTTTGACAGGGTAAGGATTGTCGCGGCGGTTCCTTCGGCGCTTGACGAGGGGGCGTTGCGCTCGAAATCCCTTGTCGTGGCGACCGAATATGTGAACCTGGCAAAGGCATGGCTGGACGCCAAGGGCTACAGGTATCGTATCCTGCGAACCTACGGGGCAACCGAGGTTTTCCCCCCGGACGACGCGGACATGATCATAGACAACACGTCCTCCGGCCAGACCCTGCGGGACAACGGCCTTAAGATCATCGACACGCTTCTTGAATCATCGACCCGTTTCGTCGCATCGCCCGCGGCCATGGCGAACCCTGTAAAACGCGGCCGCATAGAGGAGATGGTGATGCTGTTCCGGGCGGTTCTGGACGGCAGGGAGCGGGTGATGCTTGAGATGAACATTCCCAAAGACAGTTTTGAATGTGTGATAAGGGAACTGCCGGCGATGCGAAGCCCAACGGTCGCCCCGCTTTTTGGCGACAGCGGCTATGCGGTAAAGATAGCCGTAAAGAAGCGCGATGTTCCTTCCCTCATACCGATGCTGAAAAAGTGCGGAGCGCTTGACATCGTGGAATACGACATGCGCAAGGCGGTGCCATGATGAGCAGGACGGCTGAGGTCGAAAGGACGACCAAGGAAACCTCGATAAAGATAAGGCTTGGTCTGGACGGATCCGGCAAGGCGGCTCTCGATTACCCGGTCGGGTTCATGGCCCACATGCTGGACACCTTCGCCCGTCACGGGCTGTTCGATCTGGAGGTTTCCGCCACCGGCGATCTCCATGTGGATCAGCACCATTTAATCGAGGACACGGGGATTGTCCTTGGTGCGTGCTTCGCCAAGGCCCTGGGCGAGAAGAGGGGGATCCTTCGAAACGGAAGCTGTCTTTTCCCCATGGACGAGACCCTCGCTTGCGCTGCCGTGGATTTGTCGGGCCGCCCGTTTCTTTTTTTCGAAGGGCGACTTTCCGGCGCGCCATTAGTCGGCACCCCTAGGGAACCGCTGAATAAATCAGCGGTTCCCTCTGCATTTGCTCCCTGCGGTGCGCAAATGCGGTTAAGTAGCACTGATTTAATCCCCATTGGATTAAATCAGTGCTTCCCTTGCAGCTTTCAGACCGATGCGGTCGAGGACTTCTGGCAGGGGTTCGCCGGCGCGGCTGGCTGCAACCTGCACCTTGAGGTTATCAGGGGCAGAAGCGACCACCACAAAATCGAGGCCATGTTCAAGGCGGCGGCCCGCTCCCTGCGCGCCGCCTGCGGGATCGACGAACGCGCCCGCAACTTGGTTCCCTCGACCAAGGGTACCCTTGATGGCGCGGGGCTTGCTTAAACTACGGCAACATTGGGGGTGATGGGGGAGGCTCTGTCAAAACTATTTCTGGTCTCAATTTTCATGCGGAGGTGCTACAAAAAGTATGACAGCTCAAAGCCAGCCATAGTTGAGATAATGAAAAACCAAGGGGGAAAAGAGCTGCACACCTCTACGCCCCTTCACAGCCAGCCTGAACTTTGTTTTGGCTGGCTTCCTTTAACATCAACAAATCTGGCCCATTACCACAAATGCCCGCCGTGCCTCCCGACCCACGCAGCCTCCGCGTCCCTGATCGCTGCGATTATCTCTCCCCGCGGTGCCCGCTCCCGAATCAAAGAATAAAACTTTTCCTGCTGACACAAAAAATTTATCTTCGACAATGTGCCAAGATGCTGCTTAACCGACGACGAAATGATCAAAAACACCGTGTGCACTTTGCTTCCGTCCTGCGTATTCCAGTCGATAGGCTGCGCGGGAAACGCAATCGCCACCAACGGCGCATCGCCCTCGCCGAGCATCGGATGGCGCGGGTGCGGCAAAGCCACCCCCTTGCCAACCCCGGTCGATATCAGGGCTTCCCGTTCCAGAATCTCCCTATAGAGTTTTTCCCTGTCCATTACCGGAACAGGCGGCAGCATCTTAATCGTCTCGGAAATAACTTCCTTGGCGCTCGCCCCGGAAACCTGATAGCACACCCCGCCGCGCTCGACAAGGCCGGCAAGATTCCAGTCTTCTAGCGGTTTTGCGTTTTCCGTTTGGCCTCTCATTTTTCCACCGAAAACAGCGATTGCAAATTTCGATTGCATTGTTCCTTGTCAAAAACCCCGGGGACAAAATCCTGCCCCACCTCGGACAAAGCGGTCTGCCTTTCAAGCTCGTTGCCACCCGCAAGCGACGCGAGCAGTTTGCGGAAACGCAAGGGGCCGCCGATCTTCTCCGGCGGGGCGGCACCTTCGCCCGCAACACAGCGAACCGTTTCCTTGTTTCCCGGCTGATAAGACGAAACGAAAATTATCCTGACAGTCCACTTGGTACCATATTCGTACTCAAACCTGCTGATCCCTTTCCCGCGAATTTCCCGTATTTTCGCCCTGTCGTCCAAAGTTTTTCTGTCCATATCGCTGGAACCGGCTATATAAAACTGGTGACGGTTAGCGTTTCCCCAGTTCATGCAAACCTGTATCAGCTTGTGCAGACCTTCCAGCTTCCAGTTTTGGGGGACAATCACCCTGCGCCACACATCGGTTCCGCCTACGCTGATCTGCACTGTTTGCCACATTTCCTCCTGTGATGCGCCGTTTTCGGTGTGAACCAATTGAATATTGCTGCGTCTGTAGTTGTTCATGGAATCCCTCAGCATGTCCTTGATGTCGGTAAAAGTATCGATCATGCTTTCCAGCGAGTTGTCCATCGCCTCAAGTTCGGGCTCGGGCGGCGGCTCGTCCGAATCCAGATCCGTCATCAGCTCCGCCGCATGCTCCTGAATTTGCGAAAGCATTATGAACGTGTGTTTGGGCAACCAGGATTCGCTCATCTCCCATTTCTGAATCTGGCTCGAAAGTTCCACCACCGCATGGTGCAGTTCGCCTATCTGCCGCCTTATCGCCCCCATGGGTTGATCATGGAAAATATTGTAACTTTCGCTCAAATCTTTCATCGTGTCGATTATGTACTTGGCAAGCACGTTCAATTCGATATGGCCGATTTTTACCGACTGTGGAACAATCCGCTCCATAACCTTGGTATAATCCTTTTCGTTCCTGAACAGCGAATCCCGGACATAAGACCGGATAACGAATTCCGAGATGGGAACATTCACGTCAAAAAGAATATCCTCGATGGGGGTTCTGTCCGGAGGCACCGATGCTCCCAAAAGCCCCTTGCTGTCAGGAATGTCCTTGCCGGCAAACCAGAACCGGCTTTCGATGCCGTAATCCACGTTCTCGATATTCTCGGTTATCTCGTAAAGAAATTCTTCTAGCGAATAGGCCGGAAGTTCCCGCATCCGGTTGCCGCCGTGCCAATACGCAAAGGCGATTTGCTCCTCCGTGGAGACTCCCGGCCCCATCCGTGAAAAGCTGCTCTCGAACCCCTTCTCGGCCGCACCGGCCCAGTCGTCCAGTTCGGTTTTCGACCATTCGCCTTTGCCCACCTTTTCCAAGTCGAAACACCCGGCCTTCCAGTTCCGGGTTCTTACAATGAAACGATCCCCGGGAATAAAGGCCGCCTCGCGGAAAATGGCTCGCATATCCAAAGTGTGAATCGACACCTCCGGCGGATCCTCGTACGGGTCGCACTGCATGAAGGCGTCCTCGTTCTCGGGGTTGTCGCGGGCCACTATCTGGGGGGCGTATTCCCTGCCGAAAATGTTGAAGTAAGGGTAGAACTCCTCCGGCGGGCCTTCGGTGGTCGTCTGGGCAATCTTTTCGCCCTTCCAGAAAAATTCATATTCGTGGGGCATCTTTACGGGGGTGGCAAAAGGCAGGCACCGATGGCCGGGAATGAGAATCCCGTTGAGCAGTTCCAGCTTGCTGGGCGAGATCACGAAAGGGATGCTCTCGAAAAAGCCGCGCCTTGAAACCCATCGGCGTTTGTCCAGGCGGAAAGCCGCGACGGAGGACTCGAAAAAGGCGGATATTTCCGCGGGCAGATACTCGGCCCAATTGGGATCCTGCGTCCGAACATAGTCCGTCACGCTTTTCAGGGTGAAAGGTGTGGTTGTATCTTCCAAAAAATTGTAAAGCGCTTCTTCCTGCTTCGGGGTCATCTATGTAAAAATACCCCGGAATGGGAAAAACGGCAAGATGTCCTAAACACATCTTTGTTTTAGGGCGATAATATAAACAGAAGCGTATTTCATATGGAGATTTGGGATGTGGAATAAGAAGACTAGAATCGATGATTGCGAAAGGGCTCTCGAAGCCCTTACCGGCACTGACGACTATGGCGATTTGGCAAAGCTGACTCACGTATTTCTTTGGTTTCCCTGGGAAAACGAAGCCGCAAGAGCGAAGTGGTGCGGCGTCGTTTTCAAGGACAGGCCAGGAGATTTGCTTAGGGTTATGTCCTACTTTCGGGTGTGGAAGGAAACGGGGCTTGGTTCCGGGGCGAGTCTGGACGAATAAGGGCCAATCCGTGTTATCCTGAGACAAGGATAACGGATCGTGGATCCATTTTACGAGCAAGTATACGCGATTGTTGGGCAGATACCTTTCGGCAGAGTTGTATCCTACGGTCAAATAGCGCGGATGCTGGGCCGCCATCGCGCGGCGCGGCAGGTCGGGCGGGCCATGCGGCACTGCCCGGAACATCTGCCGTGGCAGCGGGTCGTCATGATGGACGGTTCCATTGCCGGGGGAATGCACGCCGATGTCCGCAGGGAAAAGCTGAAAGCCGAGGGCGTGCTATTTTTGCCCGATGGCAGGGTGGATATGGAATCATGCCGCGCCTTGGCCGGTTGATTGCTATTAAGGGAGGATCGCATGTCAAAGCCCCTATTTTGGCGCAATGTATTGTTCGTGATGACGGCGTTGCTTTTGATTTCCTGCGGCGGGCAGGCCAGCAGGGCGACGACCGTACATGTGGACGAGTTCGACGGCGAGATCCTGCGGATAGCGGAGAACGCCAGACGCACGGTAAACATCTTTTTTCGACACCTGAATGCGCCCGGAACCGGGGAAGGCAATTTTTCCGTTAAATACGCTTTTCGGGCCGACGGCGGCGGTCACGCCGAGGCCGCCGTCAGTGCGGAACAGGTATGGATTGCCAACATCACTTTCAGGGACGGCAGGTATTACGGCACCGTTGTCAGCACCCCGGTATACCTGGCGAACATAAGAAGGGGCGACAGGGTGAGCTTTAACGCGGATTTAATCACCGACTGGATGTTCACCCGGGACGGCAGGATCATCGGGGGGCATTCGGTTAGGTACCTGTTGGAGCAGATACCCGAGGGCGAGCGCACCGACAGCCAGTGGAGAACGTTGCGGATGTTCGAATGAGGTGCTGTTTCAAAATAGACCATAACTTTGGTTTATTTGCGTTATTTTGACACAGATAAACCAGCCATTGTGCATCTGTGTCAGTTTTGCCTCTTTGCTTCATGAAACCTCAAGGAAATACCTTTAGCTTGCTGGCTAGCCACAAACTTATGGCATGATTACTATCGCCGAATGTGACATGTTGCACGAATTCGGCATTATTTCGACTGTTTTCCGCCACTTGGCACGGTTCTTGCTTGTAATTAGGTAGAGACTAAAACCAAGAACTAAGGAGAAACAGATGAAAACGATTACCTTGCACCGGCCCAACGCAATCCACAACGCTTTGAGTGATTTCGATCGCTATTTCGAGTCCTTCTTCGGGGATTCCGTTTTCAACCACACGCATCGGGGATTCAGCCGTATGCCTGCGGTGGACGTAAAGGAAACCGAGAAGTCGTACGTTCTGGACATGGAACTTCCCGGCTACGATGAAAAGGACATCGAGATTCACATTGACGGGAGCAGCCTTTCCATCGCCTCAAAACAGGAAGAGGCACGAAAGGCCAACGACGAGGATCAGGGAACCTGGCTTATCAAGGAGAGGCGGATACAATCCTTTAGCCGCTCGTTCAAGCTGCCCGAAAACGCCGACCCCGAAGGGATCAGCGCGGGGTTCAAAAACGGCATTCTCTGCCTGGAGATCAAAAAAAGGCCGGAGGCCCAGAGACGATCCATCCAGATCAACGGGAAGTAAGTAGGAACACGCAGAAAAATCGAACCTCGAAAAGTCCCGATGGGGTTTTTCGAGGCTCGGCCCGTCAAGAACCGTGATATATAAGGTAGAAAAAGCACATGCAAACACGAGCAAGCCAAGATAGCTCAAGTTCAATTTCTCAAATCGAACCGGCAACTTGCGAAACCTGTTCATCCATGAATGCGAAGCTTCCACCGCCCAGCGAAGGGCCTTATGATCGGGGCTGTCGCTCTTCTCGCTTTTCTCCTTGCCCCTGACATACCGCATCCAAGTCCATACGCCATATTCCCCCACTTACCGCGCTTTGTCAACCGAAATCAACAACAAATGCCGCTCCTCGTCCAGCCCCGGAACCGGGCAGGGCAAAAGCTCCCACCTCCCGGCCGGCATGGACACCGCCTGTTCCAGCGCGGCCATCTCCGCCTCGGTTTTCGCTCGGCGACCTTTGTACGCGGCCAGAAACCCGCCCTTTGCGCAAAGCCTTGTCAGCTTTTTGTGTATCCGCGGATCCAAAGGGCGAAAGGCGCGGAATGTCACCAGCGCAAAACGCCCGGCCTTCACTTTTTCCATTTCCTGTTCCTCGACTGCGACATTGGAAAGACCCAGCGTCTCCACCGCATGCCGCAGAAACCCCGCCCGGCGACCCTTTCTTTCGATAAGCGTAACCCGCGCGTCCGGCATGGCGATGGCAAGGGGAATTCCCGGCAGCCCAGCCCCGGAACCCACGTCGGCGATATGCGCGGGATTGCCCCCCGCAGTTTCACGCCCGGCCAGCTTGCCTGCGATGATCCCCAGCGGGCTGAGCGAATCGAGGATGTGCCGCGTAACAAGTTCCCGCCTGTCGTCGGTTCCCACAAGGCTCAACGCGGGGTTGAAGGTCTCGATCTCTCGGACATACGCAGAAAGCAACGCGGCGACGTTTTCCAGCCGCGGCGCGACAAGGGCTTCGATCCCGCGGTCATTTTGGCATAGTAGGGACAGCCCTTGCGAAATTTCCTCGTGAAGTTCGCGGGTTGACACATCGGACATACCATCACTCCGCGTACTGCGCCAAGCACAGTTCGTAGTAACGACCTTTCAAGGCCATGAGTTCCTCGTGGGTGCCTTGCTCCTCGATTATGCCGTCGTTTATGTACATGATTTTCGTGCAGTTCCTGATGGTCGAAAGCCGGTGGGCGATAATGAAGGAAGTCCTGCCCTTCATCAAAGTCTGGATTCCCTCCTGCACCAACTGCTCCGTGCCGGTGTCTATGCTGCTGGTCGCCTCGTCCAGAATGAGTATGCGGGGGTTGGAGATAAGCGTGCGGGAAAAGGCAAGAAGCTGCCGCTCGCCTTGCGAAATACCCCCCCCCCTCTCGCTTACGGCTGTGTCATATCCTTGGGGCAGTTTCTCGATAAAATTATGCGCGCCGATAAGCCGCGCAGCCTCGCGGATTTCATCGTCCGTGGCGTTCAGTTTGCCGTAGCGGATATTGTCGGCGATGGTGCCTGAAAAAAGAAAACTGTCCTGCAACATTATCCCCATCTGGCTTCGCAAAGAGCTTAACGTGGTTTTCATGATATCCTGCCCATCGACAAGCACTTGGCCTTCCTCGATATTGTAAAACCGCGCAAGCAGGTTGACGATGGTCGTCTTGCCGGCGCCGGTCGGCCCGACTATCGCGATGCTTTCGCCGGGATGCCCCGAAAAGCTGACGTTGCGCAGAACCTTGCGCCTTCCGTCATAACTGAAACTAACATCCTTGAAATCGACGTGGCCGCGGACGAAGGGGAAAGTAACCGCGTCGGGATCGTCCTTGATTGTTACCGGCTCGGCGATGGTGTCGAAGATGCGGTCAAGGTATGCCATCGCCGAAATAAATGTGTTATAGATGTTGGCAAGGTTGATTATGGGTTGCCAGAAACGCCAAGTGTAGTTGCCCATCGCAAGGAGCATCCCGAAACTCGCCATCGGGCTCATGAAAAACGCGCCGGTGATGTACAGGAACGAAAAGACCAAGTGGCCGATGGTCTCGACCGAAAACCACACGCTGTTCGAGATATAGATCGCCCGCATCCATTCCCGGTTGCGCTCTCCGGTAAGTTTGTCCATTATCCCGATGTTTTTTTTGCCGCGGTCGAAAGCCTGCGTCACCTTCGCCCCGTCGATCGATTCCTGCACATAGGCGTTGAGGTTCGCGGTCTTGTTGGAAACGTTCTGCCATGCGCGGCGTTGCGCGGGTTTTATGAGCCACACGAAAAGGGCGAAGATCGGCAGCCCCAGAACGACCACGGTGGCGAGTTGCGGGCTAACCCTGAACATGAAAAAAATGATGAAAATGACGTTCAGCACCTCGATCACGAAGTTGATAATCCCGTTGGAAAGCGCATCCGAAACGCTGTTCACGTAAGGCACGACGCGCACGAAGATCTTTCCGTGCGGGCGGCTGTCGTAAAAGCTGAACGCCAGCTTTTGCAAGTGCGAAAACAGGTCGTAGCGTATGTCGTGGATTATCCCCGCGCCAGCTTTTGCGACAAGGACGTTGCGAATGGTCCCAAGGCCGATGCTTATCACGATCGAGGCCCCAAGGCAGGCCGCCATGAGCAGCAAAAGCCGGATGTCGCCGTTCGGCACCGCAACGTCCAAGGCGTGCATGATAAAAAGCGGCCCGGTAAGGGAAACAAGGTTCCCCACGATGCTCAATCCCAACGCAAGCCTCAAGGAACTTTGCGCCTTCATTATATAGCCGACGCAACGTTTTATGTTAAAAAGACTGACCTTCTCGTCGAGGTACTCGTCAACGTCGTAGCGGTTGCGGCCTTCCGCGGTTTTTTGTTTCGCCGACTGCTTTTCGGTTTTGTTTCGCGCCATCACTTATACCCAATCGCCGCAATCTCGGCGGCGTACTGCAAACTCCAAATGCGGTGGTAGAACCCGCGCAAACCCATAAGCTC
>Ga0209755_10004815_pt1 | contig 15712 bp, 12 predicted proteins | sample TergutCo191P1_FD_187301 | JGI IMG/M metagenome (GOLD analysis project Ga0209755, IMG submission 187301) | Cornitermes sp. P1 segment gut microbial communities from Petit-Saut dam, French Guiana - Co191P1 (SPAdes) (version 2) | ecosystem: Host-associated > Arthropoda: Insects > Digestive system... | reverse complement strand
TATAAATTTTTTATTTTATCTAAATTTAGGACTAACTTATTAGCAGCAAAACATTTAATCATATGAGAGAGAATTAAGTTTTACACTGAACAGAAATCTCCAAAATTTCTGTTTGAAATTATGACCCTAGTGTCATCAGCAAATACTTCTTGTTATGATAAAGAATTTATTCTCAGGGGAGGGTCATTTATATAGGCCTAAATTATGAATAACAAAGGCCTTACAATTGACCCTTGGGGAACTCTTCGTTTCAATGTACCCCAGTCAAAGAAAAAAGTTTGAGTTAAAGTAAGTGATTTTATTTGAATGTTCTGTCCTATATTAGTTAAACAGGACCTAAATAATCTGCAGGCCATAGAAATGTAATTCACCTAACTAAATTTCATGATTTACACAGTCAAAAGTCTTTATCAAATCACAAAAAATTGCTCTAACATGTCTTTTTGGTTAGCACTTAAATACTACACTGTCTGTGAGTCTGTTATATTTAAGAAGCAAATACAATGTTTAATACCACATTATAAAATATACTGCAGTAAAACCTCCCTACAACAAAACATTAAAACTCTTGAAGCCTCAGAATTACTACAGACTAGGTCTCACAACTTACATACACCACTAACAAAACCAGAAAATGTGAAATTTGCCATGTGGTGACTTTACTGTATTTTATGTCTGCTAATCACACAGAATCCTTATAGATTTTAAAAAGTTACAGTATGTATGAAATTCCATTGACACACTTCAATTCTTGTTCTTACCTGGCAATGCCTACGTACATAACTTCAACACGGGTCAGATTATTGACAAGTGACAGACCCAGACCATGTATTGAGACTGTAACTTCCTTGTCAAGGGGCTCAAGCTCACCCGCAGACTGAGCATCACGAGCTATGTTCATGTCTAGGGTGAAGAGCAGCACTCTCTGCATCCCATCCAAGAAGGACACCCACCACATCTGTTGCCCTTCATGTGGTTTGAACTCTCCTATACCATCCTAAACAGATCAACAAGCAACTGCTTCAGTTATATACTGAAAACACAAAAAGTAAATGCAGTATAACCCCCATTTAAGATTAATCTGGGTTACAAGCTCCTTATGCAAACCAAGAAAATTTCTATTGGGTTTGTGTCAAAATCAAACAGAATATTACTAATGTGGTTACAAAAACATTATACTCATTCTGAAGTAAACCTAATTAAGTTTCTCATCAACCGCTTTCATACTTTTTCTATGTCTTTTGTGTTACACAGGCAGTTCACTATATTAGAAAATATATACATCCATTCTTCTTTCAGTGTGATGTATGATGACCAGTCATAAGGTAGCTCATATCCATGATTCACAATCAAACAATAAGAGTGTTGCATAAGAAATGTGGTTCTATGTACATGGTTTCCTCCAACAGGCTCTTTGACCAATCACACATGATAACTTTTGAAAAAATGACTGACTGAATCTAACATCCATGCACATCCACTGCACATAATCATGGCATCTTCAATGCAACTAGAACTCCAAAGCTGTGCAACAAGCTACAACCCAGGAACCTTATATTGCAAAAAATTATACATTATGTAAATGGCAGTATGGCCAGGATATCAAAAAATGAACCTAAAATGTGGGGAAATCCTAAATCAAGAAGTCAGGAGGATATTACTGTACGTGCAAAAGAAACAGTCCTCCCATGGAAACAGATGACAACACAATGAAATCAGTTACATCTATATGACTGCACTCCTTGAATGAAAAGCAGAGGAACATGGTCCTATTAACTGATTTACTCATACTTTGCTCCATTATGCAGTTTGCACAGAGGGCCATTTTATTCCCATGAACAACAAGGAGTGCATCTAAAGTAAAAAAAAAAAAAAAAAAAAAAAAAAAAAAACCAGGAGCACTTGAGGTTTACAAACCAAAGTTTGTGTGAAGATATCTTAACACAAAGAATGCAGACTCTTGGGCATCTCAGAATGAAGTGCTGGGAAGAATAACTGGATCAAGGTGGCATAATGACAGGATGGATAGCATACATATGAGGTCAGTGCAGAGATTCTGAACAATTTAAATAAACTGTTTTCTCTCTTACTTTCAAGCTATTGGGCTTAGTTCCCTTCGAAGTACTCACCTCTACTTTTTATACATTGCTCCCAGCATTTCTTCCAGTTTTGGAAGCATTCCTGGAATGCCTCTTTTGGAATACTGCATAGCTCTGCCAGCAAATTTTCTTTAATCCCTCAACAGGCTTAAATTTTCAACCTTGCAGTATGAATTACAGCTTGGTGAAAAGAAAGAAGTCTGTTGGTGCAAGGACATCTGGCAAGTACAGAGGCTGCAGAATGAGCGTCATCTCATGTTTTGTAAGAAAATCACAAATCAGAAGGGAAGAATGTTCCACAGCATTGCCATAATAGCACAACCATTTTTTTCTCCTCCACAAATTTGGCCTCTTTCATCTCACAGCCTCTCTCAGCCTTTTCATCACATTCAGATAATATTCCTTATTCAGTGTCTGGCCAAAAGGTAGGAATTCATGATGAATTATGCTCTCACAATCAAAAAACACAATCAGCATTATGTTCACATTGGACTAAACTTGCTGTACTGTTTTGGGTCTGCGTAACATTTTTTAGACCCACTGTGAAGAATGGTCTTTTGTTTCAACATTATAGCTGTAAACCCAAGTTTAATCACCTGTGGTAATGTTCTTTAAAAAGTTTTCATTAGCATTTGCACAGTTGACAAGCTATCTGCTGACATCAACACAATTTTGTTTCTTAACTTCACTTAGCAGCTGTGGCACAAATTTGGCTTCAACATGATGCATGCCCAAATTTTCAGTGAGAATCTCATGAAACATGGTTTTTGAAATTCTATCTTCCTCTGCTACTTCACGAACGGTCAAATGATGATTGGAATGAATCACTTTCTGAACTTTTTGTATGATTTCTTCATTTTTTGACATTGAAGGTCGTCCTGAACGTTCAATGTCCTCAAGTGAAGTTTGGCCCTCTTTAAAATGCTCGTACCATTTATGGATTTGTGTGCTACTCAAGGAATTGTTCCCAAATGTTTGTTTTAACATTATTAAAGCCTTCCAAAAGCATTCTCCCTAATTTAAAATAAAATTTCACACAAACACTTTGCTCATAAAAATCATTCATTCTTATTCACTGAAAAATTTGCCCAGTAAGCAAGACATGCATTCACTCTAAAAGACACAGCACAATGATTAAGTGAACTAGAATGGTCCAGTTTGTGGCACTCATCTAAGGAAACTCACTGCTACACAGTGCAACCAGCAGAAACTTGCTCCACCTTCATATTGGTGTGCTAATTCAAAAGTAAGGAAACTTTACAGACTTTTTAATGAGGTACTTCACAATTTGTACCCTTCTTCAATTTTTTTCTTTTTGTTTCGCCCTTTCCTTCTCTTACCCCTTTCCTCTCCACAAATACACTGAACAACAAATGGCATGTGAAGTTTTGGTGACAGTAACAAGCTTTAAAAACATTCCTGCCAGGCAAGGCTAAGTCTGCTACACAAAGTATTTCATTCACAGAATGGAAAGTGTTCAGCACATACACAAAATCCATGACCTCACATCTCTGTGCAAATGCAAGATTTGAAAAGTAACAAAAGTAATTCACCTTTCGCAATTCAACCGTAATCTCCTTCTTCTTACCAGCATTCCAGGCCAAACAGTGAGATCCGGTTGGATTCTCCCACGTATAAAGAAGCTGTTCATGAGGTTGCAGCATTCTGTAACACACAATCATATAGTTACAAGTTACTATGCCAAAGTGCCTTCTCTCTTCTGAATATTTTGTTATATCCCATAAAACAGCAATGAAACATACTATGTCAATATTGAAAATACAATATTTTGTGGATTCAATATATGCAAACGTAAAAAACAAACAAAAACATTTAAAATGAGCTATTAATTATAACAACAGTTCTTATATGATACAGACTTACAGGCTTTCACGACAAGGGTTGCTCAAATGCCAGTCTTATTGGTTATAACAGGTAAGGCAATGTTTCTGGTATGATGCTACAAAGTGTGTGACATCTATGCAAAGACAAAATCAAAACTGTGAAAGAACACGTGTCCTACAAACATCATCAGGGAGCAGTACTATAAGCTAACCAATGAAGTTTGTTCATGTATCAAGAGTGGCTATGGTGGCCAGGTGACAGCATGCAAATGAGGAATGCATAAGTAAGGTTTTCACACCCTGTCTGTTTGCCAAACCAGTAGAATACTTCAAATACCACCCACAACTACATGGCAGGATCACACAAGATGTCTCTTTCCTTTTCTGAATGTCTGTGTTGTTGTGTTTTTAATAACTGACAAAGACCTGACGAGGTACAGTTTTTTTTTAACATGAAGTAGTACACAACACACATATTTTACACAACCAAACATGAGGTAAGTTGTCCACACCCTCCTTATAAGAAATTCACAGTCAGCCACAACAGATACTTCATGTTCATATACACTTATTCATCCAAGGGTCTGAATTTTCAAAGTTGGCATATTACACTGACAATTTCAATGTCCATAGTCCTATGTACAGTACAAGACTGACATCTGATACATGCACATACATGATTATACTTGAACCCTTTTCCGAAAAGCTGAGAACATCATTGGTATGGTTGAGGATGAGTGCTGGAGCCATGCCAGGCCTGTATGGTGAGAATGTTACATACACAGCTCCTTCTGTCATCTGCACATCAACATTTACACCTCCATACTGGAAACAGAAAATATTCATAAACAGAGAACAGCATACTTAAGAATGATATTGAAAGACATGGCCAAAGGGTGTACAAGACACATGAAATATCACAAAATGGACCATGTTAAGCAAAATGATCACATTAATACATTTTTCACAACAATGACATAAGAAAAAGAACTTCCTTCAGTTTATATAGAAGGTTGACTGAATGCTTAATGCAGTGTTCAAGACACAGAGGGTAGAAATTCTTGAATTTTAGTTGGCACAGTAATTGTATGAAAATCATTAGGTATATTCCTACAAACAGGTTTGCACTCAGCACTTCTCATTTAGGGGGAGGAGGGGATGACTGACCCTGAGGCTACAGATAATTTACTTTTGATTTTAAAAACTATATAACAAAATTAAGTCGCAAGTATAACTGCAAAACAACACTGTTTGCAAATGCATATATATATATATATATATACATACATACATACATATACACACACACACATACATAAAAATAACTACATGTTCCATGACTCATTCACCCAATTTAAATTACAAGGTCTAATCTTCTTTGTTTTTTTTTTTTCAGTTTCATATAAGACATCCCAGTTTTTTATTTTACTTTTCAAAATTCTAATGTACTAGTCATCAGCTAATTTCCATGGCTGATTTCAGTTGAAGATGGTGCATATCATCATGCCTACAAAATCTGTGTTTTTTTTAAATTTCAATTTTGGAGAGAGTCTGCAACCCAGCAGTTCCCCCCCCCTGCCTTCTGGATGCACACCTGCCTTGGACTGTCCTGTATAACCAAACAAAATCTATGCATGTACCAAGCATCATGTACCATACAGGACAGTTCCCTCATTTGATATTTGTGTAGTTTGCCTGGTCAAGAAAATTTATGTGTATTACACACCTAATTAATGCACACTAAATATAAAATAAAGTAAAAAAAAAAATACTTAAAAGTCAGTTACTGTAAAATGTAAATATACAAACAAGGAACAATTATTTTTACACCCAACAAAACTGATGACATTTAAACACAGTTTTGAAACATTCAATCACATAAGAAACAGAACAGCAAACATGATAACTTATGAATACCAATACATACAAACACACTAAAGAATCCACATGATGCAGAGCTGCATCCTTCAGCAAGCACTTTTCTTTGCTCTTCAGTAAGTGCACTTCCCTCTCTCATAAAGGATGGTCTACATAACATTATTTTGAGTTTTCTCTTTTATTTAAAATACTTAGTATTTCTGAAGACACAAGATATATCACTGTGGAATGTGAGGTTCTTACAACAATAAATAGGAAGAATACTGTCTTTGGGAGGTGACACTGTCATGTGAAATTATTGATATTTAAATGAACTTTTAAGTTTCTACCAGATTAGATGGAATCACATACCATAAGACAGCAATCTTCAAACAGTACCACTGGTTGGTAAGGTTATTACACAATATGAAATTCACCTTGTTGGAAAGTTTTAGCATTGTGGTGTGAACTGTTGAGTAGGAGAATGGAGCTGACATTTCCAAGGTATCATGTATTCTCACTCTCATCTCTTTTTTTTGATCCTTGCTGCGAGGCCATAATGGACTGCATTTTTCAGGCTTCACCTATAACATGGCAAAGCATTTTGGAACCCGAAAAACTACCATATTAAGAAGATTATATGATACCAGCTTTAAGTGGTGCTTTTCAAGCCCAGACAGACAACAGATATGGACCACCTGCACCTATATTTCATACCTTCCACATCACAAACTTTCAAACAGCCACCAAATTTTGTTTTACTGCACTCTCATCAACATTTTCCTTCAATGAATTACACAAATCATAACCTTTAGCAATGACAAGCATACCAGTGTTGAGGAACATCTGCCTATCATTAGCACCATTTACCTTAATCCATGGATCAGCAGGTCGGTCTGCCTCTTGACATTCTATGACATAGCTGGCATTATTCACAATCACATAGTAAGGCATGAAGACCACCTGCTTTGTCAAAGTTGAATGAGTCAGCTGAATATGTACACCAATCTGCAAACACATATACAATACAATGCTCAAGTTCCGTCACAGTTACAGTTACTTGAAAAAAAAATCTGTAGTAAAGTTCTCTTTCTTTGAAATTAGCATTATAATGATGGGTTTGTCTGTCGCTCAGTATCATGTAACAGAATTTGGTAGTACATATTTGTCACCTAAATTATGTACCGAGTTCACTCAGTAAACTGTGCAGTGAATAAAATATTGCTTCATAAATGGTTTTAAATACACAAAAAAATTTATTGTTTCAGTTACCTTCTATCTATACTACAAAATTAATATATAAATAAGACACATCAGCCTCAGATAAAATAATAAAGTGTGTGCACTGACCCAGTAAGTTCTTGTCCCATGCTGCACCTACTTGAATACCGAAGTTCACAGTTCACAATTTCTGTTGTGACTTTTGGTCACAGACACTTGGTACAATTTTGGTTTTATATATTTTAAACTCACCCACCCCAACTGCTGAGTTTCAGAATAGCTGCACCTACACCCATTCCCCTAGATACCTTAATGGCATGAAAGGAACACCTTTCACTTTTATAATTTAAACTTCAGAGTGAGAATTACTCAGATCTGTTTACTTACAAACAGCTGGATTTCTTGAGGTAAAATCCTTTAAACTTTACCTACACCATTTTCATAGCCCAAACTAATATCTTCATTCAAGTGACGTGTACTGATATATACATATATGAGACAGAGAGAGAGAGAGAGAGAGAGAGAGAGAGTCACAAAATTGCAACAAGTGCAGGATTCCAATATACTACAATATAATATTTCAGATGTCATAAAGTTTGCAGATTATACTGGTGTCCTTATTTCTAAAAACAATTACCACAATTTTAAATGGGGTTTAATTTAGTTTTATCACACACATCTAAATGGTTTCATGCTAATCAGCTCATTTTAAATGTGGGAAAAACAATTATAGTGAGATTTACTTGTACAAAGTTATCTTATTATCCATTACATATTGAATATGCCAGTAAACTTCTTACTGAAGTTTTCTTGGTATGCAAACGGATTATCACCTTAAGAGGATGTGATATGAAGCTGAGATACTCCCTCAATTGCATGCCACCTATCTTGCAGTTAGAAGACTACTTTATGTTTCAAATACTGATGCCCTTTGGAATGTATATTTTGCTTATTTTCATCCTATAATTAAATATAATGTAATTTTCTGGGTGAATTTTACTAATGTAGGTTGGGTATACTTGCTCCAAAAGAGGATAATTAGAACTACAGAGGGAGTGGGATCTAGATAGTGTATGGGCTAATGTAGGAAACTTGATACCTTCCCTGTTCCATGTTCATATATATATATATGCACACACTAATTATGTTTGTTATTAATAATCTTGAGAGTTTTCGGACTAACTCATTAGTATATGGAATGAACAAAAGGAACAAAACTCATTTACATAGGCATGTCACAAATCTTCCATATTTTCAAAAAGGTGTTTCTTACACCTGTATAAAAATCTTTAAGTCTACCTACTAACATTCTGGAACTCAAAAATGATAAATTACATTTTAAGGTTGCTTTGTGGAAGTATCTCATTATTCTCTCCTTTTATTTAATCGAGGATTTCTTATACTCTGTCACGTGTCTCCCACACCTGATATTTGTAACTCTTAATATATTTTACAGTAACAGTTTCCATTTTAAGTCTGATGTTATGGCAATAATGTTCTTAATATTGTTTTGATCATATAACATAATTATTTTATATTTTATTTATATTGTATTATTTGGTGTTCTGTCACATGTTTTTAATTTGTGTGTATATATTGTCTGTTTTGTAGTCATTACTTGTTTCACATTCAGCTGTCTTATGACAGGTATTGGATCTGTAAAAAATGCACGCGCGCATGTGTATACACATGTACACACACACACACACATGTATGAGCATACATAAATATGCACATATGTGTGTATGCCATTTAATGATGGTATATCAAATGCTGTTGCACCTGTAACAGAAGTTTATTTATTGGTGCTGAGCAAGGTGCAAGACACCTATAGTTCAAATGTAGGGAGCTTCACAGTAGAAATTCAGAGTTGCCTATTTTAAAGTGATATTCAGCTTTTGCCCTGACAGATTAAAAACATCCATGGCCATGGTGGATGGTCCAAACCAAATATGAAGGTGCCTTTTCATGAAGACTGTCTTAGCAATACCTGGTAAGTGGTGTCTCCACAGGTACAGTTGACCACACCTGAACTGCCTGCAACATCCAGAGAGAACTTGTCTGACCATTCTCCATCTTCAACTTTAATTGAAGCTTTCTTCTTCCCAAAAAATGACTTAGCTCTGAATGAGAACAGCACAGGGCCTTTGAAGTCCTCTGGGTGGTAAATTACATTGGTAGTCTCCTCAGATTGCTGAAATTTATAACAGGTTTCAAAAAATATTGCCATAAATACAGCATTTTCAAGGCCCACAAAGAAGGAACACCAATTCACCTTTTACGATATATAACAGAAACCATAAAAATTAAGATTTTGTAAGAACATGCATAATGAGTACATGTTAACTTATCAATGATCAAATCACTTACTAACAAGATTAATTACTTATAATGAGCATTTTTAGATTTCTACAGCTGATTCCTTGAGGGATGTCTTAGTCTGAAAAAAATCACAAACAATGCAAATAAATATGCCTCTCACACTGGGAACACACAAGGGAGTTTCACAAAATATGTAACAGCATGTTGCACATGACATAGCACCATCCAACCACGAATTTCACCATTTAATGGGAATGTGTGCATTATGTGTGTCATCTTACAGCCACGAGCAGGTACCATAAGCATGCCATATCATCATACAATCAATTTCAGAATAACAGGCCTACTGGAGACATGATCAAATGTTGAAAATACTGAGTGATTCCATTTTTGCATACGAAGGAAGTCACACTGGTAGATATTCATCACCATTTGAAGGAGGTGAATAAAGAATGTGTAATGCCACAAAAACATATTGTTATATTACGTTCTGCTGCATGTTCTTTCACTAGCGAAAGAACATGCAACATAAGAGTAATTACAGTGGCATAATCGCAACCTCTATATTTTACACGTGGTACAAATGAATCTATATGTATTTAAACTTGTTGACAGATGATAGCACAGAACAGTTTCTAAACAGTGAACATCCAATAACTTTCACTAGCAACACAGGACGTTCACTAGGTTTGGACAGTCATGACATGGAAATTATTGACATACAAAAGAAAGTAAGAAAATTTTACAACAAACATAATCCTACCACACTGCTAATCGAGATTCCATCAATATTGCCAGCTCCGTGCAACATATTGTCACACATAGATATAATATATAGGAACCTCTTTAAACTACATCTTTAAGATTCTTTGGATTTTAGTGGCAAATTTATCGAACATTTTAAGTTTTTATCACTTCTTAATTATGAACAATATTTAATGTATTTTATCAGGTTGATTTTGAAGGGGATGCCTTTTCTACAGTATAATACTTCACCATTTACGTAGTTGTATCCTCTACCTGATAATGGTCCAAATGAATGACTGAAATATGTTGTAGGGAAATAAGCAAAGGAATTTAAAAGCAATCCCATAAGCAAGAAAGGCGATTGCAACTGTCTTTTGGGATCATAAGAGCCAGATGTGAACTGCCTGAACCTGGGTGACACTGTACCTACTGAGTAGCTGCAACAATTCGGCAGGGCATTCATCACAAAAGATCTGGGTTACTGTACTAAAACATTATCACTTTGCCTGGTAATGCTAGATTCTGTACTGTCAACTGGACTGGTGAATGGCTACAGCACTACAACTGAGAGGTTACAGACCACCCTTCCTCAGTCCCAATCTCAGGCCCAGTGATTCCGTCTCTTCAGACCCCTTACAAAGCACCAGGCCAACAAATGATTTACAACAGATGCCTGTGTGAAACATGCTGTCAACTCTTGCCTACAGACACTTGACACTGACTTATTCTATGCTAGAACACAAACCTTATTGCCACAGTGGGACAAATTCTTAAATATCCTTGGTAATTACACAGAGGTCTGATGAGTACCATCTGTTGCTGATATGCCCAATATACATTACTGTCTAAATACAGTACTCAGTATTAGAGCATTTGTTACCTCATTTTCTGAAACTCCTTTGTACATACACAATGCCAATATATCCCACACACAACAATGACTCACATACAGCCAAGGTGAGTGACTATCTATGAAAAACTAATTATTAATCTACTGACATATTGATAAGTAAAAATCTGTAACAGTGATGGCAATATTGTTACTTCTGCATTTCAATTTACACACACAGGGACCATAAACATGTGAGTAATTAAGGTTAATAGTTAAATTAATGCTACAATGTTTACTGTACTCAAAGCATCTTGAGTGTGGTTACTATAACAAAGTGTTACATTATATAGTTGTAGTACAGATGCAAAAACTCCCACACCAGCACCCACACATGCACATGTACACACACAGGCACACACTCATATTAAATGTGGCAAAATGTTCAAGGAGATAAATGCATGTGAAAATAGTAACACTGTTATGTAAATTAATCATGTAACAGAAAAATATATTAGGGACACATTTAAATGTATAAAGGAGGAAATAATATTCATGACTGAAAGTGGGAGATAGTTCTATTAAACCATTACATAAGAAATATGAAATAATTTCTGGTATTCACATTGTAATTCACATTAACAGCAACCAAACTCTCTTCTCACTGCCCACACATCTGTTGTAACAGACAAAAAATGATCGTACATGATACTATTTCTCAATAACTTAATGGATGACTCAGTATTGTCACTGCACCTAACAGCCAATGTGATGACATGAAAGGCACTTGAATGAATATGTCATCATACAGCCATTCAGCTAATCATCACAATCAGTATAAAGCTCACTACCTATAATCCAGTTTGATAGACTATCAGAACTTAGAAGCGTGCACTCCAGCACAATTATCATCGCACTGGTCTAATGGCAAGACTGTAAGGCACTTCAATCTGAATACCTGGAAACAGCTTATATCAGAGTAAACTCACACAATTAGGCAGCAGGCAGCAGATGTGAACAAACTTTGTTGTTAAAAAATTCTATGAACTGTCCCTCATTACTTGCATGACATGTTCCACAATGCTCCTATATACAGGAAATGAGAGATGGACAGCAATGGAACTTTTTACACAATTATGTAGTGTTGTTACCACGACGGCCACATACAAATTAATTCTTAAAAAGTTTATTTTTATGATAATGAATATACCACTGTATTATGAAATCTTTCATAACACAGCTGCTTCAGATTCATAACGCAATTAGTAGAATAAATGGGTAGTTCACATTATAGCAAACATCACTGTACAAGGCTGTGTAGAGGCATCAAAGGAGTCTAGAAAATGGAGTGTTTGAATAATTAAAGATAAGAATGTAGGTACAATAATATGATTTTGAGATGAAAAGTTATTATTTGAACCTAGTTTTATTGTATGTCTAATTTCTTTTATCAAGAAAATAAGGCATTAAAGGGCATATATATATATATATATATATATATATATATATATATATATATATTATTAACTCTTTGTTTTCAGTGCAATATCCTGAACCCCATTTACATCTTCATTTGATCTGGACACAGCTTGCAAGTTACATGGTCCATATTTGTCATTTCTACCGAACTCTGTGGTCAGACTCTCACACTCTACATACCAAAATTTTTAAGCAAACAATATTTGTACCAACTAAAGTGGTACAAGAAAAGTTGGGAGTAATCAATGCTTTTTGTGAATGGTCAAAGAAATGAGCATGTGTTTAAGATATCTTATTTCACTGGTCATGTCAGCAGTGGGGAAAAAGATCTGAAGATGTGACACCAAACTGAAAGCATGGCTGAGAAAAGCATACATCCTGGCAACTGACAGGCCAAGCACAACACAAATCTGAAGCTGTCTGAGGGCCAAATTGATAACTGCATAATCAGACCTGCACCAAATTCCAAAATTATTTGCTACCTACAGTTTGTCCACAAGTGCTTGTAGGCACATCAAATCAGCATCAATTCTGCAAGGCATATGAGAAAGCATGTAACTTCAATCACATACAGTCCTGGAATAGTATTATCTAATTAGCAGCATGCTTAGGATGGGATACTGTACAAGGCACTCCAGTAAACCCACCACCATGGCTGCTCCTGTCACTGCTGTCCCTGCTGACACCATACACTCTCTGTTCAAATTCAATGCTGAAGAAGACTTGCCATTAGACAGACTAAGATTTGATGCCCAGCGCTGAAAATATACATTTAAGTACCAAAGAAAAAGCACAGAACAGATATAGAGCAAAACATTTTTACAATTACAATTCCTTATAAGGCTAACTGCAATGTCCTTGCACTCCAGTACTCCATTTAGCAAGACTAAGGTTCATGTTAACAGCAGTAGGAGAAGTGAGGAAATGGAGTATTTGCTTCAATAAAACATGAGTCATGATTTCCCTAAAGACTGGTGAATTAAACTCAAGAGTCTTTTTATTGCTTAGCTCTGATGTTTGACATTCAATATGTTGGACAGGTTTTTGGCAAATATTAAAGTTGCAACCTTTATCAGGAGGCCTTTCAATAGATGTTGCTGAGGGCTGTGTATTGAAAGTGATGGCCTGATTGGATAAGTGTCAGACCATGGCACTAGCCCAAGTGACTGAAAATGGGAAATGTAACATTCATTAAAACACTAGGAAAGCTGCAATCTTCTATGCTGCCGAATCCTGTAATCCTATCCAATACACCAACACCGTCTACTAAGGGTATGGGGGGGGGGGGAACCAAAAACTGCTCTACTACTACATGCTGCATAACAGTCCAGAGGAGTGCAGTTTTCATCCACTTTGCGGCAGAAGCCTGAAATCACGCAAAAAAGATTCCTTCCACTGAACTCATGACTATCTGTCTTCCACACTTACTCTTTTCTGAAGTCAACAACTTAACTTACTATTGCTTGAAAACTGTCCAGCATCACGTTGACTTTCAATATACATAGAAATAATAAGCAAATTAAGTCACTAGTGCAAAATTATTTTTATTGTTTGTGGGATGGAACCACTTGGAAGGGCCACGCCATGAGTAATAGAAGATGCAACAACTCTAGCCAGTTCTAGAGAATTTACTGACCCAATAGCCAAATTCAGGTTAATTAAAAAGAGCATCAGAATGCCAACATAGTAAATACAATTTTATGAAAATTGGTTGAAGTGATTCTGTTTAAATTTGAATACAGCATAATGAGGTGAGCTGAGTTGCAGACCCTGATCTTCAGTTGTCTTTCCTGTGGGTGGCATGCATGTTCTTATTAATCCTGGGAATTAGCCAAACTGTTTTAAATTTTCTTTGAATATTCCAACTGTTACAATTGTCCTTCCTAACCATGAATTAGAATAAAATATGGAGCAATTATTATTTTATTAATAACACTCCAGTACAGGCTTTAAGTCGGTGAACGCTGACGTCGAGATTTCAAGCTTTCATGATCAATCATTTTAATACTCACTGGCTAGGAAATATAAAATTCACACCATAATTTCTTATACAATAACCTACTGTGATATTTTAGGTACAGCTGGATGGCTATGTGCAAACATGGTGAGAAGGGAACAAAAACACAATGCATACATGCCTTGGATGGTATCCAACTTAAGAGCCATCCAGGTTGTGTGAATGTGCTTCAGAGATGTTACTTATTACTTTTGTTACTGTAGTGCAGAAGGGCCTTAAAGTTTGACAGTGACAATAAGTTTTGTCACTATAATATTACATCCACCATGTCATAATACTGGCATCAGCATGTTGCAACATATTCATGCTGTTATTACTCTCAATATTCACTGAATGGCAGAAACGCACAAATGAACTTATAACATGACAATGTAATAAAGCTGGTGTCTGTAAATCAATCAGACCAATCTCAAATGAAGACAGACCTAAAAAGTGTAAATTCATATTTTTTTCTTGTAGTGACGGTGCTTGTTAGTCTGGTCCCAAACTTTTTCAAACACATAAATTTTACTTTTGAAAATAAAAACCCTATTTATAAAGCCAGCAGTCATTTGTAGCATGACACCATGCAGTCAGGAAGATAATTTGTAACAAAACAGAGGAACCTACTGCCTCCATCGTTATCTTCCTTCTACCCTGAAGCAGCATGCAGCATGTTCCTCTGCAGCACTTATAACTATCAAACTACATGGCATCATACTCCCAAAGACAGCAACCTTAATACTCACTGCCACAAAAATCTGACATCTAGAACTGTATATGTTGCACCCTGCACACAAGAACTTTGGAGGAATAAGCTGAACCTGCATAAGAACAGTCACATCAATCCTACTCTAAAATGGTGTTTTGCTCCATCAATATAACATCTATTTAAACAAACAATACATTCTCAATCAAAACATCCACATGGCAATGTAAACTGTTATGCCTAATGTAAAGAACCATGCTGAACAACAATAGTGAGACAACAGGCCACCATAGGAGTACCATCTCCAGCGTGTGAAACGTGTACACAGCACAGGGAAGTGAAGTAAAGGACATTCCCTCAGTCTGTGTGAAGAGATGTCTACAAGAGTGCAGATCAGTGCAGCAAGACCTGGCCAAATATGGAGGAAATTCAAGTACTTTCAGAAACACCTTTCAACAGAGATACAAATCTCAGCAAGGACATATTCTGTAATATCACACTGCCTCTTACCTTTGCTTACATTTCCTTCCCCCACCTTATCTGTTGTGTCAAATATGTCTTGCATGTGACCCCTACTATCATGCCTCACCTCTTTACCCTCCCCCCCCC
>Ga0209755_10004814_pt1 | contig 15713 bp, 4 predicted proteins | sample TergutCo191P1_FD_187301 | JGI IMG/M metagenome (GOLD analysis project Ga0209755, IMG submission 187301) | Cornitermes sp. P1 segment gut microbial communities from Petit-Saut dam, French Guiana - Co191P1 (SPAdes) (version 2) | ecosystem: Host-associated > Arthropoda: Insects > Digestive system >... | reverse complement strand
TTTTTCGTTACGGGGGCATGGAGATCCCGCTCCGGCTGGACGGGCGTTATTTGGATTTGGAAGCCCTGGGCGAAGCGCTGCTCCCTTTGAACGCGGCGAAACTGCAGCCGCACTATGCGGCACAGGGCAGCGCAGTCAGGCTCAAAGCCATCGCGGATATACGCGAACAGGAACGGGAAGTCGACACCCTTTCCCGTCTTAACGGAAAAAGGACAGCGGTAATTTCCGTGACCGCCGCTTCCGGCACAGACCCCGGGCTCCTTTCCAACAGAATAAAAAAAGAAATGGAAAAGTTTTCTTCCCTTCCCATGGAATTCCGCGTGCTTGAAGACCGGGGAGCGGAAGAAGCCGCCGCTTTCCGCTCTGTTTTTACCGCCGCCCTTAAAGCGTCCGTCCTCGTAGCGTTGGCCGCGATTCTCCTAGGAATGGGAAAAAAAGCCGGGCTTAAAAACGGACTCATCTGCGCCGCGGCCATTCCCCTGATTCTCGTGATTTCCGCAGGCATTCTCAGCGCTATGGGTTTTCCGCTTAACAGAAAATTCCTTGCAGGATTGGCCGTAGGGATAGGCGGCGCTGTTGACGCGGTTATCCTGAGCGCCGAGGGATTTGGCCGAGCCCGCCATCCCCGTGAAGGCAAAACCACACTGCGGGGCGTTTGGCCTCCCCTGTTTTTGGGAGCCGCGACAAGCGTGGCGGCCCTGCTCCCTTTGGCCGGCATGAACGCTGCCGGTGACATCAGCGTCATCATAAGCGCGCTGGGAATTGTAACACTGGTTTCCGTAGCACTTGCCCTCACCCTGCTGCCGCCTCTTTTTCTCTCAAGGAATTTTGGTACGAGTTACCTCAAGCCAACGCGGACAGTGAAAAGCCGGTCAGGTACAAGTTTGTGCCTGCAGCGAAAGTGCGCTTTGTGGTTAAAAAAAATCAAGCGCCGCTTTGCCCGCGGCTTTGCCGTTCTCATTCGCTTTTGCACGAAAAACACGCTGGCCTTTCCCGCGCTTTCGCTTTTTGTTTCCATTGCGGCGCTTTTTGCCATTACGTTTGCCGGAGCGGATACAGGCGCTGAATGGGCGGAGGATTCGGTGTACGTGCAGGTTGAGTTTGAAGGAGGTTTTCTCAAAGAAGAAGGAGACCCGCTTCTTGCTTCCTGGGCAGTGGATATGGGAAACCAGCGTGGAGTCAGAGAAGTACAGACCGGAGCCAGAATCGGGTCAGGCTATGGGCTTGTAACTTTTGATCCGCACATAACAAACAGCGCTGAAATAATAGCGCTTGTCCGTTCAAAAACAATACCCGGCGCTTTTGTTTTTATTCCGGCGCCGTCCGCTGGCAGCAGAATATGGAATATCACCGTAAGCGGAGATGACGCGGACAAGTGCCGGGAGCTTGCGAGACTGGCCGCCTCCCTTTGCTCGCCCCTTCCTTTTGTGAAAGAGACGGTTTTGAACTTTAAAGACGGCGGCCCCCGGCTTACCCTCCTTCCCCGGCGGGAATTGCTGGCCCAGGGAGGAATGTATTTTTCCCGGGCTGCTGATACGGTCAGGCGCGGCGTTCACGGCCCTGTTGCTTACAAACGAAACAGCGGCAGCGGAGAGACCGATGTGCGAATCCGCCTCGGTATCCCTGCCGTGACGCTTAACGGTGATGATGTTCTTCACATTCCGCTGGCCGCAAGCGGGAACAGGCAGGGGGCGCGTGTCGGCGCACTAATGGAAACCGAAAAAACGCAGGAAGCTTCCGGCATACGGAGGGAGAACCGCCGCCGCATCGCTTCTTTTTCCATAGGGACAGATGCCGGTGATCCCCGATTTTTCCGGGACAAAATTATGAACGCCCTGAAAGAACTGGAACTGCCCCCCGGCTACAGAATCGAATTTGATCCCGATGCGATACGCCAGGCAGAAGAGCTTTCTGGAAAGTTTCTGGCTCTCATCTGGGCTGTTCTGTTTTGCTATATGATCATCGCGGCAGTAGAAGAATCATTTGTTCTTCCATTAATTATACTTTCCTCGGTTCCCCTTTCGCTGGCGGTTCCGGTTTTGATTCTTGTGTTTTCCGGCGCGTCCATAAACGCCGCCGCAGCCTGCGCCCTGGTGGCGGTGAGCGGCATGAGTGTCAGCGCCTCGGTGCTAAGCGCCGGTGAATTGTGGCGGCGCGGCGCGGGGGAAGGCAGCTTTTACCGTATTTTGCGGGGCCGCCTCCCGGCCCTTCTTGCCATGACCGGCACAACCATAGCCGGAGCGCTGCCCTTCCTTTTTTTGCAGGAGGGAGTTAATGCCCTTGTCAGAACACTTGCGCTGGTAAGTATCCTGGGAGTGGGAACTTCGTTTTTCTGTTCCCTCACCCTCATCCCTTCACTGATTAATTTATATTTTCGATTCCGCAAGAAACAAAAACCATGTTCCGCGTAGCGGAGCAGTATTACATCATCAGGAGCCCTGAGATGATTTATGTTTTTATGTTAATCGCCATGCTGTTATGCCCAATGGCAGGTCAGGAAAAAGTATTTTCGCAAAGCAGCCCCTGGAATCAAAGTTCCTTTAGCCATGATTCATGGGGAACAGGCCGCAGGGTTTTGGATTATCAGTTTGACAGGGCCGATCGGGAATCAAGCCCTGACAGGTGGATGGAAGAAGCCCGCCGGGGAATCATCGCCGCCAGGACTGTCTGGGCGGAAATGATTCCGGAAGTCTTTCTTGACGCACAGGCCGAGGCGCAGTTCACCGAATGGAGCGAGCAGGAACTTGAGCGGCGTTTTACCCGCTGGCTTCTTGAGCGATTTTTCGGAAGCGCCCTTGAAGTTCCGTCTGCTGCGGTTTTCCGCGAAACAGGCGAAGCGGGCAAAAGCTTTATCTATTTCACTGGAGAGGATGGAACTATTCTTTATGACCCCAATACGGGAGAGCCCAGGGTGATCCGTCCCGGCGACAAGGATTATGACTTTGCCGAAAACCTTTTGTCCTGGCGGGAAATAACGCGCGCTGCGGCTGACAGGGAAGTGCAGGATTATCAAGTCGGCCTTATGGAAAAATATCCTGAGCTTCTGATGTATATTTCCACAGAACGGAAAGAAGCGTTTGAAGCGAAACTGGCAGCGGCGGGCGAACAGGCCGTCCTTTCCCTGAAACATGAATTTGAAGCAACCCTTGCCAGAGAAGAACGCTACTTCACCGCCCAGCGCCTTGGCGATGTGTGGAGCCTTAGAAAAAAGAGCGAGGACAGATCCGCCTCCGCAATAGGCACAATGCTGATTGAAGAAGCCCGCCTGGCCTGTGCCGATGGCATAGCGTCCATTGAGGCGAGGATAGAAGCGGCCAGGGCAGACGGCGTAGATTTGGTGCTTGCCGGAAACCAGTGGCTTGAAGAATACCGCGAACAATTCAGGCGGGGCCTTGAAGCCTGGGAAGCCGCGGAAGAACGCTTTCTCCTCCGCCGCATAGAATGGGAGCTTTCCGCGGAGCAGACTTTTTACGAAGGCATGGAAACCTGGAACGCTGTTTTTCTCCGCTTTGAGGAAGAGCGGCGAAAATGGGAAGATGAAGCCCGCCTCCTGTTTCTGGAAGGAGAAGGCTTTTTTGCCCAGGCCTCACAAACCCTTGAGGAAGCGATTGCCGCAGCCAAAGTGGAATTTGAAAAAGACGCAAGGCTCAGAATCGGGGTAGTTTCCGAAAAAATAGATGCCCTGACGAATATGTACCTCCTCAGCACTTCCGCCGCCGAGGAAGCCCGCAAGAGCATAAATTTCTGTACAGAAAGATACCGTGAAGCAAAACCCGGCATTACCATTCCCGCCGTCAATGAGGATTTCGGGCGCTGGATAGACAATGAGCTTCTTCAGCTTGAGGATACCGCCCATAGGCTTATACTTGAGGAACTGCGGAGCTGGTCAGCACTGCACCGTAACTACACCGAAAAAATACAGGAAAACCTTGGCGCGCTTGCGAAAGAATTGTATTCCGCAGGCGGCGTCCGGGATCATTATGAAACAGAACTTCTGCGGGCGGAAGCTGAATGGGCGTACTGGAAAAACCGCGTGGTCATGGCGGAGGCTGTCGCGGCCTATGCCGAGGCTATGGACGCGGGAAGAATGACCGCCGCCGAAAGTCTTGAAGCGTGGGAAAAAGCAAAAGCCGCCTATGACAATGCCGCGGCTCTTTACGGGGCGGCTGATGAATCGCTAAGGGAAGGCGGGGCGGAACTTTCCGCCGCCAGAGGTGTCCTTGCGGAAGCAGCGGAAAAAATGAGAAGCGCCGCTGCCGGACTTCAAGTCCTTAGGCAGGATTATCAGCTTCTCCTCAGCACAATGGGAAACACAGGAAGCAGCATGATTGCAGAAGATCTGGCCGCACTGCATCTGCTGTTCAGCGCAAAACAGGAACTTCTGGGAAACACCGGGGAATTATCCCTGTGGGGTAATTTTCTCGCGACGGCTCACGAACTGGAAACGCTGTACCTTGAGGAAACACGAAAGGAAGTGTTGCAGCAGCTCATAGCCGGTGACGGAGAGGGCATTGACTCGCTGGCGGATCTCGCCCGGAAAGCGGAAAACGGCGATCTTCCCGAAGATGATCCCTTGCTGCGTCTTGTCGAACTATTGTTCGATAAAGACAGCACAGGCGAAGATACCATAAACGCTGAACAGTACGATTTCCTTTTGTCCGTTCTGCTGGACAGTTTTCAATCCAGAATGGAAAACGAGCTTGAACTCAGGCTTGCCGCAATCTCCCTGCTCATAGAAAAAAACAGCAGCACGGATTGGTATTTTTCTGTTCGCAATGCCGGAACGCCGGAAGTTCCCGCCGCCATGGCGCAGGATATCGGAGCGCGGCTTTTCGGCGAATGGGAAAGGGACAGCTTTGAACTACTCAGGGCAAGGGCGGAACTGGAACTTGAAGCGCTGGATTTTCTTGACGGCAGGGAGGCAGGAGAAGCGGCGGCCATACTTGCGCTGCTGTATATCGGCGATGAAACAAAAAGACAGCAGGACAGGGAAGCCCTTGAACAGATTTTGGAACTGCTCAACGCGGGCGCATTTACAGACGATGAAAGGACACTGTTCTTTTTGTCAGGCGGCAGTTTTATTAACCCCGACTATGGCCATGAAATAGTCGAGGCTTTTTTGAGCGATTATGTTCGGCGGGAAGAGTTCAGCAGAAACCTATACGATATCTATACCAACTTCAGCGATCTTGCTCCGGTCATTGTTCAGGAGAATATGGAACGGGCTCTGGTGCGGCTTGAGCATCTTTGGAAAACCCTTGGCATAGAAACATCAGGGGCCATATTTCCATCGAGCGGCGCGATAGTCACTGCGCTGGCAGAGATGGACGGGGATGTTTCTCCCGGTATTCCCTCGCTCATTTTCATACTTGATGAAATTTTCTCTCTTCTTCCTCCCTGGCTGGAGTTTCCTTTTACCCTCTGGGAAGAAAACATGATTGAGTATGGCCTTGCTCCGTCAGAGGAGACTTTGGAACTGGCCGAACGTCATGCCGCCCTTCTTGACGCGGCCCTTTTCCTTTTGTCAAATAATGCGCAAAAAACCGAAACGCTTGCTTTTGAGGCAGAAGCGGCACGGCATACGGCAGAACCCCTGCGGCGCTTTACGGAGAGTATTTTTGCCCCGGCGGATATTCCGGATTACGATGAGTATGAAAACGCGGTTGAGGAACTGCTTGGTCATTATTCCATGGAAAAATATTTAAGGGGAGAAATTGACCGGCTTTCTTCCCTGCTGGAAATGGCAAGCCAGGATTTGGAATCGAAAGAACAAGAGGTGGAAAGCATGTCAGCCAGAATAGCTCTGGCTGAGGAGGACTACACAAAACTTTCAGAAGCATACCAGGAGGCCGCTGATACATTTCAGCGTGCCGGTGCGGACTACGATGCCCTGTATGAAAATCTGGAGCGCGCTTTCAGAAACCAGGAAGAAGCGAGAAAGGTTTTTGAAACCCAGGATGCCATAAGGTTATGGGCGGAAACAGCATACCTTGATGAGCGGAAGCCGGCGGAAGAACTTGCGTACTGCAGAGAAAAAGCCGGACGCGCATTTGCCGCGCTGGAACTGCTCAAGTCCCTTCCGGCAGACAGAAGCATATCCAAAACCGGGGAATATGAAAGCGCCTATGCAAGTTATCGGGAAAGCCTTTCCCTTTTTACCCTGTCTCTGGATGCGCTGTATAAACTCGAACGGACCATAGAGGCAGAACAGGAAAAAAATAAATCGGCTTACCATACATATCAGCATTATCTTTCCCAGATGGGACAAAGTTTTTCCATTGATGAGCATTATGTCTCCCCGGAGAAAAAATCTGAATGGAGCATCAAAGACTTGATAAGCGTTGATGATAACGGCTTCCTTGTGTTTTCCCTCAATAACGATGGGCGGCTTTTGGGTTCCGATGAGGAAAGATCGGAAATGCTGAAGGACTATTTTACCAAAAACAAAACTGCCGGGAATGAAGCCTATATGGTTTCATCTTTCGAACTTGCCCTGAGAGAAGTAAGCGCCGTTCTTTTTGATAAAAACCTTACAAGAAGCGAATATGAGCAGTTAAGTTATGCCAGTGATTATCTGCTTAGGGAAATTACCGGAAAAAACTCCGATATAGCAAATATTCAGGGCTGGTACAATACCGCCGCTATCAGGAGGAACAGTAATCTTGGCAGCATGGTTATCCGCCCCACGTTTAATGACAAAAAAGTTTATGAGGAGGCCGCTTCTTTTGACAGCATTATAAACATGACGCAAAGAAACAGCTGGAACACTCTTGATGCGGATACAAAAAGGGCGCTCGAATTTTACACAATTCTTACCCTTCTTGGCGGCGGCGGAAGCGACTCAGAGTATTTTTCCCGCATGACTGAATATTACGAATACGATAATGTTCTCCAGGCCGCAAATGAAAGGTATAAACATTACCGCAAACTCAACAACAGGCCTGTTGTCAATATCATTACAAAAAACAGGTACAGGACGGTAAAAGCAACAAGAAATGCCCTGGCTGTTCCGCGAAATGAATTGCGTGCCAATATCAATCTGGCGTATCACGGATTGACAGAAACGCTTTCCGCGCTGGATGAAAAACTCAATGCCTATACGGAGTCCGCAGAAAAACTTGCGCTGCTGAAAGGGCAGGGGAATGAGGCTGTTCATTGGGATGACCTGGAAAAAGCCTTTGCCCTTGCAGGTGAGCTTGGCGGCGATATCGGTGATATACAGATTTTCAGGGAACTGTGGGAACATCTGAACGAGGGGGCGGAAAATGCCGTCTACACTATTCCCGAAGCCATGCGCCTGTTGACAGCCGCATACAAAAACTCAATGGACAAAAAATCAAACAATTTGCAGCAAGTGTGGCGGAGGGCTGAGGGTGAAAGGGCGGCTCACGAAACAGTTTACCGGGAAGCGTACAACGCTTTTCTTGCCGGCAATGCGGATATTCAGGAAGTACAGGCCTCTGCCATTTTAAGCTTCAGCGAAACAGTGCCGTCCATAAAAGCGCATCTTGAAAATACCGGGAATGCGCTTATGGAAAACCTCCGCATGTTCGCTGAACTGGGATTGTCAGGAACGCCGGAATCTTCCCTGTTGGCCGGGGAATATGCCGCTGTCATAAGCAGGGCATGGGGAGAAAAATATTCCGCAGAACTGAATGTCCGAATAAATGAGTGGAACTTGCAGCAAAGGGATATTCAGGAAAAACTTTTCCGCTGGCGGGAGTCGGCCGGCATCATCATTGAGCAGGGACGGATTGCCTGGCAGGAAGGTGAAGAAAAACTGCACGAAGCCCATGCCCTATGGGTAAACACCTTCGAGGAGGAATATGAAAGAATAAGCGACGGCTGGACAGCCGCGTACCTTGAAGGACTGCGTGACAAGGAAGCCTGGGCTGCCGCTGCCCTTGAAGCTGCCGGAGAGTCTTCTTCCGCCGCGGCAATGGCGCTGGCAGGTTCCGCTGCCGAAGCCGGAGCCAGGGCAATGGACACACGAGATCCCCTGGGCTTCATGTCCGCTTCCGATATGCGCGAGGGCGAAAGGGTGCTTTCAGAGTTTCTTGAAAAATCAGGGACAGGGGCACTGAGCGCTGCTTTCAGCTCAATCCGTGCTTCCGCCGGAACACTTGCAACGGTTGTCCGCACCGGCATTGGCGGCGGGGGAATCTGGAACTCAGCTTCGGCCCTGGCAGAAGCCTCGACACTGGCGAGAACGGTGAGGGAAGAATTTGAAACACGCGAGTCCCGTAAAATGGCCTTTATGGTTATGAGCACCTCCAGTCATTTGTATATGTCGCTGGAAGAAAATATACGCCTGGCTAACGAGCGTTTCAAAAAGCAAATGGATGAAACATTTGTTATCGGCGGGCAGTGGAGGAGAAGCGGGGCAGGGTACATCAAAAATGTAATTGTCCATTCCACGTTTGTGAACTCGGTAATTACCGAACGTGCCGAGGTGGAAGGATACCGGAATTTCATTTTTGCCCAAACAATTCCCCCCGCATACACAGACGAGGACTCACTTCAGAATTTGAATGCTTTCCAGATAGAAACGCTTATTGATTCCATACATTCGGAAATCGAAGAACTTTTTAAGCTGGTCTTTGATCCAAAGACAGGGGAATTTACGGCGCATGTCGGTGAGGAAGCCAGGGTCAGGAACAATCCAAATGTAGAAAAGGGACGTTCAGGAATTTTTGAAAACATGGGTTCCGGGGAATCCGGCAGGCTTATGGCGGAATTTTATTTTTGGATGCTTAAAGAACAGCTTGGAGTTGCAGCCGTGGCCGCCGCGCCCTGGGACAAGCCCATCTGGGATTCCAGAGACAGCGCCATCAATGCGCCAACCCTCAGAAGTTCGGTGAATGTGGTTGTGTCAGCCGCCGTGCTCATTGCCGGGGCGATATCGACTCCCTTTAGCGGGGGGCTGGGTTTTGCGGGAAGCGTTGCGCTGGTCGCGGCAATTAATTCAGTGGACGACCTTGCTTTTTATTCCCTGGATGTTGCCGGGGGTTACAAGAGCCACCGCGAGGCGGGGGTGGAGTTCGGGAAAGTAGTTATCACCAATACGGTAAGTGCCGTATCCGGGCAGGCCTTTGGCGGCGTGGACGGCTTTGTGAGGAAAACACTTGTCGGCGGCATGAAAACAATGGCAACAGGTACGATTAACAGCGCGGTGGCATCCGTGCGCTATGATAACGAAAATGGCTTTGGTTTTGACAAAAATGCTTTTGCGCTTGGTGTTAACGGCAGCGCCATTGGTGCTCTTTCTAGCATGGCCGGAACTTTTACAAGCGGATGGATGGATTTGGGATTGGAGGGATTTACCGGAGGAGTTTATGACAACGGACATGCCTTGTCGAACTTTACCGGCGGTCTTGCCTCCCAGGGCGTGAACTATGCGCTTGGGAATGATTTTACCCTGAACATTTTTAACGCGGGGAAAATGTTCAGTCCCAGGGCAAGCGCGGGACTTGTGGAAATGAGCTTTGGCCGCGGCGGGCTTAGTTTTGAACTTGGAGGCGGCGGGGCTGACGCGAGCTTTGGAACACTTGTCACCGCGGCAAAAGGGTTTGAAGCCTGGAAAGTAAATGCGGCGCTTTTGGCTTCTGAAAACAGCAATTCCCGAACGTACGCCAGTGTCATGCGAAGCCTTTACAGCGGGACCAATGTCAACCGTTCTGAGTATGAAAACATTTTGGCCGGAAGAACCGTTATTGTGGAAAGAGAGGGCCGCGCTCTGGCAGAAAGCGAGATGGTCAACGGCATAAAAACGATTTACGTTGGAAGCGAGGCGTTAAATGACGGCCGCCGTTTTTCGCTTAATGCTATTATTTCCCATGAGTCGTACCGGGACGGGATACATAACGGAGAAGACGGGCAAAGAATGGAAACAGACAATTCGGTTATGGGACATATTCTGACAACCATTGCCCTGGAAAAAACGTACGGCAAGGGCGTTGTCAACGAAAGCATGAGCCGGGAAGCGGAGCAGTTTCTTAATGCCTTAAACAATAACAACAGCGCAATGATCGCCGCGATACTTGGGGGCTATGACTCCAGCGCGGATTACTGGAAACTGATGAGGGATGGATCACTGCTGAATGACAACAGCGGCTGGTTAACATACGAGAATGGCGCTCCTGTATTAAATGCCGAAGGCCGGCAAATTGGGGCGAACGGAATCGAAACGGGCCTGTTGAATATTTTGTTTGGCGGAACCAGCAACATGGCTTACAGTTCATTTAGCGACACCCAGGTGCAATTGGCCCAGTCCCTAATGACAGCAGCCGGCATGCGCTATACAGATGGAGATGACGGAACTGAAAGGTCCCGAACATGGGCCGGAAACGCGGCAGGGATTCCCCTAAACATGGACAGTGTTATGCTTCATGCGGGAAATGTGGTCGCCTCGCAGGTTTTTGCAAGGCATTATGACGCGACAACGGATATGATAATTGCCGAGAGTATATTTGGCAGATCCATCAGCGATGGCATCGCAGGGAAATCAGTGCCTCAAGCCGCCATGAAACGATATTTCGACTTGTTAAACGTAAAGCATGCGTTTTACACCAGACTCGGAAGCCTTGTCGACTTGTCAAAAGACTATTATATATCAGGTGATTTTGGCAGCAGATATAAAGATTATTACATCACGTATAATTTCAGGCACTTCGGTTTTGATCTTGGGCGGGAGGGAACCGCAGAGGGCGATGCCCTTTTTGCGGGCATTGGCGGAAGAACGTCCTCTGTCGACTGGAATTACGCCAGAAACGGACACAGCATTGAGATAGAATACGGGTACACGTTTGAAAACAGTTTTGTGGGGAGCGGAATATACGGCCAATATCTGCACATGAAAGATACACCGTCATTTTCTGTTGGAACACATATTGACGCGTCAACTCAAATCGGGCAGATTAGCGGCACGCCAAATTTTGATCCACATTTGCACTATACCATATTAACCCGGAACGGCAACTATTCCCAAACCATGCTGGCAATGCTGCTTGGCAGGGATGCTTCCGCCACGTCATTTACATCAACTTCGGGAGACAACAGGGTGTACAATCCCGCTCTGTATTACAGCAATTTTCTTGGGCAGCCCTTGCCGCGCTGGGCTGAATATGAGGCGCAGAGAAGATAGGGGAGCGGCCTCTTGTGGCCGCTTTTATAACTGTATATACTCATAAGGATAAGGAGCCATGTATGTCGAGAAAGCAATTTAACGAAACAGTGTATAAAGATATAAACTCATTCATCTATGGCAGGGCCGAATACCCTGTTGTTCTTGCCAATGGAATGATCATCGGCGGGGGAACCGTTTACCCGGAGATAAACTTTACGCTTCCCACCATGCAGATCACAAAGGACACCATGCCGGAAGTAGTCCGTAACTACAGGGAAATCATCACCGGCATTTGCGAACGCGCTGTGGCTTTGGATGTGCCGGGTTTTGTTGCGGAAATTGAAACCCTGCCGCCCATGACCGAAAACCCCGAATGGGGCATTGAGGTATGCAAAACAGTTGTGGACATTGTCAAGGAATGTGAGGCAAAGCACGGGATAAAAGGTGCGGTGCGGATTACGCCGAACGATATACGCGAAGGCAGCGACCTGGAACATATGTGGCGCGGCAGACATTGGGACGCAATGATAAAAACGTTTGAAGGCTGCGCCAAAGCCGGGGCTGATCTCCTTGCCGTTGAATCAATAGGCGGCAAAGAGGTGCATGACGATGCGATAATGTACTGCGACATATCCAAATCCATTTTTGCCCTGTCTGTACTTGGATGCGCCGACATGAACAAACTGTGGACAGAAATCGCCGGCATTGCTGACAAAACAGGAACAGTCGCTGCCGGTGATACGGCCTGCGGCTTTGCGAATACCGCGATGGTGCTTGCGGACAAGAACTACATACCCCGCGTATTCGCCGCCGCTGTCAGGGTAATTTCCGTTGTCAGAAGCCTTGTCGCCGTTGAGTGCGGCGCAAAAGGCCCCCACAAGGATTGCGGTTACGAGGGCGTTTATGTGAAAGCGATAACAGGTATCCCCATTTCCGCGGAAGGCAGAACAGCGGCCTGCGCCCATCTTTCTCCAGTAGGCAATATAGCGGCCTGCGCGGCGGACCTTTGGAGCAACGAGTCTGTGCAGAACATCAAACTTTTGGGCGGTATGGCTCCCACTGTTTCATTTGAACAGCTTGTCTATGACTGCCGCCTTATGAACGAAGCGTCCGCCAGGGGCCGGGAAACCGCGCTGCTGCTCCGCGATTTGCATGTCGGCAGCGACTCAAGGCTTGACCCCCAGGCGTATGTTCTCCGCCCGGATGTCGTTCTTGATATTTCAGGCGAACTTGTAAAGCTTGACGGCTATTATCCGCGGGCAAAAAAAGCTGCTTCACTTGCGTTTTCGCATATCCGGAAAGCGCACGAGCAGGGTAACCTTAAACTGGCCGAAAAGGAACTGACGTGGCTTGAAACCCTCGCCGAGACCGTTGAAGGCTTGCCGGATGATGAAGGTGAGTTTACAGAAAGCATCATCGGTGAATGTGAGAAACTGGATCAGAAAAAGTACGATATGTGACAGACCTTTAATCTATCACCTTTTTCTTCTGCCAGCGGCCGCTTTTCCAGCGGTAAAGATAACAGGCACCCCGCACCACGAAATCGCCGGCCATGGCAAGCCAGACTCCCAGCGGGCCTATTCCGTTTATCCCCAGGGGAGGAATTCCAAAACTAAGCAGGTAGGCGGCGGTGACCCGCACCGTCCACATGGACACAGCGGCCACTATCATCACGTACCTGGCGTCCCCGGCGGCTCTGAGAGCATTGGGCAGGCTGAAACTAAAAACCCACCCCACAAGCATGGTGATGCTGTGCACGCCCAAAAAGAGAACCGCAGCTTCATGAGCCTGTGGGCCAAGGTTGAAAAGCCCCGTCAGGAATTCCCTGAAAATAAACGTAGCTCCGCTGATGATAAAAACGGCCGCCCATGTCAACTTCAGTATTTTTGCCGCCTCGCGCTTTGCCGCTTCAACATCCCCCGCGCCCATACATTGGCCTACCACGGTAAGCAGGGCAATGCCGAAAGCGTTCCCGGCCATGAAAGAAACCGAACTGATGATGCTTGCTATGGCATTGGCGGCGATAATGGCGGTTCCGAAAAAGGGGAATATGCGCTGGGTAAGAAGCCTTCCGAACATAAACATGGAATGTTCAAGCCCCGTGGGAACGCCGATGTTCAGTATGCGCCGAATCATGGAAAGTTCCAGTGACGGCTTCATGATGCCGGAAAGGGGGATGGGGAAGCGGGTGCTTTTAACAAGCAGCGCGAAGATCACGGCGGCGGCGGCGAGCCTGCTTAAAAACGTGGACAGCGCCACTCCGGTAACGCCCATATCCAGCGCGTGAAGAAAAAAGATATTTCCGCCTATGTGCAGGATATTCATCAGAACGGATACCCGCATGGGGGTTTGGCTGTTTCCCGCTGAGCGGAACAGGGCCGCGCATGCGGTGTACAGGGCCAGCACGGGGTAGGAAAGGGCGGAGTAAAACAGGAAGGTCATGGCAGCGCCCATCACGTCATCATCAATGTTGCCGTAGATGATGCGGATTACCGGCTCGCGGAACAGCAGGGCCACGGCGCAGATAACCAGCGAAACAAGGGTAACGATGTAGACTAACTGCTTTGAGGCAAGGCTGGCGTTTTTGGTGTCCTGGCGGCCTATGTACTGGCTTACAACCACCGCCCCGCCGGTAGAAAGGGCGGTGAAGGCGATGATAAAAAGGTTATTGATATTGTCGATTATGTTGACGCCCGATACGGCAAACTCCCCTACCGGACTTACCATTATGGTAGCCACAACCCCCATGGTCATGGCGAGAAGTTGTTCTATTATAAGGGGCCACAGGAGGCTGAACAATGCGCGGTTGTTCCAGCGTTCCTTCATGCCTCCGGGCGGGAGCGTTTTTATAGTTTTGCCGCGCGGTACGATAAAAGTTCTATGTCCGGTGCCAGATAGCCGTCCCTGACAGGTTCTTCCCTTATAAGGTCGGTGGAAAGGTATTTCTTGTTGTCATCGGAAAATACGCTGACCACTGTTTTGTCCGCACCCAAAAGATTTTGCACCTTTACCGCTCCTGCAAAATTCGCCCCTGATGAAATGCCCGCGCCAAGCCCAAGCTCGCGGCTGAGTTTTTGCGCCATAATGATGGCATCCCCGTCATCTACCGCGATAATTTCATCCAGTTCGTCCAGCTTTAATATGGGCGGGATAAACTCGTCAGAGATGCCCTGTATCCGGTGCTTGCCTACCTGATGCCCGGTGGAGAGTGTCGGGCTTGAGGCCGGCTCCATGGGGTATACTTTAGTGTTTGGGTTTACTGTTTTCAGATACTTGCCCAGGCCCATTATGGTGCCGCCCGTACCCACGCCGGCGATAACCGCGTCACAGCTTTTGTCGAACATCTTTAACTGCGCAGCGATTTCCGGGCCGGTGGTAGTGAAATGGGCCATGGTGTTGTGCTTGTTTTCAAACTGGAGCGGCGTAAAAATGGCGCTGTTTTTTTTCTTGAGTTCTTCCACGGCTTTGAGGCATCCCTTAAAGCCACCCTGCTCCCTGCTTACAAGTTCCAGTTTCGCACCAAAAGCGCTCATCATTTTTTTTCGTTCCTCGCTCATCCAGTCAGGCATATATATCAGCACCTCGTGTCCAAGGTACGCGCCCAGGCAGCAAAATGCTATGCCGGTATTCCCGCTTGTCGTCTCGGCAATTATGTGATCCGGGGAAATGGTGCCGTTTTTGTACGCGCATTCCAGCACATTAAGCGCCATTCTGTCTTTTACCGAGCCGCTTACATTGTAATACTCCAGCTTAAAATACAAAGTCCGTTCTTCTTTTTTCCTATAACGATACGAAATTTCTATCATCGGCGTATTGCCGATAAGCTTCCGTACCTCGTCAAACTTTTTTTGCAGCACCTTGTCCATAGTTGACTCCCTGATGTTATATGAAAGTTAGATGAGATACTAAAAATATATACGAGAAAATCATAAGGCACAAGTGAGGAATCACGGCAGTGATGATGGGGCGGGGCGTAGGCCATACCCCAAAGCCCCCAGTACTTTTAACACCGTCTCAGAAGTACTGGCCACTTCAAAGCATTTTTTTCCCATTATAATCCCTCCCGGATTCTGTATTTTATCATGGTTTTGGGGATTTTTGGAGCTTAAGGTGTTGACAGTGCTGGCTTGCCCCCTTTACATTACACGGCTTCCTGGTGTATAAAGAGACAGCCCTTAACGGGTCGCCTAATGTGGAGCGGTGTCCGAGTGGTTGAAGGAGATGGTTTCGAAAACCATTGAGCTCGCAAGGGCTCCGGGGGTTCGAATCCCCCCTGCTCCGAGACGGGAACCACAGCGGGAAACATCTTCCTGCTGTTTCCTGCCTATATAAGCCAGTAGTTGGGGATTCGAAACGGAGCGCGACTACAAAAATGCCAAGGCGCAAGCCTTGCCCAGGTTAAGCGGCGCATGGATGCGCCGGAAGCGCGCAGGCGGGTCGGAGAGAGCAAACAGGAGTTTGCGAACGCAGACCGAATCCCCCCTGCTCCGTGTGTTTTTTGGAGAGATGACCGAGCGGCCGAAGGTGTACGATTGGAAGTCGTATGTACCCGGAAGGGTACCGAGGGTTCAAATCCCTCTCTCTCCGT
>Ga0209755_10004813_pt1 | contig 15717 bp, 11 predicted proteins | sample TergutCo191P1_FD_187301 | JGI IMG/M metagenome (GOLD analysis project Ga0209755, IMG submission 187301) | Cornitermes sp. P1 segment gut microbial communities from Petit-Saut dam, French Guiana - Co191P1 (SPAdes) (version 2) | ecosystem: Host-associated > Arthropoda: Insects > Digestive system... | reverse complement strand
GTCGTCCCCTCCGGACAACCCGCCGGGGACATGTCTGTAACCTTACCCGCCTCCAATGTCAGCGCGACGCCTTCATCGGCGCCGGGAACACGAGTAAGAAGCTCAATTCGCGACACAGCGGCAATTGCGGCAAGTGCTTCACCGCGAAACCCGAGCGTTTCGATAGCTTCAAGCCCCTCGGCGCTTTGCAGCTTGCTTGTCGCATGACGCAAAAATGCGGTCTTTGCATCTTCCGGAGCTATACCGCAGCCATTATCCGTAACACGGATATATGTCATCCCGCCGGAGGATATCTCAACGGTAACAATACCCGCTCCGGAGTCTATAGAATTTTCCATCAACTCCTTAACAACAGACGCAGGCCGCTGTACGACCTCGCCCGCCGCTATCAAGTCAGCAATATGTTGCCGGAGCTCTATAATCTTAGGCACAGGAGCACCTCCTACCAGTGCAGCCGATATCAAGCGGTTTGTCGCTAATTTTTGCACAAATAGGGCTTTAATGCCCCGTGCCGGCAAAAATTCGGGGTATATTGCTTGATATCGGTGTCTATAACATCATCTGTAGACAATGGGCAACCCCTTCACGTTTACGGGATCGACATCAAGACGCGCAACATCGCCAACAGTGCAGTCGATGTTCGTCACGTCCACCATGGTATGCATCAGACCGACGCTTCCCAGAACGCGCGCTTTATGCCCGTTGATTCTAACGAAAGTCGTCCTGCGCCTCCACCTTACAATATCAAACAGGCTCCTTTCAACGATGTATCGGTCAACGCCAAAGCCGTGGTAATAGCCAACAGACAATATCGCAATTTTTGTGGGAGCCTTTGTCACGAAGCCTCGCTCAGAGCCTATAGTATGCCCCTTGGGATGCCAGCCGACCTCCTCAAGACCGGCCTCAATATAACCCACGCGGGAAAGACCTTGTACAGCCTTACCCGGAATCCTGCCCGACAGTGCGGTATCGACACGCACGGCATCCATAAGATCCATGTCATATTTGAAAAGAGCGGCGGAATCGCAAGCATGAGCAGTCCCCGGCTCAAAGCCCATAGCGATGATTCTATCCAGCGCAGCGTTGAACTTGTCAAGCTGATTAAACGTATGCTTCTTATTGCGCCAGGATGCGGCAAAAGTCGTGAATGTTCCAACTACATTAAGACTTGACATATAGTTGTATATCGCGGCAACTTTATCAAGCTCAGATGGCCTGAAGCCATAACATCCAAGCCCTGTATCTATCATCACCTGAATATCCGCGACCATATTTCTGGATTCGGCAATACCGTTAATAGCGACCGCGGCATCATAAGACCCGGCAGTACAAAGAACGCCGTATGACAAAAGCTCTGTTATCTCGTTTGGGTCTGCCGTGCTTTGCAGCATCATAAGACGCTCCTTTGAAAAGCCGCTTTCGCGAAGAAGCTTGGCGTCTTCCGTATCAGAGATTATAAAGTTACGAATCCCTTCGTCGCGCAGAAATTTTGCAACAGGAACAAGACCCATACCTCCGGCGTTTGCGCTGATATCGGCAAAGACATGTACGCCTTCCGCCTGATCCTTAATCGCTCTGAGATTATTCCTGACAACACGCAAGTCAATCACGAGATTTTTCATTTTAGAAAACCCTACCTTCCCGAATTTGCTGACACTAAAAGGCATAAGCAATAATACCACGCTTACAAACGTTAATCAAGCACTGTGGGGAGATAGTTCATATGGAGAACTTAAAACAATACAAGTTGTGCTTACTCTTTCAAGATGGTAGAATGTAATTGTTATTTGGAGATAATTAGATGTTACAGACCGCTAGTGTAGCGTATACAAAATGGAGGAGCATGTGGACGATAGGGTTGAATTATCGGTTAGTGAAATAGAGCGGCAGAGGGTTTTGATGCAGAGAGTGTATGAGGTTACCGGGGTATGCCGTGTACAGCCGCTTGCGTATGTGGATACCTATGGCTGCCAGCAAAATGAGGCGGATAGTGAGAAACTTCGCGGTATGCTCATTGAAATGGGTTATGGCATAACATATGATGAAAATGAAGCCGATATTGCGATAGTGAACACTTGCGCAATCCGCGAAAATGCCGAGAATCGCGTACTAGGCAATGTGGGTGCGCTTACTCATACAAAGAAGGCAAATCCTAAGCAGCTTATTATTTTTTGCGGCTGTCTTGCCGGTGTGCCGGAAACTGTTGATAAAGTGAGAAACTCATATCATCATGTGAGGCTCGTGTTTCCGCCGAGCAAAATATGGAAGTTTCCGGAACTTTTACTCAGGGCGCTTACGGAAAAAAAGCGCGTGTTTGAAACAGACACCGTTGAAACGATGATAGCGGAGGGCTTGCCTACGCATCGCGACGGAACTGTCAAGGCATGGCTGCCTATCATGCATGGCTGCAATAACTTTTGCTCATACTGCATCGTTCCGCATGTTCGGGGTAGGGAGCGCAGCCGGAGACCGGAGATGATTCTGAAAGAAGCCCGTGAGCTTGTCGATGCAGGGTATAAGGACATTACGCTACTCGGTCAGAATGTAAATTCATACAAAGCGCACCGGAGTCAAGGGGTCTGCTCTGTTATTGGACAAGCGGACGGCACGGCCGCAGCTCGGTGTGATGACTCCGGCACGGTGCAAGGAGGCAATGTTGTCACGGCACATATGAGCGGCGCAGACGACTTTGCGTGGCTTATCCGTGAGATCAATGACATTGAGGGAGATTTTTTGATACGCTTTATGACAAGTCACCCCAAGGATGCGTCCATTGAACTTTTCCGTGCGCTCTCTGAGAGCGAAAAAGCGGCGCGGCACATCCATCTTCCGTTTCAAGCGGGCAGTGACCGCATTTTAAAGCTTATGAACCGCGGGTATACCCGGGAGGGTTATCTTAAAAAAATCGCTACGGCAAGAGAGCTTATGCCTGATATCGTGATAACGAGCGATGTTATCGTCGGGTATCCGGGTGAAACAGAAACGGATTTCGACGATACGCTTGAGCTGGTTGAGAAAGCTCAGTTTGACGCTATGTTCACGTTTATTTACTCCAAACGTCCCGGCACGCCTGCGGCTAAGCTGCCCGATTCTGTGTCAAGAGAGGAAAAGCAGACCAGATTTGAGCGGCTTGTGAAGCTGCAAAATGAAATTTCGGAAAGAAAGCATGACGCGTATGTCGGGGAAGTTATGCGTGTGCTGGTTGATGGTGCGGCGCATGATGAGGTATACCCTCTCAAAGCGCGGACCAATGGCGGCAGATTGGTACATCTAATCGGCGAGGAATCTCTTGTGGGGCAGTTTATTGATGCACGGATAACGCACAGCAACAACTGGTCACTGTTTGGTGAGCCATTATTGGAGATTTGCCGATGAGTAAGGGGAGGCTCGGTATTGCTATTGATGTGGGGACGACTACTGTTGCGCTGCATCTTGTTGATATGCAAACAGGGGCAAAGCTTGCTACGGAAAATTCGGTCAATGCGCAAGCGCCATATGGCGCGGATGTTACAAGCCGTATAAGGTTTTGCGCTGAAAATGGACATGAGAAGTTGACCTCGCTTATAAGGGCGCAGCTTTCTTCTATGATTCTTGACGTCTGCGCGGCGGCTCGCGCAGATTCCGGTAAGATTGAGAATATCACCATCGCCGCAAATACAGTAATGCAGCATCTTGTGGCGGGGTTTTCTCCGGTGGCTATGGGCATTGCTCCGTTTACCCCGCACAGTTTATTTGGCAAGGATCTTTCAGTCTGGGAGGATCTGCCCATTTCCAAAAACGCGCTTGTTTATTACACCCCTGCGATTTCGGCATATGTCGGGGGGGATATCACCGCAGGACTTTTGGCCGCAGACTTTGAGGATATAAGTGAACCCGCTGTGTTTCTTGATATAGGCACAAACGGAGAAATTGTATTAAAGCATGAAAAAACGTACTATTGCTGTGCTGCCGCTGCAGGCCCCGCGTTTGAAGGCGCGGAGATTGCAATGGGAATGGCGGCACAAAAAGGGGCAATTGACCATGTAACATGGGATGACGGCATTAAGTTCTCTGTAATCGGAGCAGATGCGCCGAGTGGGATTTGCGGTTCTGGGCTGCTCGATACACTAGCCGTATTGCTCGACACCGGTGACGTCGATAAAACAGGCCGGCTGCGCTGTAGGGATAAATACCGGCTGACAACGGATGAGCATGATGTCTATATAACCGCGGGAGATATAAGGACGCTGCAATTGGCAAAGGCAGCTATTGCGGCAGGGATACAGGTTTTACAGCATTATGCGGGCATATCCGATGCTGATATTGAAACGCTTGCCTTGGCGGGAGGCTTTGGCAGTTACATGAACACCGGCAGCGCAGCGAGAATCGGCTTATTTCCGAAATGTCTGCTGCCAAAGGCAAAAGCTTTTGGCAATACCGCAGGAGAAGGAGCTGCGATGACGCTTTATCGTGAGGACGCTCGCAGCAAGCTGGAAAACATAAGAGCAAACTGTGAGTACATTGAGCTATCATCCATGGGCTTCTTTAATGATAAATTTATTGAAGAAATGTATTTCTAGTGTAGCGTTTTTCTGCAAGTTAACACTAATAGCAAGGACGAATACTTAAAATATGGCAAACTTTGGCAGTCTTGAAAAAATAGCAAAAGAAAGCGGCTTCACACACTGTGCGCCGCTTGATGTGTCAACTTTGGTGTTTATGCAGGAGATTCGAGATATGTGCAATCCGAAGCAATGCAGCAATTACAACAAGTCATGGTCATGCCCGCCGGCTTGTGCTTCTCTTGAAGCGATGAAAAAGCGAGTCGGGGGGTATTCGGGCGGAATACTTGTCCAGACTGTCGGAGAGCTTGAAGACGGCTTTGACTGGGAGGGCATAACCGGAATTGGGCTTCGGCACAAAGAAAACTTCGGAAGAATGCGCGCAGCTCTTGAAAAAGAATACTCGCCTGTGCTCTGTATGGGCGCGGGCGTATGCAGGATATGCGGAGCCTGTACATATCCTGATAGCCCTTGCCGTTACCCGGAAAAGATGGAAGTCTCAATGGAGGCCTGCGGCCTACTTGTCAGCAAAGTCTGCACAGATAATAGCCTCGCATACAACTACGGTTCCAACAAAATGGCTTATACCTCTTGTTTTCTGGTTAATATTTACCAAAATCTCCGTCGTTAAGTCCTGAGACGCCAGAATCGGCGTGCTCTACAGCCGGAATATAGTGACCTTTGGGAGAAGAGGGCAGAGCATTGTATGCGGTGCTTGATTCTTTAAGCTTGAATTGCGATATAAGTTCTTCCAGAATCGTGGACTGGCTGCTCATCTCTTCTGAAGCCGCCGCGGACTGTTCGGCTGTCGCTGAGTTTTGTTGTACAACTTGCGCAACTTGGTCGATGCCGGTATTGATTTGCGAAATGCCGAGCGACTGCTCTTCGGAAGCTGTAGCGATTCCCGAAATCATCTGACTTGTATCACTTATGCCATCCACGATTTCTTTCAGGCTGGCGGCGGTTTCGCCTGCTATCTGCGTACCGAACTCAGCTTTTTCCATTGAATTTTGAATCATATCGCCTGTGTCTTTTGCTGCCTCGGCGCTCTTGGATGCCAGATTCCGCACCTCTTCGGCGACGACGGCAAAGCCTTTGCCGTGTTGTCCGGCACGAGCCGCTTCGACGGCGGCGTTGAGTGCGAGAATATTTGTTTGGAACGCGATGTCATCGATGGTTTTTATAATCTTACTGATGGATTGACTTGCATCGTTGATATCTTTAACGGCACTTATCATCTCATTCATCTGCCGGCTGCCCTTTAAAGCGTTATCTTTAATGGAATCTGAAAGCTTTGAGGTTTTTGTGGCAATATCTGCGTTTTCTTTTGTCTTTGATGCTATTTCGCCAATTGACGCCGAAAGTTCTTCGATGGACGCAGCTTGCTCGGTCGCACCCTGTGCAAGCGACTGAGCACCGTCTGCAACCTGCTTTGCGCCTTCGGAAACCTGTCCGGTGGACAACTGTATGCTACCGAACATATTATTGAGATTTGAAACCATTTGCGACAGTGATTTGCCCATTGTATCAACATCGGAAAGTGTTTTCACATCGATGGTCAAATCACCCTGCGCAATTGTTTCAAGCTGTTCGGCGATATATATAACATGAGAAACGAATGTCGCAGAATGTCCGATAGTCTGCCCGATTTCGTCTTTTGCGTTTGCCATTTTGGCAATGGTACTTTGATCCGCCGAGGTAAGGGAAATATCGCCGGAGGTTCCTGCTTTTTCCATAAATGCTGACAGTATCAAAAGCGGCTTGCTGATAATACCGGAGATGTAAAACGCCAGGAAAACAGAAACGACAACCGCAATTACCAGTGCGGAAATCATAACAATAGTGAGTGTTATATAAAGGCTGTGGGCGCTGTCGGAGGATTCTGTCGCCCATTGATTGTTTAATCTGGAGCTATTGTCAAGTCCGCTTGCGATAGGGTCGATAATCGGTGCTCCACGGGTTATATAAGTCTGGTACGCCTCATCAAACCTACCCTCATTTATCAGAGCAATAACATCTCTCTTAAGCTGGTTATAATCGCTTCGCCAAGTGTCTCTTGCCGTGAAGAAATCAGTCTCCAGCGCAGGGTTCTCAATGGTTTTCTCATACGTGGCAAAAAGTTCCTCAGCCCGTCTTTCGTTTTCCGCAAAGTCAGCGACAAGACTTCTGACGCGTTCAGGCTCATTTTGATGGAGTACTATTGTGCGCAGTGCGTTACGCTCATTGGCGAAAAGCTCGCGAAGATCGCCCATAGCTTCAATCGCCAAAAGATTACTTTCATACAAATGTGTTTTTGAATTGTTAAGCGACACCATGCCAACGATACCGACAACGCCGATTATGATTGAAAAGGCAATCACAATTGTGAAGCTGAGAACCAGCTTCGAAGATACTTTCAAATTCTTCATAAACAAATCCTCCGGATTATAATAGTACCCCCAGATAGTGTGGGCATGAGCTTACGCTATCTAAATCAGGGAATAAACAACAGGGAATAAACAAAAAATCGGGATGCGATGTACGATACCCCGATTATACGCTATTTAGGAACAATCGTCAAGAGCGGAAACTACTTCAAAGGGCTAAAAAGTGGCGATAATTCAACAAAAACAGCGCAATTTACACTAATGTAACATTTTGCCGCATATAGGCGGCGTCTCACCCCATCATTTGGTGACAGAAAGAATCTTGATTGCGTAATCGAGTGCTGTCAAGTCAATTTTTATAATTGGCGAAGCATAATTTAAAATCATTTCAGAGGCAATCAAATCTTCTATTTCTTTTTGAATCACACGGCGGAGATTTCTTGCGCCGTATGTCTGCGAGTAAGATTTTCCCGTAAGATAGTCAAGCAATCTGTCGTCATACTGCAAATCAATCAGCTTTTCCGCCATGGAGTCGCGCAGCTCGTCGAGCATTAGGCGGGCAATCAGTTTAAAGTCGTCCTCGGTAAGCCTGTTAAAGTATATTACTTCGTCAACACGATTGATAAACTCCGGGCGGAGGAAATCTTTGAGGGCTTTTTCCGCCTTTTCCTTTCCTTGTTCATCCGCTGAGCGGTTAAAGCCTACGGCGCCGTCTTTTTTGTCGCTTCCGGCATTTGTCGTCATGATGATAACCGTGTTTTCAAAATTGATGTTACGGCCGTGTGCATCCGTTATACGCCCATCGTCGAGAATTTGGAGTAAAATATTCATAACATCAGGATGTGCCTTTTCAATTTCGTCAAACAGCACCACGCTGTAAGGCTTGCGGCGTATCTTTTCTGTGAGCTGCCCCGCTTCGTCATAGCCGACATACCCCGGCGGTGAGCCTATTATGCGAGAAACAGCATGTTTTTCCATAAACTCAGACATATCAAGCCTTATAAGCGACTCGGGCGAATCAAATAAATCGGAAGCGAGTCTTTTTACAAGCTCGGTTTTGCCGACGCCCGTAGAGCCAATGAAGATAAAGGACACAGGTTTACGCTTTGCCGATATGCCTACGCGGTTACGCCTTATTGCCGCACAGATGCTGTCAATGGCTTCATCCTGACCAATTATGTTCTTTTTTAGACGTTTGTCAAGCTCGGAAAGACGCTTAAACTCATCCTCGCGGATATTTGAAGCCGGAACTTTTGTCCACAACTCTATCACTCGCGCCAGATTATCAATAGTCAGCTCAGGGTCGCCTTCTTGCTCAATTTTCTCAAGCTCATCGGCCAAACGGAAATCAAGGCTGCGAATTTCGGCAAGCCGTGCAAAGTCGTTATCATCGGGAGCGGCAAGAAGCAAATCCCGCTCTCTTTGTAAGTCGGCTTTTTCCTTTTTGATTGCGTCTTTTCGCGCAATCAGTTCGCTCTTGAGATTCATATCGGAGCAAGCCTCGTCAATCAAGTCGATAGCCTTGTCCGGCAAGAATCTGTCTGTTATATATCTTTCGGAGAGAAGAACTGCCTGCCGTGCGATTTCATTTGTGACTGTAACTCCGTGGAAAAGCTCATAATAATTCTTAATGCCTATGATGATGTCGATAGACTCGCCGATAGAAGGCTCGGCAACGATAACAGGCTGGAATCTGCGCTCAAGTGCGGCGTCTTTTTCAATATGTTTTCTGTACTCATTGAAAGTAGTCGCTCCTATTACTTGAATCTCGCCGCGGGACAGGGCTGGCTTTAGGATATTGGCGGCATTCATTGAGCCTTCGGCATCACCCGCGCCGACAAGGCTGTGAACCTCGTCGATGACCAGTATGACATTGCCGTGATTCTTAATTTCTTCGACGAGGCCTTTCATGCGGCTTTCAAACTGCCCGCGAAACTGCGTACCTGCAACAAGTGCGGTCAAATCGAGCAAGTATACCTCTTTGCCGCGCAGTTTATGCGGCACATCGTTGTTAAAAATGCGCTGCGCAAGTCCTTCCGCTATCGCAGTTTTGCCAACCCCCGGCTCGCCGATTAGGCAGGGATTGTTTTTCTGTCTGCGATTGAGGATTTGCACAACACGCTCTGTCTCGGTTTCCCGTCCGACAATTCTGTCAAGCTTGCTGTCAGCGGCTTTTTGCGTCAGAGAGATGCAATAGCTCTCAAGATACTTCCGCCTTTTGCCGGCGTTTTTACCGCCAAGTCCGCCTTTACCCATATATCCGCCGGCATTGCTGTCGCTATCCTTTGAATCGCGCCCGGAACGCGGATGGTCACGCACCGGAGAATCGTCAGGACCTCCGAAAAGCCTGTTTAGGTATGGGAACGTCGCAGTCTTTCCGTCCTCGGAGCTATCCTCCTGATCGGCAAGCTCGGCGAAGTTCTCCATTGCGCCCATGGCCTCCATCATTTCATCGGTCAGGCTTTCCAAATCTTCATCGGTCAGCCCCATCCTCCTTATGATGTCCTCAACGGGCTTTATGTTGAGTTCGCGCGCGCATTTGAGACAAATCCCCTCGTTGGAAGATACGCCGTTTTCTATGCGCGTAATAAAGATTACTGCCGGGTTTCTTTTACATCTTGTACAGATTGTTGGTTGCATTCGATTTCTCCGATATTACTTTGTGGTTTGAGATTGCTTGCGGATGGCTGCGTTTGCGTGGGTTTGCCGAGAGGTGGTTTTGTGGATGTGTGGGTTGATGCATGTGCAAGGTTGCGTATGGAAGCCCGTGCAAACGCATGTACGGGTGCTTGCTCGTTGTGTGCAGACGGCTGCTTCTCGTCCGACTCAGCTCTGCCTCTCATTATCTTAATATATGAGGATATGTAGCTTGCGAGCGCGGCAAGCGCAAGTAAGATTGCCACGGATATGAGTGCGGTCGCAATATAGTCCGGAAGCAGCCGGTTGTAGAGCATTAGAGCTACGCATACAAGAAAGAAAACATTAGTTGACAGCTTGCCTATAAAATTCGATGGAGGCAGCTCTGCAAGATGCGCCTTTTTATGCAGTACAAGACCGCCGATGCCCATTAAAACTTCTTTCACAAAAAACACAAGAACCGCCCAGAAAAGTATTGGTCTTGTTATAGTGATGCATACAAGGACGGCAAATGTCATAAGCTTATCCCCAAGCGGGTCGAGGAGTTTTCCCAGCTTTGATTGTGCCTTAAACCTACGGGCAATAAAACCGTCAAAAAAATCACTGAGTCCCGCAATTATATAAACCAATATAGCGAAGTACTTGATGTCGTTGTCGTCTGTAAAGTATGCAACGACAAAAACAGGCACAAGGCATATGCGAAAAACAGAGAGTATATTTGGAAGAGCTTTCAACAGTGACACCACCTAAATTCCCAGTATGACTGCGATTGGGTTATTATTAACAATGTACCTCAATATAGTTGTTTCTTCAAGCGTTGAGATTATTATAAGTCCGAAATATCTGATAATAACAGCTACAGTATATACTATAATTAAGCCTTTTAACAACCCCAATATTGTGCCCGAAATCATATCGACAAGCTTCAAGCCGGGAAGTGCAAATACGAATCCGACGAGGTTTCCCACAACGGCAAAAATAATGGCGGAGAGTAAAAACGCAATTCCGAACACTGCGACATATGCCAAAGTTGAAGAGAGCCTGTTTGCTATTATATCAGAGAAAGCCCGCTCATGCTCATCCTCTTCGATTTTCAGCGACTCCTCTGCAACATGCACTGCGGAAGCTTCCGGCAACCCAAGAAAACGGAGCACACTATAAGCGACGCCAAAATCTTCATCATCAACTTCATGATCATGCGCCAGCGGTTGATACTCAATGCCCTCATCTGACATCTCTGTTTTTGAGGTCTCCACCATGCCGCCGACAAAAGGCATAAGCATCCCTGAGGCGTCAGAGGAATAGGCCTGTGCGGCGACATTTGCCAAAAACAAGGAGAAGAGCAATGCTATAACGCCGAAAGCGCCGCGTATCAAACCGTTTTTAAAGCCGCGCCAGCCGCAAAAAGCGACAGTTCCAATAACTGCTAAATCAATAAGGAAAGAAATCACTTAATTAAACGACCGTTCCTTTCTGCACTTCTAAAATACTATTCATACTCAGCGCACATGCTCTCTTCTAATGACTACGGCCAAGTTATCACTCGCCGCAAGAACCGCATCTTCGCTGACGGCGATTACTTGACCGGCGGCTGATGCAAAGGGATTCTCGATGGACGCGGGAAATTCGTGAAGCTCTTTATTATAAAACATAACGCCGTCACTTTTTAGTATCATTAGGGTTTCGTCAGCAGATGACATCGATATGATGTCTCGATCAACAAACTTTTCTTTCACAACGGTGCCGTCTAAAAGCAGAGTTACAAGTATTCCTTGATGCCCAAGGGCAAAATCGTACAGATGCAGTGAAATAAAGTCGTCGCTATATGTAAAGTCACCGAATTGCCTACCTTCAAAATGGTATAAAACAGTGCCGGTTCCCGAAGCGTCAACCAGAAATAGCAAATTAGTCGAAATAGCGAGGATGTCGCCGCTTGGGAGATATGATATGTATATAATCAGTCCGCTTTTTATGTCAAACACAATGTCCGGCTCATCCTTGAACTCGTCATCGAAGATTTTCTGATAAAGTGTGATCCTGCTGCCGGCGCTTGTGAGGTTTAGAATAGCAAGATCGCTATTATCATGCGATAACTCCGCTAAAAGAGCAAACCCGGTTGCCATACCTACTACATACACATCTAAGCCCGAACTGTTATATACAGTTATCATACTTCTGCCTGATATGCGCTCTTGCGTTACAACGCAAAACCAGCCGTTGGGATTGATGGAGGCGGAGACTATGAGATCATCTGTTTCTATTGACGCCAGAATTTGTGCATAATCGAACACACGAACGGAGGTGCCGCCGATATCGAACGCAATGCTTCGAGTCCCATTATTGAGAATTGCGGGACTGTTCATCCGAAACTGACTTCTGAGTGTTTCGCGCCCTGCCGAGTCAAACACTTGTAAGCCAAGGGAACCAACTGCCGCGACATGCCCCTCCATAAAGGCGAAATCCCTGTCCTTGCCGACGTCAAAACTAAACTCGCTTACGGTTATTTCCGGTACGCGTTGCGGAAGAAAACTCAAAACCCGCAAAAAGTCAAAGCCTCCGACAGATAAAGAAAGCACCACAAATGCCGGAACAGCAACGCAGATAATGACAATTGCCAGCTTGATAAATATGTGTGTTTTTCTTTTAGGGGCATCACCCTGGCTCATAACGCTGTCCTCTTTCGGAGTCAAACGCTCTAATCGCAGTTTGAGATTATATCATGAATACAACACACTGTAAAGCCTTAAACGCTTTTGAGTTTCCCCGTTTTTTCAAGCATCAATGGAGGAAAGGTTGTAACATAAGTAAAAACGGATTGATTTTGGTTTGTTAATGAGCATATCGCCGGGACGGCACACGGATACACACAAGTATTCCATTTTTTAAATACCTGTCTCGGACTTATGTCCGAATGACTGACATATAAAGAATACAGAAACACGCAAGATAAGCACACTATAAGCGAGCAATGTCTTCGCATTGGTCAACGAAATATGTGAGTAAAGACCCAAGGAAAATATTATATAAATTCACTATTGTCACTTGTGCAAGAAAAGCGATTGTGCTACTTTAGATATCGTGACAACGGCGGGGCGCGCGCAGTTTCAAATAAAGCCTCACGCAAACCCCGCGGGCTATTGCGTAAAAATTCAAAAATCACTTTATGTTTTCTGTAATGCAAGGGTCTTATATACAGAAAGTGCCGTTAGCAAAAGGTTTATGATTGATGGAAAAGACAGCAGAGCAAAGAAAAAACGATATAGATGTGTACACAACTGAAGCGGAAGCACGGATTGCCGAGCAAGAGCGCACAGCCGAAAAAGCAGCAAAGGGTGATAAGGCTGCTTTAGCGCGGCTCTGTGAACAGATAGCAACGGCCGTTTTGTTTCGTACTACAAAAATGCTCAGAAACCATGTTGATGCAGAGGACGCAGCGCAGGAAGTGTTGATTAGAGTCTGCAAAAGCATAGGAAAGCTGAAAAATCCTAAGACCTTTCGCAAATGGCTGGGAACTATTATTGTCAACGAAGTGAGGCGAAAAAGTATGCAAAATACAAGGTTGTCCGATAAAGTGGTTCACTTATCCGACTTGTTGGAAACTGCGACAGAAGAAGATGAACATCTTCCCGAACAGATTGCAATGACTTTTGAAAGTCGCAAAGCGGTTATAGACGCGATTGACAGGCTTCCGCAAAGACAAAGAGAAGCGGTAATTCTTCATTATTACGATAGACTAAATGTGACGGAAACATCTGAGGCTATGGGAATATCACAGCCGGCGGCGTCAATACACTTAAAAGCGGCCTGTTTAAAAATCAAAAGCGACCTTGAAGCTTCCGCAAATAAATTTAAAAAAATAGCGTATGGGCTTATGCCGATACCGCTTGGGGATATGCTTTCACATTCATTACATGCAGAACAGGCAATATTTACACCGACCGATCAAGCATGGTTGCCAATGGCGCTTGCAAAATGCGGAGAACTTGCGATGGCGGGGGTTGCGGTAGTCGGAGCGGGCGGCACATCAAGCACATCGTCACCTATGGCGTCGGCGGCAAAAGTTCTTTTGACAATAGTTGCATCGGCGGCGACGACACTGGCAATAACAGCGGGCGCGATTTTATGGCACTCATTGCATAATGAGCGGCGGATGGATTCCCGGCAGACATATACAGGCGCAACGGGTCATATTGTATTTACAAGCGAAGGCGAAAAGGGCTATATAAACCCCACAAGTGCAAGCGCACAATCCGACAGCCAACATGGAGAGCTGCGTGTCATTCAGTGGCGGATAACAACGGCTGACAGCGGGACAGCAAAGTACATCGGGGAAGGAAATCCGGTGGATGAAAATATTTTTGCAAGCATGAGAGAGGATGAACTTTTTGGCAACTACGAGCTGATATTTATTCTGGAAGATGAATATGGCAACAAATATGAACTGGCACACAACTTTTTCTTATTGGAAAAGGGTATACTACACTAACCCCGCCCCGGTTGCTTTTAATATGCGCCGAGTTATGATATACTTCGATTTACCACACCACGCATGGAGGTACATTTCTCCATGCTATTGAATACCACGGACATTATTCATGAGGAAAGGAACGAAGATAGCATGATTTACAGGGAGTTTGACAAGCTGAAACTATCAACGCTTGGATTTGGGGGTATGCGCCTGCCCACAGATGAAAAGACGAAGCAGATTTGTGAAGAGGAAGCTGCGCAGATGATAGATTATGCGTATAACAACGGCGTCAATTTCTTTGACACAGCCTACTTCTATCTCGAAGGGAAGTCAGAGGGATTTATTGGGAACACGCTCTCAAAGTTTCCGCGAGATACATGGTACTTGTCAAATAAATTTCCGGGAAATATGATGGATATAATTGACGATAAACTAGTGATGGATGTCGAGTCGATAGGCATGGAAAAGAAAGTCTTTAATAACCCTGCCGAGGTTTTTGAATACCAGCTAAAAAACTGCGGGGTGGATTACTTTGATTTTTATATGCTGCATAATGTTTCGGAAAGCACGTATGACCTATACACCAATGAAAACATTGGCATTATTGATTATTTGTTTGGAGAGAAGAAAGCCGGACGAATCCGCCATCTTGGTTTTTCAACGCATGGGCGTTACACAACTATTGAAAAGTTCTTAAACCACTGCGACAGTATGGAGTTTGTACTGCTTCAACTAAATTATTTAGACTGGGCATTGCAAGAAGCCGGTAAAAAATACGATGTATTGACAAAGCATAATATACCTATTTTCGTGATGGAGCCGGTAAGAGGCGGACTGCTTGCATCTCCGGGCAGCGAGGCGGAAGCTCTGCTCAAAGCCGCAAGGCCAAGCGATACGGCCGCATCTTGGGCTTTTAGATTTTTGCAATCGCTTCCGGGTGTATATATCGTGGTAAGCGGTATGTCAACGATGCATCAGCTAAAAGAGAATATTGAGATATTTGGTGTTAAGAGCTCTATGTCCGAGGCGGAAAAAGCTATCTTGCAAAAGATTGTTGACAGCATGGCGGAATTTGTCCCCTGCACCGATTGCCGCTATTGCTGCAGCGCTTGTCCGCAAAAGCTTGATATACCGATGCTCATAGCCCTGTATAATGAGGCGTCACATGATGTATCGTGGACCGTCACAGAGTCTCTTGACATGCTCACAGAAGACAAAAAGCCGCAAGCCTGTACCGGTTGCGGCGCATGCAATCAGTATTGCCCACAAAATATAGACATTGCAGACACAATGAAAAAGTTTTATGGGCTGCTGAAAGCCGCAAAAAAAGCTAAATAATAACTATTGAAATAATGGCGGAGGCTGCGGGAAAAGGCAGACAGCGCAGGGACATCAACTCTCCTCGGCAACTGCTTTCCCGATTGCGGCAAGCCTCTTTTTGTTGCCGAAAATAATAATAAACATAATTACTATTAAAGCTACTATCAGCACAAACGGATAACGCCTATCCACCTCAGACAGCAGCCCGGCTAAGTAACCAAACGGGATACTAAAGCCAAGCACAATGACCATCATAAGCCCTCTGATTCGAGCGCGTTCAGAGGGCTCTATCAATAGTTGCGCCAGAGAGTCGCTGCGCGGTACGACAAAGCTAAATGCTACTGCATCTAAAAAAATGAATATGAGCAGAACATATAATGTATCA
>Ga0209755_10004812_pt1 | contig 15719 bp, 7 predicted proteins | sample TergutCo191P1_FD_187301 | JGI IMG/M metagenome (GOLD analysis project Ga0209755, IMG submission 187301) | Cornitermes sp. P1 segment gut microbial communities from Petit-Saut dam, French Guiana - Co191P1 (SPAdes) (version 2) | ecosystem: Host-associated > Arthropoda: Insects > Digestive system >... | reverse complement strand
GGTACCTCAGTCATGGTGTTGGTGACCAAAAATTTCTGCACTTGCAATGTAGTGTGTGCTAGCATATTGTCATGAAAAATAACTAGTCCTGCTTCTACCATTGTTCCATTTTTTGCATACCTGCTGTGCTACACATTGCAAAAAAAAAAATCTCATAGTAGTAATGTTGGGTAATGGTTTGGTCTGGTGGAACAAATTCCTCTCGTTGTTTAAAAAAACCTCTTGATGTTTCAACTGGATAGTCTTACTTTCTTCAGTTGTGAAGAGCATGAGCTCTTCTGGTGAGAGGACTGCTGCTTGGTTTGTGGGTTGTTACAGTAAACTGAGGTTTTATTACCCATGTTACTGACTGTTTTCCTGAGTTTGAAGCAAAATTTAAAAGTGCATTGTTATTTCAAATCAGCAATTAGACAATTACAGATTACACCAAACATTCACAACACTAAACACCCACTGAGAACAAGTGCAGAGGGTTATGGCTGCAAAAGTAACTAGACCAGTGTACACCATTTATTATACCAACTAATTGCATGTTATTAATTAGTACATACATTAACATTTACCATTTTCAGGGAGAATACCATGCCAATCTTAAAAACCAAATGCTACTCTGAAACTTGTATTTGTAGGTTCCTTGTTCTGTAACAGCTTTATCATTGATATTGATAATATGTAAAACATATTACTATATATATTTTAGAACTTATGGTTACACTATGGTTAAAAACATTTCTTATTGTTAAATGAGATGTATGTACAGTAAAAATTATTAATGTTATGTTTGGCTGTAGATGCTTCAATTAGTGTGACAGTATATGTTCCATTCAGCAGTAAATATCACAATCCGAAGTGGATCAGGTCCTGTAAAAAATGGCAGATATGATGACCCGATAGCTATGAGCAGTGACAACTAAACTGTTTATGTTTCGGGCTAACAAAGGTATTGTGGACATTATATTACAAATGTATGTTGTGAGATGAGCAGACTTAACTTGTATGTATGATGTGTCTTGTATCAGAGCCAGTAAGACACACAGCCAAACACAACATTAATAATTTGTAATGTACATATGTCTTATTTAACAATAAGAAATGTTTTTAACAATAGTGTAACCATAAGTTTTAAAATACGTACAGTAGTATGTTTTACATATAATCATTGTCAATGAAGAAGCTGCTACAGACCAAGGAACCTATAAATAAGAGTTTTGCAATGGCATTTAGTTTTTAAGAATTGGCATTGTGTTGTCCCTGAAGATGGAACATGTACCAAAACATGTTGGATAAACTCATTTAATGTTTGGACTAATTAAGAAGGTGCATTTAGGTGGTATAATAAATAGTGTACACTGATATAAAAATGCACAGAATGGACAATTTGGAAATAACTAGACTGGCTTTGAAAATACAGATACTGTGGTATCTAGTGGCAGAAAACTTTGCTGCTTGCTGTGTTTGGGAACTTTAGGATATACCTTCATATAGACAGGGAGAGGCAAGTTCATGGATAGTGTCATAAAAAACATGCAAGAATAAATGTCAGATGCAGAATATGTATGTCCTGTATGACATGGGATTAACACATGTTTTGCAGTTATTGATTAATGCTGTGATGCTGTTATGGCAACTGTGTTTTGGCTGATTGTAGTAATTACATGATGCTACACTTTGCACCTTCTTGTCAGTACAGTAGTGGATTCTGCTGATATGAATGCTGTGTTAAGAGTCCAGGGAGGTGACATTCATTCAGTGCAAGGTCTGTTGGGTGAAATGGGAGTGAAAGGATTTCTGACACTTCTTTGATTATTGCAGTCATTGCCCAAAGTATACAAGCATAGTTTCATGTTACAAGCAGCAGCATATTGCTTAAAAGCATGCTACAAGAAAAGAGTGAAATATTTTTTTAATAGCAGATGTTCAGTATATATCAATGTAGAAATCAATGTAGAAATTATGTAGGTGGAACATTTTGTCCTGCATGCATGTAGCAAGGAGATACAGTTGGTGTTAACAACACACATGCACATACTCATTCACATGCACACACATACACATGAGGTTTTACAAAACCATGATAAAACGCGGCATCACAGTCTGAGTTTCTGACTTGCCAGAATGCAACAAGTGGGTGGACATGGATTATGCTGATACATAATTTGTTTTCCAGTTTTTACCCTTTTGCATTCACAACAGGTTTTTCTGTATATAGTCTGTATTGTAGTGCACTAGGCTGTCCATTTAAACATTTTTTCTGTTTCCCTCTGGCACATGTTGGAGAGAGAACTGTAGTGTGTAATGATATGTTTTGTTTAAACTGAAGTCTTTTCAAACATTTAGTGCCAATTTTTCCAAGGAGCATTCTGATACACAGACAAAATTGTTTTATTTTTGATTGACCAATTGTATGGCATATGTGGTTCGGATTAAGTGGAACTATACCTCACTGTCTCACATGTCTTGATGGTGTGGTGCTTAATTAAATGTGGAGACAACTTGTGTCCACTTTTACCATGTAGCCAAAATTAGGTAATTTGAATCTTGACTGATAAATGTGTTTCTTGCTGTAACCAGACAGGAAATTGCTACGAAGATATAAGACTGTGTGTTTGTGATACGTATGTGAAAGGGCAAAGATACAGCCAGAATGCATGTCCTTGAGCCTGTGCTCAAGCCTGTTTTCATGGGCCTCAAAAAATGTGGACAGCTTGTGTACAGGCAGCACAGTTAATTGGAGGTGTGGGTTGAGGGGGTCTCACCACTGAGGCTTTGCTTCAGTGAGAGACTTTCCAAGGTGTGCTACAATTTGGATTTTTCAAACTCATGAACAGACAGTCTGTACCCAGCCAGCAAGAGTCTCTCTTAAGTTTCACAAGCACAAACAGTCTGAATTTACCAGTAAGACATGCCTCTCTTTAAACATGCAGCAAACAACAAAGTTTTGGAGGTGAGATGTTTAGTAAGAAACTTGAATTGGAGAGTGTTGATATTAATAGATTAAGTAAAATTTGAAGAAATGGAATCTTCAAGACTTAAAAAAAAGTGATTTCAAAGATGATGCTTTAGTGGTTGCTTCATATAATATTTTAAGATGTTGCCATATCTTAAACATTGCTGTATATTGGTCTTTTTTTGATGTTATGTTGAAAATTATTGCCATAATTATTGTAAATGCCATGTCCACATTCCTTAATCATCAGTACAGTAGAAGTTGCAATATCCAGCACCTCTGTGACCAGATCATAGTAATTTTTTGGATGTTAGAACATGGTACCTAATGTGTGTCTTGGTGTACTTAATTATTAAATTTGTCACTTGGTAAACTGTCCTGTTTTCCTTGCTAAAATTTGTACTCCCTTTTCTTCACTACTTGTATAATGTGGTTAAAAAATGCAATAAGTCGCCACCAGCCAAACTCCTGGAACTGGTGCAGTGTGATGCCAGGTGATTGAATAGTGAAATTTAATGGGCCTTGTAGTCAATTACCAGTTAATATAACTCTCTGGATTATCCATTTCAAGATATCTGTGTTCAGTGATCTGTATTTGTAATTTTGCAGCTGAAACATGACCATAGTCATGCCTGTCGGTACTACACTCTTCCCTTAGAAGTTAAGAAGCAGTTATTTCAATATGGAGGCCTTCCAAAGTATTTTGATGAACAAACAAAAACATTTATGGAGACATGCATCATGGTTCGGGAACCAGCTTTGGAGATCTTACATTACTTAAGAACAGCTGATTACACATGTCCAGCAGTTAGATATGTAATCTGTATCCTTTTTGTTCTGTGATGGTTTTATTTTAAAACTCTGTCTTTTATAAAATCAAGAATGGAATATTATATCCATTGTGGAATGTGAAAAGTTTCAAAGGATAATCTTTGTGACCTTGCATCTCTGTGTTGTCTTGATGTCCAGTTTTTCAGATACAAATCTGCTCTTGCCAAAGTTAATTAGCACAGCAGGTGTCAGGTGACACAGAATCCTTTCTTCTTCTTTGTGGAATGAGGTTATAATTATCTGAAATTATCGAAATGAATCTTTTGTAACAAATATTAATTTACATTACTGTCTTCTGGCATATGATTCTGTATGGTTTAGTAGATATGTACCACCATATCAGAAGAATGTGCTGACTGAATCACTTGGTAGGTGTAAGCATTCAGTCATCTAGCCTGATGATAGTGTTAGCAGGTTCGTCTAAAATGGTGGCACAGCATCACCTTGTAGATGACAGGTAGTATTCATAGTCAGCACTATGACCATTCAAGTATCACAACTGTGAGATACATCTGACATACTGTGAAGCATGAACTATCAGCTATGTTCAGAGAACATATTTATACCAGACCATAAAATTTAACGCATAGACTTACATTGTTAATACATTTGGTATTTGTCTAATATGTTCGGTTGTGCATTAGCATTATGAGTTTTTACACTTGTTTCATTTTGTAGTAGGGCTTAGCCAGCCTCTCAACCATGAATTTGTAACTACCCTGGGTATTGGTTGTGCAGTTTTTTTAAATAAATTCTGGGGCCAGTAAAGAGAGGCACCAAAATGGACAGCATCAGCATAATTCAAAATATAGGTACTGAAAATTATAATGAATTATGGCATGAAGGGCTAGGGGGATTTTGAAATACCAAGAACAAGATGGTGTGAGGTCTGGAAGGGTTTCTAGATTAATTCTTGAATTGAGTTTACTACTGCGTTATTTTAATATATCATTGAAACACTTTCCTAAATGAGTGTTTAGATGGTGAGTCTGGCTGTGGAAAATCTCTGACTCTTGCACATATTCTGCATTATGGTCTTGCAGCAGGGTTTGTGCTGATTCATGTGCCTTGGGGTGAGTAGCTCAAGTGTTTATGTTTTAAATGAGTGGAGTTGCTGGAACGTTTCTATGTGTGTAATACTGGGTAGGGTCCAGAATTTACATACACAGTTCAACATCTGTGTATGCAGAATTTAAATAGTGCCTTTAGCAAATAATCATTGTACATGTTTCACACTGTTCAAGGCATTAGTAGTCTTGAATTAGTCGAGTATGTTAGTATAAATGCATGTAATTTTGGTGTTTGATTTTCAATCTTCATAATACAGGGTGGCACTGAAGTATTACTGTTTAATACTACCTCTCCTTTTTTGAGCAATCCATGTGTTGGCACCAGGACAGGTTGTTCTTGATAGAGGCTACTTCTGTTTCTGCCTGTCACTTATCGTCATGCCAGTGTGCAATGCTATTCATATTTAATCATTTACCACCAGTACTATACAGGGTGTATCTAAAATGCCTGGACAAAATTTAAGAGTCACTTATTCACATCAAAACAAAGAAGAAAGTTCATACCAACTTGTGTCTAGAAATGGGTGGTTTTTTAATTTAATTGAAAAATTACACTCAACTATAAATACCTTGAGTATGTAATATTTTATGTAAATCATACATAATGCATTTAGAATACATGTTCCCAATTTGATGACTGTTGAGTTATTGTTTATTAAGTCACAATTTAAAATAAATGCCCAATAAGTCCTACATGTAAATTAATGCATTCATGGACACATATGATCATGGGCTGTCACAGTCCTTTAAAGCTGCTGGGGTGGTTGTGAATGGTTTGATAGGCTCCACCTGAATCAATGTATTCATGGACACAACTGATCATTGACTGTCACAATCTTTAAAAGGTGCTTGGGTGGTTATGAATGGTTTGATAGACATGAGTAATGCCCTGATGAAGTGTCTCTTTATTCTCAGTTGTTGCTGAATACACTAGGATTTTCAAGTGTCTCCACAGACAAAAATCTAAAGGGTTAAGGTCGAATAAACATGGGTGTTGTACCTCCAAAGCCAAATGTTTGCAGACATATATTGATATGAACTTACTTTTTTTTTTTGTTTTATGGGGTACTTACTTGTGAAGTTTGTCCAGCCATTTTAGATACACTGTATGGCAGAAACACCAAATTTTTATGTTGTTATAAAGGTTGTTCAAACTGGCAATCATTATGGTGAGTACACAGTTCCAATCTTGAGTGGTCACAAGTTGTGGTTAGAGCACTGCTTATTCATTAGCTAACTGCCTTTCAGACAGTAAGAAAATCACTTGCATTGCAACTCGCTACCTGCCGTAAAACTGTACATCTACTTCCAAACTTCCTTTGCATTAAATGATATGTATGAGGGGGTGCTGATAAGTCCTTAGCCCGACCTACTTCCCGATGTTATAGGACGGAATCGATAGTGTCGTTGGACAGAGGAGCAGTTCGTGTGCTGAATTGCAAGTCTTTTCTTGTTGCAGAGTGTGAAAGGAAATATGTCAGGCAACATGCATGATTTCAGCAAGATTTTTTCCTGCAAGGCAAGGCGCCAAAAGATATTTGCACCATTCTGACAGAAACATTAGGGGAACATGCACCAACATATGCCACCGTCAAAAACTGGGTGGCCCAGCTTAAACGTGGTGATTTTTCCACCTGTGATGCGCCTCATCTTGGACAACCCAAAACAGAGACCACCCTGGAGATTATTGATCAAATTCACGAGCTATCTTGGAAGACTGCATCCTCCCATTGATTGTCTTCCAAACGGCCAAACTTTCAACGTGCAATATTACTCATCTCTGCTTGTGCAATTGAAGGACATTTTGAAGGAAAAATGCTGCAGGAAGTTCACCAAGGGTTCTTGTTCTTGCATGACAGTGCCCTGGCTCACTGGGCACTTGCAACCCGGAAGGAACTGGCTTACCTGGTTTTCCAGTGTCTTGATCACCCACCATATTCTTCGGATCTGGCTCCATCAGACTACCACCTGTTCCCTGTCTAAAAAAACAATTGAAAGGTCGCCATTTTTCATCCGACTTGGAGGTCATTGCTGCTGCAGAGACTTGGTTGGATGGACGACATTCAGAATTTTTTTTATGAGTGGCTTGCAAAAGTTAGGGCAATGGGCTATGAAGTGTATTGAACTTCGTGGCAAGTAAGTTGAATAAATCCTGAATTCGGTCGCTGTAACTTGTTTCTTTCCTGGTCGGGTTAAGGACTTATCAGCACCCTCTTGTATTACAGAGTTTAAAGCTGAAACTGGATGGTTTCCTGATCTGAAGTGATTATGATGATGGTACAAGTATATATGACATTGAGTTGATAGAAACTGTGCCTTAGTGTTCAGGTGTTAGAGGCTGCACTCGTGAACGTCTTAACTGCATGTAGTATTGTGTACTGCAGGTGAACATGTAGTGTACCATTGCTAGCTATCAAACAAAATAGAATTGCAGGTGTCTGTGAGTGTTATGTTTTGCATTAACCACCAGTAAATCTACATTTTTGCTGTATATGCCATATACATAACTTGGGGGTAGGGAGCAAATGCTTACCCCATATTTTTTCTACCCAAGAATAGTTTTCTTTTGGCTGCTGAGTTGAAGTAGGACAAATAAAAAAATTGGGAAGCTCGGGAGATGGTGGGGGAAAGGGGTGTATGTATATTAGGACTAGTTCAAACCAATCTTTCTCCTCTTTCAAAATTGGCCCCTTTGTAAATTAAAGTTCCTAATACCCTTGGTTGAATTTGCTCCCCAGTGTTATTACTCAGGTTATGTCTGTGCTATATTTACTATGTGTTTCAGTTGCAGTTTGACTATCTTTGTGAGTGTGCTGTCACACCACTGTAACTGTTACAAGTTAGTAGCATATAAACCACATAATTCAGCATAGTCCATAACTCAGTCACTTTCCATAGTGTACCACACAGTATGTTTATATACTGACAATGTTTCTTCAGTTATAGAAAACATGGTTTATTGATCATTGAATTTCTTTGACTTGTTCTGAGTCCTTGAGAGAAGTCAGGAGTTGCCTACCTGGTCAGGAAATTTCCATCATTTTATGAAACGAAACGTTTTTAAGATCCTGCTGCAGATTCCTTATGCATAAAATTTATATCATAATGTCTTTTTTTAAGAACCATTTTAATATTATTTTCCCATCCATGTTTAGTATTCCAAGTGGTTTTTCAATGATGTCAATACGTTGTTATAATTATAGTAATTTTATTTAAATGTACAGTTCCAAATTGGATGAGAATATGCAAAGAAGTCTCCAATTCTGCTACCAAGGAAGGCTATGTAGACTTGAACTTGGATGCAGCTGCATGGTTAAACCATTTCAAATGTCAGAACGCAGCCTTATTGAATAAAATTGATGTAAGTACTTCCTAACTTTAACACTGTTATAGGTCATTGATTCTAGTAATAATGTACTTGAATGCTGATGAATATGTGTAGTAGTAGTGCTGACTGTGACTCAGGAAATTTTGTGTATTGGTAGAATCATTTTGATCAAGTAGATTTGCTCTATATGCATATCAGTGGTGGTTTTTAATTGTTTGTGTTTAGTGTACTCATATGCAAGACATAATTGGATGTTGTGAAAATAGTGTAGTACCATAATAGTATAACTTTTACCTGAAAATAAGACAACCCCCTTCATTCATTTTTCAGAAAAATCCCTATAGAGACTATGTTTAATTTTGTGTAATTGTAAGGCACCCCATCATTTTTCGGATGCAAAAGTACAAAAAAAGTATTTTCTTGTATTCAGGTAAATAAGGTCTTGTAACATTTTATGGTCAATAAAATAAGCAGACGTAGTTGTTTATTGTACACCACTCCTGTTGTGTATTTGGGAGTTTTGGGTTTTAAATCTTGAGAGACTAGTCATGATTTCTTTTGTTCTAAAGATATGAACATACATTGATTTGAAATGTGGCAAGAGTGAATAAAAAGTATCTTAAATGTTATTGACAGACAAAATATTTACAGCATGGAGCACACAGCCATGTTATGTTGAATGGGAGATGAGGGATTGACAGGTAAACTACTGTAGATACTTGGGAGTTGATATTTGTTAAGATGAGGTTTCTTGGGATGTGGTGGTATTTTAGAGAAACGTGCTGTAACCCTGAAGATAGAGGTTCCTCTGAAGTGTTGGTGCCTATCTACCAGATGACAGAACATCAGATTTCAGACCATATTTACTCACTCCTGTGAGAAATGTAAGATCTTGTACAGCCATGGTAGCTTAACTTGTTTCATTTGCAGTATGCGTCAAGAACACCTTTTAAAATGCCATAATGTTGATTGTTCACTTAATAAACTGCTACACATGTGTTGTTGCTGCAGTTACGTGTTGCAAAGGAGTATGTGTGGAGCAAACGTGAGAAGACTGAAGAGGGAGCACCTTTACTGGAACTGGTGGAACATGGAATGAGCCGTGTTAAATACGCATCTGAATGTGTTGTTGCATTAGTAAAGGAAATCAAAGCACATTCCACACAAGGAAGGTAAGTATCGTACTCAGTTTTATATTGTGCATTATTTCTGTTTCAGTATCCTTTAGAATGCTGTAGTTTTCTGCTCATCCATCTATCCACCCTGTGATTTACTTACATATGTCAGCATTACAGAAACAATAATTGGTTTACTTTTGTGGGAGGTGTGATTGCAAATGGACAGTGGCAAAACCAGGTTTTTTTGGTGCCTGGAGATAGTATTCACGATGGCCACCCATAACAGAAATGATGATGTTACAAACATCACATTCTGTCGAGTTTACTGTAATTTCAATCAATGATTTAAAATTGGTTCACTGCAGAATTGAAGTTTTTTATTTAAAATATTTATTTTACCAACCCTTGAACTATGAACCTAGGCCATCTGTGCCACTTGCCACCCCCTCCCCCCCTCTCCCTCCCTAGATACACTACTGCTGGTGGATACCACCACACTTATATTTGATTAACAGTACTACCAATATGATCATGCAGACTAGTTATATTGTAACATCATTAGCACCACTGGAGTTGGGAACTAGTGTGGAATATGTGGGAAGAGGGTGCTGTAAAAATGTGAAACAGTTGTTAATGTGTGTTGATATAAACACTGTAATAAAAGAAATATTTTTATTTCTTCAGATGTAAGACTCTGGTTGCAATTAATGGATTCAACGCCTTCTTTCATCCTCGGACACGTGTAGTGACTGAAACGAAAGTTCAAGTTCCCCCATTGAAGATAACCTTGACTGAAGCTTTTCTAGAAATCTCTAAATATGATTGGGTTAGTATTAATTTCATTTCACCTTGATTTCTCTTTCTGATTGGAGTCAGGCGTGGAAGTTCAGATGCTTAGTTGGGAATGCATGGAGCCAAACCTCCACTCTCCCATGTGTTCCCATGGCATGCACAGGGATGTGCACCAGAGCAACACAAAAACATACTAAGAGTCAAGATCTTGTGTCTGAGATAATTGATAGGGGTTCAGAAACAAATTTTTTGATTTGTTTAATGGCCTGTCTACACCATATACTCATATTAGTTTTGGGGTGTAAAAGGCTGTTGGATATTCCAACAAACTTGTTTTGTGAAAACTGCATAATATACTTAGAAATTCTTATTAAATGTTTTATTTTATGTACAGAAGATGTGTAAATTGTGGTGTGATGTTCAAGCAGTAATTCTTATATGTGAGGTAGTGTGTTAAAATTGTCTACTTACTCAGTGAACTGAAGTTCAAGAAGGGGAGTGTTAAATGCTATTGATTATTTTTATAAGTCATCACCACATTTCTTAATTGGCTTTCTGATGATGTTTGGTAGGTTTGTGTATTTGAGATGTGAGATATGCATCTATAGCTTAGCGTTTGGACAAGAGGTAATGTGTGATACACTGCAGTAAAAAGAGCTAGATGATATCTTCTTCTTCTAAAGAGTTCATTGCCGGTAGCATTAATTAAGTATATTCATTATCTAAATTTCAGTGCAATGGTGCTGTGGTTTTAACTGTTGACAAAACTGGTATACCAGATGATAGGCGTGAGTCACACCTCCCTGTCTATCAGCTTGGGAAAGAGGTAAGAGGGACACTGTTGGAAAGTTGTACTATAAACTACAAGTTTCTGTGAAACTTCAGCACAAAGTTGTTGCACAGTTGTGTACATAAGTATTGTAATAGTTGTTAAGTTAGCATGTGCAGCAGTTTAGTGGGCTAAGATGTATATTGAATAACCTGGTTGTGTTTATGTAATCGACTGAATGGGTGAGTGAGTGCATGATTTGGATTGTCATTCATTAAATTTCAAAATATGAATTTTTTAATTCATATTGCTCTCCTTGGTAAGTACAGTCATACTTTAAACAAGAATTTGGAAACTTTGTTTCATTGCTTATCAGAATTGAGTTTTAAGAAGTGACATGGTCCAGTCATTTAATAAAAGTATTACATCCCTTATCTGTCCAATAGGACAGATTTTTGGAATATATCTTGTCATGTTGGATGGGCACTGCAAATGGTCTAGTAAGATTTGTGTTTCCATTCAGATCACTAATTCTGTGTGAGATATAATTTTTTTTTTTATTTCTGTCTTTCAGCTTGCAGTGTTTAGACACCCAGTATATTTAATGGGATGTTTATATTCTTAACTGTACAGAACTGTGTCTGGAAAGATAAATGCATTTTAGTATTTTATTGGGTAGTCTTAATTAATAAACTTACTTATTAAAACAAATTAACAATCAAGAGTACTATTAAGTTAAAGTCCAGGTTCTCTGTGTCTGCTCTGTGAGGGCATAAATGGAGAGTAGATTTATTAGCCCATCTCATTCTTAGCCTTAGTACTTGGTTTTGGTGAGTGGTCAAGTTACAAGCCCCAACTGTTTACCTCTGGGACAGAATCCCAGTGTGCAATGAATAGGAGATTTGGTTGTACCCAGAGCCAGTCTGGGTGGTTATGGAGTAGAGAAAATCTGATGTCCCTGCCAGCATTCGAACCCAGACCATACTGCCCATAGTGGGTCACTATACAAAATTTGTTCTACTGGCTCCCTCAAGAATACCGTAGGAATAACAACTATGATGAATATAATCTGGTTAAATGATTATGTGTTGACATGCTGTTAGGGTCACTCTTCATTTTGACCACTTGTGTTGCTCCTGTGTATTAAGTGCTCACCTGCAATGATAAGAACATTTATTACACAGTCTATAATAAATATGGGGGCCAGGATAGCATAGTGACGATAGTTACTTGCTTTGGACTGGACGGTCTGGGAATCAAATCCCGGTGGGGTTGAGATTTTCTGCACCCCCCCAGACTGGCCGTGGGGCCCGCCCAGCTTCCCATACAATGGGTATCGGGTCATTCCCGGGGGGTAAAGCAGCCAGTGCACGGCATTGACCACCCACCTCCATCTAGTTCCAAGGTTAAAGAAAGAGTAGAGCTATATTTCTACTCCCTCTTTGGGGTTTTGTGTCTTATTATAGGGTGAACTTTACCATTTTACCTATGAAAAATATGGACCTTGTATTAACTGTGGCCACAAGAAATTTTTTCTGTGCTGTTGTTTATGTTTATTTTTTCATCTAGCATTGCAGAAAGTTTATATTCTGGATGAATTAATTGCCTTCTTGAAATATTTGAATGACAAGTATTCTGTAGACACTCTGTGGTAATTTTATGATATATGATGTTTATTTTGCAAGTTTAACATGGTAATATGTAATTAGTATTGTTAAATCCTCAGTTTTATCCACAGATTTTCCAAAATATGATGTTGAGATCCACTGGTTTTCAGAGAAACATGGAATGATAATTTTGCTGTGTGAAGACATAACATTCTTCCATCTTCCCTTTAACATTTCAGGGTTTCGAGCACTTGGACCCATTTGTGCCAGTATGTGTTCGTAATTACAATGAAAAGGAAGTAGAAAACTGTCTTGATTATTACATAGATCGTCGTTGGCTGCAGAATGAGAAGAGTTGCACTGAACAAGGAAGGACAGAGCTGAAATTTCTGTGTGGTATGAATCCTAATCGTCTTATGCGTATATGTGCACCTTTATAGATTACTGACCACCACACAGTGATGGAAATAAGAAATGAAGCGTTCAAGAAGCCATGTATGTTTTCGTGTGTGTGTGTGTGTGTGTGCATGTGTGCTTGAATTTCACCAGTTCGTTTGGGTACATAAACTACATTTCTTCACATCATAATGTTGTACACTTTGACGTGTAGTATTAATGTAACATGCAAAAGGAGAAATAATGAGAAACGTACTGAATGATTATTGCACTTTGTCACACTTCCCTTTTTTTGACAAAATTCGCATCAGTCTTTAATTTTATGTCGGTTCAGTAGCTGAAAGGACACTGGTCTGTTGGAGATATTGTTCTGAAAGGATTGGTGCCTTTATGTAGCACAGCATATTTTCTGTGTCTTTCTTCCATTCCTTTAACATTTATGGAAATAAGAAATAGTCCCAAAAAATTGCTCCTGTTCCATCATGGTGCCTGATCTGGATTCAGAGTTGTCATTTGCCTTTCACTTAGCTAAGTGTCTTCTTGTGTGTTGTTTTGTTAAGAACATTATTCTTGCTGTACATCAGCTATAGCTTCAAAAATTTCTGTGGAAGGTATTTCGGCCCTCTCTGAAATTTTTTCACTGATGGGGCCAGTTCAGTAGTTGTGAACATGTACTCTGTGTGCACTATTGGTTTATTTAATCTTCTGTGGCATCTTTTATGTTGTGCATATACGTAGGTTGATTGATAAGTAAGGTCTCCTACCGAGTGGTGTTGCTAGTAGTGGGAGGAAAGAAGCGTTTTCGCATGCGTTCAGTAGTCGATACAGTGTAGTATATTTGTGCAAAGTGTCAGTTCAATGTTTGGAGCCCTTAAGCAGTAGTGTTTGTTAGTAATGAGTGCCTCAACTGATTTTCATATAAAGTAGCCAATGGTGATAGTTTTGACACTAGAAGGTTGCGCGCCCATCGAAACCTTACGATCACTCAAGCACCACATCTGCAGAATCAGGCCAGAGAGAAACACGTTTCTTTTGCATCACAACAATGCAAGGCCACATTGCAGTGCACAAACTCAAGATGCCATGACAAGCCTGAAATTCACAGTCGTGCCACACCCTCCTTAGAGCCCAGATTTCCCGTAATTGAAGGAGATGTTGAAAGGTCAACATTTTTCATCAGATGCCGAAGTTGAGGCAACTGTGTACAAATGGATCAGCAGCCAACCAGAAATTTTCTTCATGGACGGAATGAGCAAACGCATAGAACGATTGAAAAAAATCTGTAGCCGTAAATGGTGACTATGTTGAAAAATAAATGTACAGTGTGTAAGAGAAATAAATTTCTTTCATTCTGATATCAGTTTTATTATTTTACATTGTCAGAAACTTATTTCATACAATTGAGAACTTACTTATCAATCACCCCTCATATGTGTGTTGAACAGCTGGTGTAAAGATTTACAGGATAATGTCTGTGATATATAGTACCTGTTTTAAGTCTTTTAAATATGAAGCTTTTAATGCTGGATGAATGATGTAAGAGTTCATACACTATGGAATCCCACACTTATGTCTTAAGGTAGACACTGTTTAATTGTTACGGGTGTGACGTAACTGAAATGTGAGGTATTGGCTGATAGCCAGGTACTTGGAAGACTGTACATCTAGACTGAGGACACAACAAACCCACAGTATGACATACTTTTCGAGAGTAGTTTTTGTTCCATTGGGAAATAACAAACTGATGCAATGAATTACAGCAGAAAAACAAAACAATTATTTTGTAAAAAGTTAGGGTATGGAGCATCATGATGGGTCATTTAAGGTATTGGGAGAGGACTCAAGTGTGTTATTATCTTAAGAGGAACAGAAGGAACCTCACAGCCATGAAGCCATCGCAGTGCTGATAATCTTAACCTTCTTTTTGCACCTGCAAGGTAGGGTGGTTTTATTTTTGAGTTGACAAAGTTCTATGGTAGTTTTGGGCAGTGATGAAGTCTGGACTTAGGGACTTGTCAGACTAAGACTATAGGCAACGCTGCTTCTTCTCTTATTAGTGTAATTATACTTATATGTCGTTGCTCTCTTTATCTTACTGAACACCATGCCCCGACCATAGTAAGAAAGGTAAATTTAGGGACTGATCTGTCTCAATTCCTGCAATATTTCGTTATTACACATATGAGATATGGTGGTATGCTACCGGATCAGAACCCTGGACTCTGAGTTTGAGTACCGAATTCCCCTCCCATAGTGTCACAGCGTCTGACATTCCAGGACCAGCCCAGAGTACTGAGGGGCTGGGCCTTTGGGGCACAACAATGTGTGTGTGTGTGTGTGCGCGTGCGAACGCACACACACGCATGAGTGTAACTACGTCTGCTCTCCCATATACCTTCATAGTGTGTGCAGGGACAACTTTACCTTGACCTTGCTAGGAGCTGGCCTTACAATTACTTTTCTTGCCAAGTTATTTGCAACATATGAAACATTTTCTGCATGCAGAAAAATATGTACTTATTGTTACCAAGTTTAGAGAATATCTGGGTTATCTTGCCTCTGCATAAGTAGATGAGTATCCTTTATCTTGGTTTGGTCTTCTTGTATTCTTTGCTCGGCTTGACTTATCTTACTTCTTCCACAGAACAAAATATTATATTTATGCATATTTCAGGGTTTGTTGCACTGCATACTTAAAGGGTTCTGTTGTTAGTGTAGAGTGTAAAATGGGCATATTGAATTAATTTTGTTGAGATACATTTTATTTATTCATGCCAATAAAGTAAAGAATTAAGTATGATGTGAGATTTAGTGACAGTTACGGTACTAGGAAAGCATGTAGTTCCCCCCCCCCCCCAAAA
>Ga0209755_10004811_pt1 | contig 15719 bp, 14 predicted proteins | sample TergutCo191P1_FD_187301 | JGI IMG/M metagenome (GOLD analysis project Ga0209755, IMG submission 187301) | Cornitermes sp. P1 segment gut microbial communities from Petit-Saut dam, French Guiana - Co191P1 (SPAdes) (version 2) | ecosystem: Host-associated > Arthropoda: Insects > Digestive system... | reverse complement strand
TTGTGCGCGTCGACCTTTCCAGGGTGGAGCCCTGCATCGCCCTGCCTTTCCACCCCAGCAACGTCTACACGATAAGGGAACTGCGGGAAAACGCCCGCGACATCCTGGCGAAGACCGAGGACGAGGGTCTCAAGGCCCTTGGGATCCCCGGCCTGAAGCTGGGGCTGAAAGACAAATTCCGCGACGGCGATGTCCGGGCCGAGCAGGGGATAATCGCCGGATGCGCCGGGGGCATTTTCGACAACGTGATGGCCGCGGCGGACATTATGAGGGGCGGATCCATCGGCAACGGCAACTTCACCATGAGCGTGTACCCGGAAAGCCAACCCGTGTATCTCGACCTTCTGCGAAACGGCGCGTGCGAGACCTTCATGAGCGCCGGGGTTCTTATAAGGGAAGCCTTCTGCGGCCCCTGCTTCGGCGCGGGTGACACCCCGGCCAACGGCGAGCTTTCGGTACGGCACGTCACCCGCAACTTCCCCAACCGCGAGGGCTCCAAACCGGGCGAGGGACAGATTGCGTCCGTGGCGATGATGGACGCGCGTTCGATAGCCGCCACGGCGATAAACGGCGGAAGGATCACCGCCGCCACGGATCTTGACGTTCCGTTCGGCAAGTATAAATTTTTCTTCGACAGGGGCGTGTACGAAAAGCGCGTGTACGACGGCACCGGCAAGCCGAAACCGGAAACTGAGCTGGTGTTCGGCCCGAACATCCGGGACTGGCCATCCATGCCCGCGCTTCCGGAGAACCTTCTGGTCAAAATCGTCGGCTTTATAACCGACCCCGTAACCACCACCGACGAGCTTATCCCGTCCGGCGAAACGTCGTCGTACCGCTCCAACCCGATACGCCTGGCGGAATTCACCCTGAGCCGCAAGGACCCCGGGTACGTGGGGCGGGCCAAGGACGTGCAGGCGTTCGAGGCGGCGCGTCAGAACACCACGCGCCAGGCTGGGGACGTTGCCGCGTTCACCGTCGCGCTCGACGCCCTTCTGGATCGGATACACGGAATGCCCGGTTGCGCCGGCATCGGCTTCGACGAAATGGGCATCGGCAGCGCGATCTTCGCCCGCAAGCCCGGCGACGGTTCGGCGCGTGAACAGGCCGCATCCTGCCAGCGGGTGCTGGGCGCGTCGGCGAATTTCGCCCTGGAGTACGCCACCAAACGCTATCGCTCGAACCTTATCAACTGGGGGATCCTGCCCTTCGTCATAACCGACGAAAAGGCCTTCGCCCTTGACGACTTTGTCTTTTTCCCGGGCATAGCGAAGGCCGTTCGGGAAAAGGCGGGAACCATAAAAGGGTACGTGCTGGGCGACGACACGGAGATCGCCGCCACCCTGGGCGAACTTACCGACGACGAGCGGCAGATACTGCTGGACGGTTGCCTTATAAACCATTACGGCAGAAACGCGGCGGGTGCATTGCCTTTTTAGCCGTGGAATGGTATACTGTAGACATGAATAGCTTTGTAAGGGGCATGGGAAGCCTAAATATTCTACCTCCACCAAAAAAGCGGGAAAAAAAGACCGCCGGTTCCGCATGGCAGGATGTCGGCAGGGCTTTTTGGGCCGTGGGAAACAATCTAAGGACAGCAATTGATGAACAACCACCTGCCGGGAAGCCTGCCAAGGGAAAATAAAATACAGCTTCAGGCGTTACTGGGGCAACAGGAAATATTTTCTGGCCCCTTGCCTCCGCCGGACACGTTAAAAGGGTACAGCGAGGTAAACCCCAACTACCCGGAGCGGCTTATGAAAATGGCGGAGGCACATGCAGCCGCCGACGTTCACCAGAAATACAAGGAACCTTTTAACGTAACCTTGGGGCAAATTTTCTCGTTCCTTCTTGGCCTTTCAGGTTTCGGGTTAAGTGCTTTTCTCGCGATAAGGGGACTTGGGGCGGGTGCTATTGCCGTCGCCATAGGTGGGGTTGCCCCGATAGTTGTCGCCGCGATTGGAAACTTGCGAAAATAACCCCGACTAGTCTCCCTTCTTGTACACGAACCTTTCCCCGAGGGCGCAGATGTGGAAACGTTTTTCCGGGCACAGCGCGTACATCGCCTCGGCAAAGCGGGCCGGGTTTTCGCCGTTGCCGGCGATCATGTCGTAGTGGGATGGAATAACAAGGTCGAACGGCACGGCGCGAGCCAGTTTTGCCGCATCCAGCGGGTTCATGTTGCCGACGCAGTTTGCCGCCGTCCTTTCCCAGTCCGTGCCGTTAATAGGAAGCATCGCGAGGTCAATCGGCGCGTGGATCCTAAGTGCGTCCAGCAGAGGCAGCGTGACCCAGGTGTCCCCGGAATGGTACACCGAAACCCCGTCCCCCTTCAGCACGAACCCCAGGGAATCGAGATCCCCGGTTTCGCGTCCGCCGTTCTCCAGGACGTACCGGGAATGGACGGCTGGCACCGGGGAAAGCTCGACCGGTTCCCCGGGAAGGCCCATGCTTTCCCTGGCCCTTGCGGCTAGTACCCTGTCCTCCGCTATGCCGGCGTCGGAGAGCAGTTTTTTTAATGGGGCAGGAACCACGAAACGGGCCTGGGGATTCGCCTTTGCCAAAGGGATCAGGGTGTCAAGGTTCAGGTGATCGATGTGGTTGTGGGTGCACAGAACGTAATCCACACGCTGGCTTTCGTCCGGAGAAAAGGGGGGAGGGTATACCCTAAGGCTATTGCCGTCCCCGTCAAAAAGATCGTTAAGGATAACGTCAACGTAAAAAACCAGCCCGCCAAGACAGACGACAAACCCGTGCTGCCCAACAAACCACACGTATGCCTCCCCCTGCCCTGGCCTGGCGGTGGCAATCTCGCCCAGAAGATCCCCGCCGGCTTTGTACCAACGGCTGGGTGCGCGCGGGTTCATGCTGCCCCCATTATGTCCAACCTGGAATGATCGAGTCCCTCCCTGGCGAAACCTCGGATAATAATTTGGAAGGTATCCGTCATTTCCCTAACCATGGCCGGGGAATTCCTGGCTTCAGGCGAAAGCCGGGTGGCGTTCTGTACGATGGTCGAAAACAGTAGAAGTATCATGTGGATGGCTCTGGGAATTAAGGTTGTGGGCAAAGATCCCCTTGACCTTGCGAGGCTCGCGCCGATATGGTGGTGCCCAGGATTGGCGATTCCCATGCCGCTACCTCTCCCTGGTAAACAGTCGCCAGCCCGCGCTCAACCTAACCGAAGGGCCGGAGGTGAGTCCGCCTATGCTGGGTGAGGGATCGCCAGTTTCCTGCCGCATCATTTCCAGATTTTTTCTTTCGTGACTGGTCATAAGGCGAAAGCCGTAAAGCAGTTCCCCTCGCAGGAACAAATTGCCAGTTAGGTTGAAGTCCGCGCCGCCGCCCAGGTTGACCCAGAATGAGTTGAAGTCCGAAAGGCGGAATGCGTTGCCGTCCGCGTCAACCTCCACGCTGCCATCGTCGCGGTCGTACCGCCACCCGCCGGCCTGCTCAAGGCTGCGCCGCTGTCTTAGGGATATGTGGTAGTCCATGCCCAGCATGGGGAAAACCGAAAACCTGTCGCTCAACCTGAAAGGCCATCTGCCCATAAGAGATATGCCCAGAACGGTTTCCCAGCCCCGGCCGCTGTCCTCCTGACCCGCAAAATCGTGTACGAAGAACGGCTGCCGCCAGCTGTTTACCCCGTTCTGCAAAAAAACGCTGAGGGTGCCGAAGGTTGCGTCGAAAAAAGCGAAAAAACCGTAGTCTAGCTGGTTCATGTGCTGGTCGGCATCCACCGTTACCCGCTCGCCGGCCATAACTCCGTCCGCGCGGAGGGTGTAGCGGGTAAAAACACCGCCCAAAATACCACCGCCGCCAACACTCATGGAGAAACCTTCCCCGAAAACCGCTGCGGCCCCCGTCAAAAACAAGACGGTCGCCAAAATACATATTTTCATCCGTACCTTCCCTGCCAAACGGCGATATTGTAACGATTGCCCAAATGTGTTTGTATTATAGACGACTTGACGAAAAAAGTTCAATCGCTGGATTGACATTGCCAAATCGTTTATCTACAATACGGCATGGCGTTCCGAAGGGAGCCATAAGGAGTTGTTGTGAAAAAGATGCCCTTGTGCCTGACGGCCATTGTATTCGCCTTTTCGTTGCTTGTCTCCGGGTGCCCGACGGATGACGGCCCCGCTACCCTCGGTCCCGAATTTCTTGTGGGAACATGGCGAAATGCAAACGCCGTTTTTACGATTGATGCGGATCTTAACTTTGTATGTAGGATTAGGTCGGTTACCGCTCCCGCCACAGGTACTGGGGGCGATCCCGGGCTTGTCAGGGGAAGGCTGGTGCCGGGTGGACCTTTGGGCCCGAACAGTTTTCAACTGATGTATATGAGGGTCGGTGGCTCCGATGGGGAACTCGCCTATCCTGAAGCGGAGTATCAGGAAGGGAACGATCTGCTTGCCCTCATGGTTCCCGATTTCAACGGCATCTTTGTAACCCTTACGCCCAACAACGCCGCTGGAACGCGGTTTACGTTCTGGTCCAACAACACCCCCGCCTCCATGTTTTTTGGCGCGGCCGGCCCGTTTGACAAGGACTAACGATGCGAAAATACGCCGTTGCGTTGGCGGCATTTGTTTTGGTCGCCTGCCCCACGTCGACTGACGGGCCACCAGAATTTCAGTTTGAAAGCCAGACCGTTCTGCTGGATTTAAGCGTTGCCGCGCCTACGGGCAACGAAACGCAAATCCCGGAGGACTTGGCCGGGGTAATCCACTCTGGCATCTCCCCCTTCCACGATGAGGAATACTATCTGCTAAACGAAATGTCGGCGCGTTGGGTACACCGGGATTTCAGTTGGTGGTATGTTCAACGGGATGTTCCTGCGGATCACGAGCGTTTCGAAGATTGGGACTGGCTGAAAAACGAAAACTGGAACTTCGACTGGCTTGACGATTACGTCCGGCGGGCCAACAAAGAAGGCAAGCTTGTCATGGCAATGCTTTTGTACGACACGCCCTGGATACACCGCAAATACCCCCGCGATGACCGTCCGGGCAATGCCGACGGCAGCCAGGGAAGACGACGGGAAGTCAGAATGGAGCAAATCGTTTACTTTGTGAACTACTCGGTAAGAACCGTGGAACGCTTCAGCGGAAAGCCGGGGAGTCAGGGCAGGGTCGATTCCTGGTTTATCTGGAACGAGCCTTGTCTACAGCCGCGTTTTTGGACTTGGGAGCAGGAAGATTTTCTGGAGATGACCCTGCAAACCGCGCGGGCCATAAGGCCCCTGACGGATGCCTATATAATTGGCGGCGTTTTCAGCGTGCACGCGCTGGCCGACCTTTCCGGATGGGTCGGTGGCCTTTTTGAAAACGGGGCGTACCGATACCTTGACGGCCTTGCGTTCCATCCCTACGGCCCGGGTCACAACGGCACGCTTACCTTTTTTAACCGGTTCAAGGACTATGTTCGCGAAAAAGACGCAATCTTCGGAACCGACTTTGCCGACAACATCTGGGTGAACGAGGTGGGCTTTCCCACTTACGGTGCCGGTACCGGGGCCGGCTGGGAAGGCATTCCGCCCCAGCGCGAGGAGGACAGATCCGAAGCGGTCGCCAAGACCTTTGCCCTTCTTGCGGCTAACGGGGTAAGAAACATAATGTGGTTCAACATGTTCGACTCCAGAGCCGACCGCGAAGGCTTTGGCCTTTTGTGGCGGCGCTGCGCCCCCGGAACTCTGGGAAAGAAAAGGCGGGTACTGGGGCTTCGCGTTGCCGGCCAGGTATCTTCCTGGCAGCACCTACAGGGAAATGAACTTTTTCCCGGCCGGCAACGCCCCCGCACAGTTCCGGGCGCAATACTTTGTCGGCGATAACGGCAGACGTGTTCTGCTTGCCTGGAACGACAGCCCAAGGTTCGTAAGGGAACTGACCGTAACGCTTCCGCCGGGGGCAAGGAACATCAGGTTTTGGAATGTTGATGACGGTACCTACCGGGTTTTTAACGCGACTTCCACCCACAGGCTGTACCCCGTGGACATGTCCCGACCGACCATGATCTTTGCGACGTGGGACGAGTAGATTTTTTGAGCTAGTTAACCCTGCGGATCCAAAAATCTTTTCCCGCAGGGAAAACATAGGAGGATTAAGATGAAGAAGATGACGGTGATGTTGTTGGCGGCTATCATGCTTGCCGCAATCGGTTTTACCGGGTGCCCGAACGGGAATGGTAATGATGATCCTGTGCCCGTTAATATTTCCAGGGTCGAGATCACGGGAATGCCGCCAATGATGCTGGATGCCACCACCCCAAATCCAAATGCGGTCGTGTTCCTTTTTGTGCAACTTCCGCATCCCACGCCGGCTGGGGCTATGGGGTTTGCGGTTATGGGTGGAGGCGTCCCTCACAGGCCTGGGGTCGCTGTTCCGGAAATAACGCTTCAGGGCGGGGCTGGTACCCCGTTGTTCAACAATGTGGAGTTGATGATGAACTTCCTTATGCCTACAGGTACGTTGACGACCCTCCCGAATGCAATACCTTCCGTTACCATCAATTCCCCCGGGCTTATAACGGTTGAATACACCATGGCATCAGACGGCGAGGGCGTTGCCATACCACCGAACGCTCGGGAATGGAGAAATTTCGATGTAGCTGGAAACACCAGCGCTGCCGGAGTTCTGACGCTGGACTGGGCTGCTGGCCAATAATTCCCATAACAAACGTTCCTGCTAAAATACCCTTACGGGTAAAACACTAGGCTATGTTCGCTGAGCATGGCCCGGTGTTTTGTTTTCTGCCGATTTCATTTGACTTCCTCCGGGTTTTGATTATCTTTTAATGACGTTTACAATGGCTGTTTTGCGAACCCATACCCTCGCGGAAAAACAGAGGAGGCCTAAAATGAAAAAACGGATTTTATATGTCGCGCTGATATTTGCCGCAATCGTTCTTGCGGGATGCCGGAACGATTCGGATCCTCCTCCCTACGAACCTGCAATCACACTTTCCCAGGTCAGGATCACCGGAGTTCCCGGCGGGGCGGCGATCCTTACGGTGGTGTTGGACGACAGTACGCCAAAGTCAAGGGGGCTTGCCGCCGTGGACGGAACGGTCGCCGGGAAGGACGGCGAGTCCTATGCGGTTCCAGAAATAAAGGACGGCGTCGCGCTCACTCCTCTGTACTACGGGGCGGACATAATGCACTTCCTGTTCGCGCTTCTGGGACACGATTTTCCCATTGGCATGGAGCCACCGATTGCCGTTCCCGATGTTACAAGCGCAATAGTCAGCGGTAGGGGGGATGTCACCGTAAATTACTCTGGCAGTCTGGCCACGCTGCTGGCCGCAGACACCGGAACCAGAGTCTGGAGGAACATCCGTTTCGCGGATTTCACGGCAAACCGCGTCCTTACGCTGGACTGGAATGCCGGGGAATAGTCGAATCCACATTCGGCGAACATAAACTCAAAACATCGAACGTAAATTCAATGCGTCTGCGTCACGCCGCCCCTATATCCAGGCGCGAATGCTCAACCCCTTCCCTGGCCAGCCCCCGGATGATAATCTGAAAGGCGTTCGTCATCTCGCCGAGCATCGCGGGCGAGTTCCTCGCCGAGGCCGGCAGGCCGGCGACGTTGCCGATGATGGTCGAGAACATCGAGAAAATCAGGCGCACCGCGTCGGCGGAATCCAGCTTGGGATCGAAAATCCCCTCGGCCTTGCACTGCTCGATCATGCCGTATATGATTTTTATGATGGCGCCGACGTGGGGGGATTTTATCTCCCCCTTGTGCGGGCTGGAGGGCAACCAAGTGTCCAGAAAGTTGCGGACCTGAAAGACGACGATTATCTCGTCGCCGTTGCCGAACTGCTTAACGTAGCCGCGCCACAGGAACCTAAGGGACTCCATGCCGCCAAGCCCCTCCTGTAGGGGGCGCTTCAGCTGTTCCAGAAAGCCCCGGGCCGACTCCTCGCATATTTCGTTAAAGATGGCCTCCTTGCCGGAAAAGTAGAGGTACAGCGTGGCCTTGGACAGCTCCGCCTTTTGGGCGATGTCCTCCATGTTCACGTGTTCCACGCCCTGCAAAAGGATGAGTTCCCTGGCGCATTTAAGAATCGCGACGCGACGCTCGCTTTTTTCCCGCGCCCTCCTCTCGGCTATTCCCATACCGACATTCTAACGGAAAGCCAAAGGAAAGTGAACCTGTTTGCGTCCGTATTGAAAGATTTTCGGGCTTCCTGTACCATGAAACGGGCTGGCGATTGTAGGTTGCCGGCTAAAGGAGAAGCCAGTGGATCACAAATTAGACGGCGGAAAAATCGGCAGGGGGCTGTTTTTCAAAATGTCGGGGGTATCCCTTCTTTCCGTGATCCCGACGGCTCTGGTTTTGATGGCTGCTCTGCGGCTGGGTGCCGGGGCCGCGCTGGCTGCGGTTCTCGCCCTGGTATCGTCAATCGTTATAAACCTGCTCGGCAACTGGTTCCTTTTGTTGTTCCGCGTGCTAAGGCCCCTGCGTTCCACGGTGGATACGTTAAAAGAAATCTCCCGGGGGGAAGGCGATCTTACGAAAAGGATTAAGGTAACTGGCGACGGCGAAATCGGGGAGATGGTGCATTACTTTAATCTGACACTCGACAAGATGCAAAACGTTATTATCAAAATCAAAGACCAGGCCGCGACGCTTGCCAACATCGGTTACGATCTTTCGAGCAATATGGAAACCACGGCCATGGCGGTCAGCCAAATTGCGGCCAACGTGCAGAGCGTCAGGGATCGCTCCTCCGGCCGGGACACGACCGTCGCCGGAACCTACTCCACGGTGGAGCAGATCACGGACGGCATAGGCGAGCTTAACGGCCACATCGAACGGCAAAGCGCGACCATCGCCGAATCGTCGTCGGCGATAGAGGCGATGATTGCTAACATCCAGTCGGTGACGCACATGCTTGCCCAGAACGCCGTCAATGTCAAAACCCTGCGGGAATCATCGGAAGAGGGGCGCGAGAGTATGCGGGCGGTGTCGGAAAACATTCGGGAGATCGCGCGGGAGTCCGAGGGGCTTTTGGAGATCAACGCGGTGATGGGAAACATCGCCACGCAGACAAACCTGCTTTCCATGAACGCGGCGATCGAGGCCGCCCATGCTGGGGAGGCGGGTAGGGGCTTTGCGGTGGTAGCGGACGAGATTCGCAAGCTGGCCGAAAACTCCGGCAAGCAGTCAAAAATGATAAAAGCGGTATTGAAAAAAATGAAGGAGTCCATCGACGGGATCACCCTTTCCATTCAGGCCGTGCTAGGCAAATTCGAGGTCATCGACGACAGCGTTAAAACCGTGGTGGATCACGAGGAGCTGATCCTGGGCACGATGGAGGAGCAGGGGCAGGGGAGTAAGCTGGTGCTTGAGGCCGTGGGCAAGGTGAACGCGATTACCCGGCAGGTAAGCGACGGTTCCGGAAAAATGCTGAACGGATCCAAGGAAGTGGTTCAGGAAAGTAGGAACGTCGAAAAAACGATGCAGGAAATAAACGCCGCGATGAACGGCATGGTGGAGGGGGCGCGGCAGATAAACGCCGCGATAAGCCATGTCAACGAGATTAGCAACAAAAACCGTCGGAACACCACGGTTCTGGCGGAGGAGGTCGCGATGTTCAAGGTGGACGAACAGGCGCAGAGACGCATACTCCGCAACTGCATTCTTGTTGACGAGGTTTCGCTGCCCAAGTAAGCCCCCAAAATAATTTTTGCTTTAAGGCCGTATCGTATCCATGGTTCTAGAATGATGCCTCTATCCGAGCCACAGCCTGTTTGTAATTACCGACAAAGGCATCCTGCAATATGTTTTCCAGGGTTTCACCGACACCGGAAAACTTCGTGAACCCCTGCAGTTCCCCGGAAACCTCGTCGATCACGGTCATGTCGAAACTTTCAAGGGCGGTTTTAAATCTGGCAAGCAGGCTTTTCAGGGCCTCGCCGTCGAAGGTTTCGTCGCCGGGCTTTTCGGTATTGGCCGCAATAACATCGTCAATATTTGCGATCAGTTTTTTCAGGCCATCCGTAAAGTCGCCGTTGTTTTTGGCGATGAAATCCATGTCCTGCTTTATCCCGGCGGCCTCCAGTATCTTTGCCTCTTCGGAAAGCCTTGTCGCGCCGATATTCGCGCAGGCGGATTTAAGGGCGTGGACATAGGTGGTGTACAGGGTCAGGTTGTTGCTTTCAATGCACGACAAAAGCTCGTCTATCTTTTTTAGCCCATCCTTGCGGAATACCGCAAGCGTTTCCAGATAGCTGTCGGCACTGCCGCCGGATCGCAATATCCCTTTCTCCGTGTCAACATCCTCGATATCCATGCTGATGGACGCTTCCCTGGACGCATCGTCAGGATCTAGGCTGACCTGTTGCTGTTTTTCCTTTGGTATCCACTTCGCAAGTATACCGTTCAGCTTGCCGGTTTCGATTGGCTTGGAAAGAAAATCGTTAAAGCCGTTTTGCAGAAACATTTCCCTTGCGCCCACGATGGCATTTGCGGTAAGGGCTACGATGGGCAGGTTGGCGTACTTCTCGCCCATGCTTACGGCAAGACCACGAATGATCTTCACTGCCTCCACCCCGTCCATTTCCGGCATCATATGATCCATAAGCACCAAATCATAATCCCCGGCGACGACCGCCTCTATGGCCTCCCTGCCGCCGGTACACATGTCCAGGGCCACGCCGTATTGCTTAAGCAATCCCTGGCCAACTTTTAGATTTGTGCTAATGTCGTCAACAAGCAGTATCTTTGCGTCGGGAGCGACGAAGTGCCCCATCTGCTGGTTATTCGCCAGATAGTTCGAGTCCCTGCCGGCAAGCACGTTCACGACCGAAAGAAAATATGCCGGCATTATCAGGATCGCAATGTCCGGGTCTCCCTTCGTCTCGTAGGAATCGGACATCATCACAATCTTGGTATTCAGCCCGCGGGTTTTGACTATGTGCCGTGCCGTATGGGCCAGCCCCTCCTCCGCGAAGACGTAGCCCCATTTGTCCTCCAGAAGCCTGTTGTGCAGTTCGCTGTCATCGGACACGACCTGATAGTCCACCTCCAAATCCTTTAACGTGCGCGCGGCGTATTCCGCATATATCGGGGTGTTGCCATACAGAAGCACGCTCTTGTCCCCGAAACTCGGCGGCCATTCGCCACCGTCGGAATCCTGATCCTGTAGGTGGAGCTTTTGCGGTATTCTTATCACGAATTCAGTGCCTTTCCCGTATTCGGAAGACACGTTCACCTCGCCGCCCATAAGTTTTATAAGGTTATGGGTGATCGCAAGCCCCAGGCCGGTGCCTTCCACGTTGCGATTTTTCTCCAGATCGAACTGGGCGAACTCGGAAAAAAGCTTGCTCATGTCCTCCGGCTTTATCCCTATGCCGGTGTCCCTTATCGTCATGGTCAGCATTATGGTTTCACCGTCGTCCGATTTCTCGCCAGTCACGTCCAGGGAAAAATGCCCATCTTTCGTATACTTCAGAGCGTTGCTAAGAACGTTTAACAGTATTTGCCGCAGACGAACCTCGTCACCGAAAAGCCCGTTTGCAATATCGTGCTGCATGTACACCGCGAAACGCAGATCCGGGTTGGTCATGCGCATTTTTATTATGCTGACGACATCGTTTATCGTGGAATGGAAAAGGTATTCCGCGTTCACAAGCTCCAGCTTTCCGCTTTCGACTTTCGACAAATCCAATATGTCGTTTATGATGGAAAGAAGATGATCGCCGGACTGCTTGATTGTCATCGCCTGATCGCGGGCCGCGTCGGGAAGATCCTCCCGCAGCATAAGCTCCGCCATGCCCAGAATGGCGTTCATGGGGGTGCGTATTTCGTGGCTCATTTTTGACAGGAAGTCGCTTTTGGTTTTGGAGGCGGCTTCCGCGTGTATCATGGATTGCTTCATATGCCCCACGATGGTGCTTGTGCTGGTCAGCATTTCACCGTAGATTCCGCCAAGGCGCGAATCCCCCAACGTGAATTCCGTGCCGCCGCGCGTCATCGCGTCTTCCGCTTTTTTGAAGTTGTCCCGCAGAATGTTCAAAACCCGCACGATTTCCGTAAAGGCGTTGGCAACCTGGGCTATTTCATCGTTTCTTTTTACCAGAAACGGAACCGCTATATTGCCCTTGGAAACCTCCGTGGCACCCAAGGCCAAAGCCTGTAGCGGTTTCAGTGATCGATACAAAATCAACACGATCAGGAAAGCCGCAAGGGTTATCCCGCTTACCGTCGGCAACAGCGATGTAAAGATAATCCGGTTCACATTTTCCACGGCATGGGCATCGAAGAAGCTGACTATCGACCAGTCCAGATATGGGTCATGGGTGACGTAGGCTATTTTGTCTATGCCGGTAAGGGCGGAATTATGCTCGAAAACGGTGTTCATGGGAATCTCGCCGAACGCTTCGATTACCCCCAGATCATTCACGTGCCGCCCCATGTATGCCTCCGGGCGGGTGGAGAAGAAAATCACCCCGGAACGATCCGCGATATTAACGAAGCTGTCGTATGCCTGTACGAAATCCCGCAAAAAATACGCGAGCATTTCGGTATTGCTCGTTATCGCGACCATGCCAAGGAAATCGTCGCCGTCCATGACCGGTTTGGAAAACATGAACTGCAACCGACCGCTCGCGGCGCTTTCAAACACCGGCGATACCCAGGGTGCGGCCATCCGCTCGTCAAGATATTCGGGGAACATTCCCATGTCCGGCAAATCCCCGCCAGGGTTCGCCGCGGCCACCATGTTGAAATCCGAATCGAACACGGCTATGTTTTCATAGGAACGAACGCCATTCGCTGTATGACTCATGCTCATGAACATGTTAGCCAACTGCATTTCCATGTCGTATCCCGCGTCGGTAAACCCCAGCCTGGCATGGGTCGCCGCCGAGTCCAGCATCCGCATGGTGTAAAGCATAACGGTGTCGAAAATACCGAAGGTCATGTTGGCGTTTCCCTTCAGGCGCTCCTCCAGCAGCATGTTCATTTGCTCCCTTACCTGATTGGCCCTGACCGATACCACTGCTGCGGTCGCCGCCACGATCACGATTATCAACACCGCCGAAATCCTTGACTTTACCGTCATGTTGTTGAATAGTTTGCGTATCATTTGTGCGCGCTCCCCTGCATGGAAATATTCATAACGCTATTTCACCTCTTCCGATATTTTGTCAAACTCGTTGTGTATCTTCGCGAACAAATCGGTCAGGACGGGGTCGAAGTGAGCACCCTTGCCCTCGCGTATAATCCTGACAACATTTTCGTGGGGAAAGGCGTTTTTGTAGGGGCGGGTTTCGATAAGCGCATCGTATACGTCGCCGATCGCCATCATCCTTCCCAAAAGCGGAATCTCCTCTCCCTTCAACCCCTTGGGGTAGCCGCTTCCGTCCCACTTTTCATGATGGGACACCGCGAAGATCCTCGCGTATTCCAGAAAATCGCTGTCCATCGTTTTTTCTTTAAGCCGCAGTATTACTTTTTCGCCGAAAGTGGTGTGGGCTTTTATAGTCTCGTATTCCTCCAGGGTGAGTTTGTCGGGCTTGTTCAGGATCGAATCCTTTACGGCGATTTTACCCACGTCGTGAAGCTGGCACGACTGCAAAACCAGTTCCTCGTCCAGCTTGGATATCTCGTCCGCATATATGCCGCCGCTTTTCATCGCGTCCATCAGCACTTTGATATATCTTTGCGTTCTTACGATATGGCCACCGGTAATCTCATCCCTGTACTCGACAAGCTCCGCCATGGTCGAAAGAATCGCGTTTTTCAGCTCGATAACGGTTCCCGCTTTTTCCTCGACCATTTGCGTAAGGTTATTGTTGAAAAAAAGCAGTTCGCGTTTCTGCGACACAAGCTCTCGTTTTTGCTCCTCGACAAGAAGATGCACCTCGATTCGCTTTAACAGAAGCGGGGCGGAAAAGGGTTTGGTGATGTAGTCTATCGCACCCAGGGAAAGCCCCTTCAGTTCCATTTCCTCGTTGCTAAGGGCGGTAAGGAAAATGACGGGTATGCCGGCGTGTTTCCCCTGCTTGACCAGCCGTATGGCCTCGTATCCGTCCATCTCCGGCATGTTGACATCCAGCAGAATCAGGTCGGGTTGCAGGTTTTCCAGCATTTCCAGCAACATCCCGCCGGAGTTCAGCGTAAACACGTTGTAGGAACCTGACAGGGCCTTTTTGCCTATCGTCAGGTTAGTCACGTCGTCATCGACCAGAAATATCGTTTTGCGTTTTGTATCCATGGGTATGTGCCTTCCTCCCTATGTCTTGTCAAAAAAAGTGTTTACGCGCCTAAGTAGCCTAATCGGTACAATAGGTTTTACGAGATAGTCTATGGCACCCAGCGAAATCCCTTCCATCACTGCGGTTTTCTCGTTGTGAGCCGTCAGGAAAATAACTGGGATATTGGCGGTTTTTTCGTCGCCCTTAATACGCTTTATCGTCTCATACCCGTCCATTTCGGGCATGTTTATGTCCAGCAGGATCAGGTCGGGAGTCACTTTTTTCAACAGTTCCAGCAAGGCCCTGCCGGAACCGAGCGTATATACGTTATAAAAATTTGACAACGCCCTCTTGCCCACATGAAGGTTGGTCATGTCGTCATCGACCAGGAATATTGTTTTTTGCTTCGTGTCCATAAGCCCCCCCACCGTTTTCGTAATTTTATCTTGAATCGCGGAAAAATGGCAAGGGGAAAGCGCGAACCTGTCAAAATTGTTATGTTCGCGACAAAACCCCGCTTATGATACTAGCGGTTTCCGGCATTGAAAGGATACCGTGATTTCACCGAGCTTATACAAACGTTGACTTTCCTGTACGAACAGTTTGCCAAAGGTGCGGGTTTCCAGTATAGTATGGGGCTATGTACAGGGAAAGGCGGTGGGTTTTCTGAAAATAATCGTCTGCGAGGATACACGCAAAGACAGAGACGCGCTGTGTTCCCTTATCAGGAAGTTTTTTGATGACATCAACTGCCCCGTGAGTATCTCGGCTTATGAAACCGGCGAGGCTCTTCTGCGCGACTCGGAAATGCTTGAATCCGGGGGCGCAAAAATCGCCTTTCTGGACATCTATCTGCCGGGCATTAGCGGGATTGACGTCGCCAAGAAGATACGCGAGACGGATCGGGATATGGTCATCGTCTTTACGACAAGCAGCCTTGACCACGGGCTTGACGGGTACGCCGTGCGCGCGCTCCAGTATCTGGTCAAGCCCGTGGATTACGCGGGCGTGGAAGGCGTGTTGGGCGAATGCGAAAGGCTGTTCGCCGATTCGCTGCGGCATATCGAAATCGTGTCCGACCGGCTGACCGTCAGGGTTCTGCTCAAGGACATTTTTTTTATAGAGAGCTTCCGCAACCTTTGCCATCTGCACACGCCGTCGGGAACATTAAAATGCTACCGCTCCCTTGACGAAATAGAGCGGCAACTTGAAGGCGGGACGTTTTTGCGTACCCACCGCAGTTTTATTGTAAATATGCGCCACGTAAACGATGTCATGGAAAATGATTTTTCGCTTGCGAACGGCGAGCGCGTTCCAATACGCAGAAACAACAAACTCGCGGTCAAGCAGGCGTACATGGATTATTCGTTCGCGTTGACAAGGGAGGGCTGAAAATTGTTGCCAAGGCATATCATCAGCGTGGCGCTAAGTTCTTTCTGTATTGTGATTTCCCTGATTATTTATGCAAGCCTGCACATGGAAAGCAAAAGGCAGTCAAAGCTGA
>Ga0209755_10004810_pt1 | contig 15721 bp, 10 predicted proteins | sample TergutCo191P1_FD_187301 | JGI IMG/M metagenome (GOLD analysis project Ga0209755, IMG submission 187301) | Cornitermes sp. P1 segment gut microbial communities from Petit-Saut dam, French Guiana - Co191P1 (SPAdes) (version 2) | ecosystem: Host-associated > Arthropoda: Insects > Digestive system... | reverse complement strand
TAAGCGCCGGACTAAGCCTGTCCGGGAACTGGTCGGTCGGGGTAAGCGAGTAGGCGATCTCCATACCGAGAGCCTCCGCGACGTTGTGCATGGCGATCATGTTCTCGATCTCGTCCGTAAACGACCATACCACAAGCCTGTTTTCCGCCGGGCGTGGGCACCCGGTGAACATCAGCAGGGCCACCACTACGGCTACTACCCCGCCGAACGCAAATTGCTTTACTTTCATACTTTGCTCCTCCTCAGAATGCTTTGCAAACTATTTTTCTTACAAATCAAACACCGATCTGTTGCGTTATTCTACCCGTGCCATATCGGTGAATCTATATAAAATGTTGACAAAACATGCCCATTATTGATATAATTTTGGTAATCTCGACTTTTTGGGGAGGAATCATGCTTATAAAGGACGCCGTGCACGTCTACAGGCTAATCGGGGGAAGCAAGCTGGCGCTGCACGGGCGACACCACTTGCACGAGAATGGCTACGAAATCCACTTTTTTCTGGAGGGAAGCGGGACTTTTCTACTTAACCAGTCCAAGTACACGATTGACGGAAACAGGCTTTTCCTGGCAAGCCCAGGGGAATACCACTCGATTCTGCCCGAGGCAATCAAGAGCCCAATAAGCTATTACGCCGTACTTTTCGAGCCGGAACTTCCCGGGGATCTGGAAACGCTGTCGTTGCTGAACGGGAGCGGCAAGCGGCATTTCGGCACGGGGTCGCAGGAACGCTTTTTAATAGAAGAACTTTACCGCCTTCAAGGAAAAGGGAACGAACGCGCGGCCGAACACCTGCTGCTAAGCCTTCTGCACCGATGGTTTGACGACACCCAGCAAGCCCAGGCCGCATCCCTACCAGGCGAGTCCCAGACCCCGGCAAAAAACGCGCACATCGAACGCGCCCTAGCCCTAATGGAAAGATCGATAAAGGAAAAGCTAAGCACCGACACCATGGCGGAGAAACTAGGCATCTCGAAGGAGCACTTTATCCGGATTTTCCGGGGCAAGACGGGCATTCCCCCGCTACAGTACTTTACCCGGCTTAAAGTCGAGGCCGCCGGGGCCCTACTGGCCGACAGCAACCTTAAGATAGGGGCCGTGGCGGAATACTTCGGGTTTGAAAGCCCCTTCCATTTTTCCAGGGTCTTCAAGAAATCCACCGGCCTTTCGCCGAAGGAATACCGAAGGACATTCCGCCGCCCATAGCCAGGTTAGTCCTCCCCGGTGCCGCCGCCGTCCATCGTCTGGATCGTGCCGTCCGGGTTGTACGTAAGCCCCCTTACCTTTAGGCTCCTAAGCCAGGTTTTTCCGCTGGGCCCGGAGTCGTGGTGGAACAGGTACCACTTGCCCTTGAACTCCACAATCGAATGGTGGGTGGTCCAGCCCTTGACCGGGGTCAGAATCACGCCCTGATAGGTGAACGGCCCGTAAGGGTTGTCCCCGGTGGCGTAGCACAGGAGGTGCGTGTCACCGGTGGAATAGGAAAAATAGTACTTGCCGTTGTATTTGTGCAACCAGGGAGCCTCGAAGAAGCGGCGTTTGGTGTCGCCCTGGGTTATGGGCTTGCCGTCCTTGTCCAGAATGACCACCGGGCGCGGTTCCTCGGCGAACTGGAGCATGTCGTCGCTCAGCTTGACCACCCGGGCGGGAATCGCCGGCTCGTCGTCGGCCGGGTAGGTGGCGCCGGTCTCAAGGGCCTTGTTGTCCCGGTAGCGCTGGAGCTGCCCGCCCCAGATCCCCCCGAAGTACATGTAGTGCGACCCGTTTTCCTCCCAGACCGCGGTGTCGATGCTGTAGCTGCCGCGAATCGGGTCGGGTTGGGGGACGAAAGGCCCCTCGGGACGCTCGGCGATTGCCACGCCAACACGGAACGCGTCGTTTTTGTCCTTTAACGGGAAGTACATGTAGTACCTGCCGTTTTTGTGCGCCACGTCGCCGTCCCACAACTGGCGGCCCGCCCACGGAATATCCTTGACGGCCAGGGAGACACCGTGATCGGTAACCTCGCCGTTCTCCACGTCGTCCATGGAAAGGACGTGGTAGTCCCTCATATTGAAGTGGTCGCCGTTGTCGTTCATCGGAACGCCGCTTTCCCAGTCGTGGGATGGGTAGATGTACAGCCTGCCGTTAAAAACGTGGACGGAAGGATCGCACATGTAATCGTTCGGAAATAGATACTTTGGTTCCATTGGAATTGCTCCTTTCCCTAATGTACCCCATCCGGGCGGGTTTGTCAAAAGCACCAGGGACAGGCACGCCCACGATATACGGAAACAGGGAAAAGTGCTATAATATAGACATACGGATTAAAACCTGTCGGGGTGAGGGTTCCGGTGTTGAAACAAAGGAGTATTCGGATGAAATATTTAAGCAGGGCGTTCTTCTTTTGCGCCCTTTTTTCCTTAGCGATGCTCGCCGGCCATGCCCAGGTTGACCGGCAGGAACTGGAAAGGTTCCAGGCTCCGGTAAATTTCGTCAACTTTGAGGGACCGGTCGTACGGAACGAGACCAGGGAACAAATCCGCCAGATCGGCGTGGGTCTTGGGCAGGCCGTGGCCGCCGGCCAAAGCCAGGCGGGAACCATGGGCTGGTACTTCGTGATTAACGCCGTATCCCCCCCGGACGGGGACAGGCTAAGCGCCGATATTTTCGGGATTGGGGCGGGAGCCGCCGTGGATCATATCCGCAACGTCCGCGTGATCATCCAGGGTTACCTACAGGCGGCGTACAACTACTCGGAGGCGGACGCCACGCTTCTGTCGCAGTTCGTCACCATCTACAACGCCGTGAACCGGGATGACTGGAATTTCATTTCCGGGCGTTACAAGCCCCTTGTCCTAAGCCACCTTACCCCCCAGAACGTCGGCATTTCCGTCCGTTTCGACGAATGGGCGGGCAGAACCCGTATGCTGATCCCCCTTTCGGGAATGGGCGACCTAAGCGCCGTCGACACGGCGGCGATCTCGGATCCGCGCGTGATAGACGAGCTGAGAAGGGAAGACGGCATGGGTATCGAACTGAGAATGGACCTCGTGGATCTGATGGAGCGGGAGGCGATGGAGGCGGAGGCCAGGGCCGCCGCGCTCCGGGAAGCCGCCAGGCTTGAGGAACAGGCGCTCGCCGAGGAAAGGGCCAGGCTCGCGGCGGAGCAGCAACGGATCGCCCAGGCACAGGCCGCGGGCGAGCCCACCCAGGCGGCGGCCGCGACGGCCGCCGCCCAGGAACAGGCGCTCGCCGAAAGGGAGGCCGCCCTGGCGGCCGGGCAGGCCGAGGCGGAAAGACAGGCGCAGTTCGCCGAACAAAGGTTCGACGACGCCCAGCAGCACAGGGAAGCCATCGCCCAGGATCAACAGCAGATTATCGTCGCCCAGGCGGGACTGCCGCCGCAGTTGCCTCCCGCCCTTCGGCAGGGCTTTCTGACGGTGGTCATCGAGCGGCCTGGCTCCACCATGGGGAGGCTGGTAAGCATTGATCCCGCCACCAGGCAACAGCGCAACTCGCCGTTGACAACCGTGCAGGCAAGAACCCCCACCTTCGTCGAAGGCAGGTTGCTCGCAATCGCCGGGGAGCGCGTGGGCCAGGGCGCGGTGCGTTTGGTCGAGATCGACACCCGCAGCCTGGAAATGGTCTCGCAGGGCGAGGACGACATACACCCGGGCAGCCTTATCTGGCAGAACGGCGCGTACCTGTACGCCATTACCGCGGACCACGCAAACGGCGGCGCGCTGAACCTTGGCCGTTTCGACAGGAACCTTGTGATGCAGGCCAGATCCGAAGTGACGCTGCACCCCAACGCCTCGATAAGCATACAGCAGGGCAGCCTTTTGACCCAACGGGCGGACGGCACCGCTGCGGTTCTTCACCCGACCAGTCTGGCGGAAAATTAGGTTTCGGGAAAGCGATGTACGCCAAAAAACAAGCCGCCGCTTCGGGCAAGTCCTTGCCGGGAAACAAAAAACGCAAAGCAAGACCAGGCCGGGGTCTTGGGCCGATTCTGTTTGCCGCGGCGGCCATCGCCGCGCCAGGCGTGTTCGGCGTCGATTTTTCGCCGGAGCTATATTCGGCGGCCGGGGATCCGGATCGGGCGGCCAGGGCCGCGATTGGTATGCTAGGCGCCCTGGGCCTGGGCAGCCTGCTGATAGGCACCACGATTGCCATGCTTGTCTCAAAAATGAGACGCCGCGAAAGGGAATCCAGGGAAGCGCTTCGGCACCGGGAAAAACTGCTTGGCACGGTAAACCGGATGGCGGCGATGCTGCTTGACGTGCAGGACAACGACAGTTTCGAGAACGCCCTGACCAAGGGCATGGAGATGATCGGCGAGTGCCTGGAAGTCGATCGCGTGCAACTGTGGAGCGCCAGCCGGCAGGCCGAGGGAACGTCCATCGCCCTTAGAAACCAGTGGCTTTCAGAGACGGGACGGCTGCATCCACAAAAGGAACTGCCCAAACAGATACCCTACGGAGCCCTGCCCACCTGGGATGTAATACACCTCCACGGGGAATACGCCAACGGCCCGGTGGCCAGCCTGCCGCCGGAGGAGCGGCAGTTCCTGAACCCGAAAGACGCGCGCAAATCCGTCGTCATCATCCCGGTGTTCCTGCGGGAGCGGTTCTGGGGCTTTTTTACCCTTGACGACCTGCGAAGCGAGCGCACCCTGCCTGGCGAGGAAATAGACATCCTGCGCTCGGCAAGCCTGATGATAACCAGCGCCTACCATAACATGGAACTGGCGGCGGCCGAGCAGGAGGCAAGCGAACTGAACAAGGTGCTTATCGAGGCCTCGCCCTATGTCATCGGTTTGTGGGACGAAAACGGGAAAATCGTATACGCCAGCAAACAGGCCATCAATATGTTCGGGATCCCCGACCCGCAGTTAATTGTCGACGGGCTTTTTTCCATCTCGCCCGAATTCCAGCCCTGCGGTACCCCCACGCCGATAAAAGCCGCCGAGCAGGTCGGCAGGACGTACACCGAGGAATTCGTCCGGTTCGAGTGGATGCACAAAACCGCCGACAACGAGCCGCTGCCGTCCGAATGCATCTTTAAGCGCTTTACGCGCAACGGCAAGGACATGCTTGTGTCATACACCAGGGATTTGCGCGAAATCAAGGCCAGGGAAGCCGAGCAACAGGAAACCAGGAAAGCGTTAAAGTACCGGGAAAAACTGCTGAACGCGGTAAAGCAGGCGGCGGAGGTTTTGCTTACCGCCGACGAGGAAGACACGCTGAAGGCGCTTATGACGGGCATGGAAATCGTGGGCCGCTGCCTGGACGTGGACCGCGTCCAGATTTGGCGCAACGAGGAAATAGACGGCGAACTGTGTTTTGTTATGCGGTACGAATGGCTAAGCGAAATTGGGAAGCAAAAAATCGAGGTTCCCCTCGGCCTTGGCTGCCCATACAGCAGCAGGGAGGGATGGCTGGAGATGTTTTTGCGCGGCGAGCACATGAACTCGCCAATCTCGAAACTGCCCCCGGACGACGCGGCCTTCCTTGGTCCTTATGAAATGGTGTCCATCGTGAACATGCCGTTGTTCCTGAACCAGGAATTCATAGGCTTCTTCAGCGTTGACGACTGCGAACTGGAGCGGGAGTTTACCGCCGATGAAATGGACGTTATCGCCTCGGCTGGATTGATGTTTAGCAGCGTCTTTAACAGGAATTTGCAGGCCGAAAAAATCGCCGAAACAAACGCGCAGATCGAGACCGCGCTGGAACAGGCCCTTTCCGCCAGCCGTGCAAAAAGCGAATTTCTTTCCACCATGAGCCATGAAATGCGAACCCCCATGAACGCGATTATCGGCATGACGGCAATAGCAAGAAACACGGAAGACAGCGAGCGAAAGCACTATGCCCTGGGCAAGGCCCAGAGAGCCGCCCGCCATTTGCTTGGTATAATAAACGACGTCCTGGACATGTCTAAAATCGAGGCAAACAAACTGGAACTGCAGCACGTGGAAATTGATTTAAGGGATCTGCTGGAAAAGGCGATTTCCCTGGTTGAGTTCCGCATGGAGGAAAAGCGACAGCGTTTTTCCATGAGCATGGATAAAAACGTGCCGTTCTTTTACTCCGGCGACAACCAGAGCCTAACGCAAGTCGTGACGAATTTGCTGACAAACGCGGTTACCTATACCCAGGAGGAAGGCGAGGTCGGCCTGGCCGTGTCCCTGGTAAAAGAGGAAGACGGAATTTGCGAGCTGCGTTTTGTGGTAACGGACAGCGGAATAGGCATATCCCCTGAGCACCACGAACAGTTGTTCGAAATGTTTGAGCGGGCGGACAACAGCGCAAGCAGCAAACACGGCGGAACGGGGCTTGGCCTTCCAATATCAAAACGCCTGATCGAGCTTATGGGCGGCGGCATTTCCGTCGAGTCCGAGCTTGGAAAGGGTTCCAAGTTTATTTTCACCGTAAAGCTGCCGCGTATCGAGCAGGACGAGAAAGGCGCCTCCCCCCATCCTGGTTTCAATTCCGTTGAATTTTTCAGGGACGTCAAGTTTGCGGGGAAAAGGCTGCTGCTTGCCGAAGACGTGGAAATCAACAGCGAAGTGCTTACAGCCCAACTGGACGGCACGGGGCTGCTGATTGACATCGCGCAAAACGGCAAGAAGGCGGTCGAGATGGTCGCGGCGAATCCTGGCCTGTACGATCTGGTGTTTATGGATATACGGATGCCCGAAATGGACGGGCTAGAAGCGACCCGAAGAATCCGATCCCTGCCCGCCAACGGCAAGGAACTGCCCATTATCGCGATGACCGCCAACGTCTTTACCGACGATGTTGAAAACTGCCTTGCGGCTGGTATGGACGATCACATCGGGAAGCCCCTTGACATGCGAATTGTGTTCGAAAAGCTACGGAAATACCTGCCATAATTTGCCATGAAACCCCCGTGGCGTATTGATTATGTCGTCCCAATGGATTAAAATTGGTAATTCGCTTTGCGCCGATTACCTATACGGTACATCCCAAAGTGTGATTTACAGAGGGTATTTGGTGGTATTTTAATGAAGAACATGCGTGTATCGGCGAAGCTGATCGTTAGCTTTTTGGTTGTTGGTACGCTGGCCGTGGCGGTGGGCGTGGTTGGAATTTTCGGAATGCTGCGGATCGCCAATTCCGGTTCATATAAAAATGAAATCATAATCAAGCCGATGCCGCATCTGGCCAGCGCCGAGCGGACTCTGCTTACTATCCGGATTCACGTGCGCGAGATGGTCATGGCGTCCATGACCGGCGATTTTGCGCTGGTCGAAACCGAGTTCGGAAACATCGTCAGTTTGCTGCCGGTGCTGGAAGGGTACATGAACTCGTACAGAGCCTTAATAAGAAGCCCCGAGGTGGCGCGCCTTTTCGACGAGGCCCGCGCCTTGTATGACAATAATCTTGTGCCCGTCGTCGTGTCGATATACGAGGCATCCAAGATAGCCGACATTCCCGCAATTCTCGGCGCGATGGAGCTTTGCAGGCTGTACAGCGACATAATCCTGGAAAATTTTGAACAGTGCTTTCAAATTATGGTCGACGACGGACAAACGACGTCGCAGAACGCGACAAGCCTGGCGCGGACGCTGCTTGTCGCAATCATCGTCGCCTTGGCCATAGCGTTGGCCGCCACCGTATTCCTGGCCCTATATATATCCGGCATGATCGGCAGGCCCATCGCCCTTCTGACGCAGTGCCTGGACGACACCGCGCACGGCGACCTGACGAAAAGGCTTCCGGAGGAAGGCAAGGACGAACTGGCCAAGGCTTCCCGCTCCTTCAACAAAACGATGGAGGCCCTGGGCAAAATGATAGGCGCAATCAAAGGCCAGGCGAAAACCCTGTCCGAGATCGGCGAAGACCTTTCCGGGAACATGTCCCAAACGGCCTCCGCGATGAACCAGATCGTCGCCAACATCCAGCGGATCAAGGACAAGGTGCTGGACCAGAACGCCGGGGTTACCTCGGCCAACACGACGATGGAACAGGTTACCGTGAATATCGACAAGCTTGGCGGGCACGTCGAACAGCAGACCGACGCGGTGTCCCAGACCTCGTCCGCCGTCGAGGAAATGATCGCAAACATCCGGTCGGTCACCGAGACCCTGGCCAAAAACGCGGAGCACGTAAACACTCTGGGGGGGGCCTCGGAGGTGGGGCGCGTGGGTCTTGGCCAGGTTGCCGCCGACATCCAGGAGATTGCGCGCGAGTCCGAGTCCCTTCTGGAAATCAACTCGGTGATGCAGAGCATCGCCAGCCAGACCAACCTGCTTTCGATGAACGCGGCGATCGAGGCGGCGCACGCCGGGGAAGCCGGCAGGGGTTTCGCAGTGGTCGCGGACGAGATCCGCAAGCTCGCGGAATCTTCCAGCAGCCAGTCAAAGACCATCAGCGGCGTGCTGAAAAAGATTAAGGGTTCCATCGACAAGATCACCCAGTCAACCGGCAACGTGATGAGCAAGTTCGAGGCGATTGACCAAAGCGTAAAGACCGTCGCGGATCAGGAGGAAAACATCCGCAACGCCATGGAAGAGCAAAGGCAGGGCAGCAAGCAGGTTCTTAGCGCGTCCGGGCTGGTAAGCGAGATAACCAGGCAGGTAAAGGACGGCTCCAAAAAGATGCTGGAGGGAAGCATGGATGTCATTCAGGAAAGCAAAAACCTGGAGAAAACCACGCAGGAGATAAACGCCGGCATGAACGAGATGGCCGCCGGAGCGGAGCAGGTGAACAGGGCGGTAAGCGCGGTAAGCAAGCTAAGCGACAAAACCCAGGAAAACATCTCGTCGTTGGCGCGGGCGGTTTCCAAGTTTAAGGTTTAGCGCCCCAACAACCCCTGCATGTTCTGCATCATGCCGGCGGGATTGCTCTTTCCCATCTTCGCCATCTTCTTCATCATGCCGCGCATCTTCTCGAACTTCTTGATAAGTCGCGCGACCTCCGCCACCGAGGTTCCTGATCCCCGGGCTATGCGGGTGCGCCGGGGAGGGCCGATTATAAGGTGATTGGCGCGTTCCTTGCGGGTCATGCTGGAGATAATCGCCTCCTGCCGCTTAAGGTCGGCCTTGTCGATGTCGTCCTCGCTTATCTGCCCCTGCATCCCCGGAATCATCTCCAGCATCGACTGAAGCGAACCCATTTTCTTTACCGCGCGAAGCTGGGAAAGCCAGTCCTCCAGGGTAAAGTTTTCCTTCTCCATTTTTTTCTGGAGTTCCAGGGCCTCTTTCTGGTCGATAACCTCCTGGGCCTTTTCGACAAGGCTTACCACGTCGCCCATGCCCAGGATGCGCCCGGCCATGCGTTCCGGGTGGAAGGGCTCGAAGTCCTCGGGCTTTTCCCCGGTTCCGGTAAACTTCAGCGGCTTGCCGGTGATCGTCTTTAGCGAAAGCGCGGCACCGCCACGGGTGTCCGAATCGAACTTGGTAAGCACCACGCCGGTAAGGCCAATTTTTTCGTCAAAGGTTTTCGCAATGTCCACCGCCGACTGGCCGGTCATGGAGTCCGCGACAAGGAGCATCTCGTCCGGCTGAACCGCGTCCTTTAGGCGCGAAAGCTCCGCCATCATCGGTTCGTCGATTTGCAGGCGGCCGGTGGTATCGACGATTACAGTGTCGATAAGGTTCTGCTTCGCCCACTGGTGCGCGGCGCGGAAGACCTTCACGCTGTCCGTCGCGCCTTCCTCGCGGTGGACGGGCACGCCGATCTGCTGGCCCAGCACGGCAAGCTGTTCCATGGCGGCGGGGCGGACGAGATCGCAGGCAACCAGCAGGGGCTTGCGGCCTTCCTTCTTTAGACGCAGGGCAAGCTTTGCGGAACTGGTCGTTTTACCAGAACCCTGCAGGCCCAGCATAAGCACAGTGGAAATAACGTCCGGGCCTTTCAGCTTCAGCTTTTGCTCGGCCGGGGTGTCGCCGCCAAGGTAAGAGACAAGTTTGTCGTGAACGATTTTAACAAACTGCTGTCCCGGATCCACGGCGCGCAGAACCTTCTCGCCCTTGGCTTCCTCTATGGTGGAATTGACGAAACGCCGCACCACGCGCAGGTTTACGTCGGCCTCCAGCAAGGCCATCTTAATGGCATCGACGGCATCCTCGATGTTCTTTTCGCTTATCGTCGATTTGCCAGCGACAAAGCGCATCGCGTCGGTGATTTTTTGAGTAAGTTTGTCAAACATTTATTTCCCCCATAGTATAGCCCGATGTTGTCAGGCGGTAAAACCAAGCCGTTCGAAAAACTTGCACAGAAATTCGGACGGCTCAAGTTCGCGGTTCAGGATTTGGTAAAGCCCCATAGAAATGGGCAAGTTAAGCTGGTGCCTTTCCGCAAGAAGCCTGACATACTTCGCCGCGGCGACGCCCTCCGGCAGATAGCCAATCTCGTTTATCCGGTCGAGAAGATCGTCAATATCCTTGAAAGGCTCCAGAATCCTCTTCTCGATAAGCTCCTGGCCGAAACGCCTGTTCCTACCGAAAACGGAGCGGCAGGTAACGTCAAGATCGCCTATGCCGGAAATCGAGGTGAAGGTCTCCGGATGGGTCGCGCCCATCGCCATGCCCAGGGTCTGAATCTCGTTAAGGCCGGCGGCAAGAAGCAGGGACTCGGTTCCGTCCCCGAACAGCCTGGTAATGTCCGAAACGTTCTCGCCAAGGGCGTTTCCAGAAACCCCGTCGTCCAGGGTCTTAAACGCGTCCAGCATACCAAAGGCAATGGCGATAACGTTCTTAGCGGCGGCCGCGACCTGAACCCCGCGCACGTCAAGCGAGGGAAACACGAACAGCCCCTTGCTCTTCAGTAAATCCCGGAAGCGAAGGGCGTTCCTCCCGTTCTCGCTGGCGGCTATAAGCCCGGTGATCTTGCCCCGGGAAACCTCCTCCGCGTGGCTGGGCCCGGCTATGTACACCAGGGAGTGCTGGTAAAACCCGGGGAGGTAGTCCTCCAGGGTTTCCACGATAAGCCTGGGCCCCTTGTCCGTGGGCAGGAAACCCTTGGTTATGACCGCGATGGCGGTTTTCCCCTCCTGGATGGCCGGCACCGATAGAATCCGCCTTACCGTCTGCAGGAGGTACAGCGACGGAACCGCCAGGATGATGTAGTCCCTGTCGGAAGCCGCCTCCACTATGTCGGAGGTGGCCCGCAGGTTCCCGGGCAGCCTTATGCCCGGCAGGAAGCGGGAATTCTCGTGCCGAAGGTTGATGTCGTCCCTGTTGTCTTCCTCCAGACTCCAAAGGACAACCTCGCCCCCCTTCTCGGCGGCAATCTTGGCGACCGCCGTTCCCCACGCGCCCGCACCAATAACAGCTATTCGTGATGCCATGTTCGGGTAATTATGCCGTATATCCGCATATTTCTCAACAGGGCGGGAGCGCATTCCCTTAGGCTGTGGCATACCTCGGCAATTTCATCACCAGCATCAACGATGCAAATCGGACGCCGGCGCATCCAGAATCCGCAAAACACGAGCCGTCTTGGCCTATGTCTCCGGGCAGAGGAGGGACAAAACCGACCGGCGCAAGGCCGACGCGCTCCAAAGGCAGGAAGCCGCGGTCAAGGAAAGGATGCAGGCCGTGCTGGATGCCTCGCCCTTGCTTTGCATCATCGCGGACGAGGACGGCAATTTGGTGGACGTGAACAAAGAGGCAGAACAGAGCGCGGGAAGCACACAGATTATGCCAGCGATTGCCCAGGTGAACGACATAACCGGACAGGTGAAGGAGGACGCACGGCAGATGGTCTAGGCGGCAGCGAAACCAGGGGTTTAGTTGCAGGAACCCTAGTCCGCGCTGCCGCATGGTCGGGACGTTGACGCTGAGCCAGTTCCTCTGCATCAGGGAATCGAATTTGATCTCCGGGACGATCCGGGTAAGGCCAAAAATCAGCAACTGCCCGCAGATCACATCCCACAGGGGGGGGAGTCGCCATTCGGGCAGTCTCTTCGCATGTAGGGGGGGGCGGGGTCTGCCGTCAACATGAACGGCAATGTAATTTTTTTGGGGAAACTGCGGGCTCGATCCAGTTCTTGACATTTTTTCCCGGAGTCAGTAGCGTCATGAGATGATTTGTGTTGTGATGCAAAACACGTTTTCCCCCGTCGGCGGCTGCCCCCGGCCCCGTAACAAGATAGACGGCAAAATGGACTACAAACCTTCCACTTATTCCAAGCTGTAACACCCCCCCGGTTCCAAATAACCGAAGGTTTTCGCTCAAGATAATGTTCTGCACAAGCTAGATGCATAATACGGAGGGTTTGGTTATGGAGGGTGTTGTTATTCGCGACGTGGAAGCCAGGGATGTTCCAGGGATCAAGAAGGTGATCCGCGAGGTCTGGGGCTGGGCGTCGATAATCAAGGACGAGGGCGCCTTGGACGCGGCGGTCGGCCTGTACCTAAATCAAATATTGTACAATGGTACTTTCGGAAGGGTTGCCGTTCTGAATGAAAGTGTTGCCGGGGTCATCTGCGGCTACGTGAAAGGGGTGGAGCCGAAATACAGAATGTTGCTGGAAGACGGAACCGCCCACGCCCTTACCCTGCTTGGCGCGTCCGAGGCGGTTCGGAAAAGCGTTCACGAATTCTTTTCGAAGACGGAGGATGTCTACGCAAGGCTTTTAGGCGGTATGGACGGCGAGTATGACGGAACCCTCGATTTTCTGATTTTGGGGGAGGGGGCCCAGGGGCTTGGCATAGGAAAAAGCCTGTGGCTGGCCATTAAAGCCTATTTTCTGGAGAACGACGCCAAGGCCGTTTACCTTTACTCGGACACCGAATGCAATTTCGGTTTCTACGAAAGCCAGGGGTTCAAGAGAAAGCGGGAACTGGAGGCGACCTTTTTTTTCGAGGAGGAGCCATACGTAACTAATCAGTTTCTGTATGAATACCGTCTATCCCAGGAAAGCGCGGGCGAAAAACGAGCCAGGAAGCCATGATTTACCACGCCTATGCCGCGCTGGAAATCATTCGATGATGACGCTGATGCTTTCGAAATTCTGAAACTTTTTAACGAAAGCGGCTCTTATGAGTTTATGGAATACGGGCTTCTGTGCGGCATTCGCCGAAGGATGTTAGACGGCATGCCTTCATGAAACTGCCTGGACGCGGGGCTGCGGTTTTTATGGGTAAGTACAAGATCATCAAACCCTTAAACGAGTTGCGGGTTATTGTCGTTTAGGTGCGTTTGTTCGAAACCAGAACCAGCCCCCTGCGGGACGGCTTCCGTCGACCTTGCCGCCGCCTGTCTTGAAATGGCGGCCAGGGGGTTATTGTTCCTGAAGAAGATGACGCTTGCTTCCTTTTCGTCCCATCGCTTTCCCTTCCTGGATCCTCGGTATTATACCGGATATCACTGTTTATCAGGGATAACTCTTAGCCTGGGTTCCCTGGGAATTTACATTTTTTGCATTTTTGTCTGGTGTTTTCGGCCTGGGCAGGGTACAATGTATGGGGGTCTTTTAAAAGGCCACTGGCTTGCGAATGCTTAGGCGGCAATTGTGAATCAAAGAAAATCGGCTTGCGCCCGCATCTTATGGCCGGGGAACCACATATTTTTGCGATGGAGGACGTATGAAAACGGTTATTGATTTGCTGCACCACGGAGCCGCCACTCACGGCGACATGGCCTATCTGGGGTGCAAGGTCGGGGAAAACGGGCAGGACAAATGGAAAACCTGGAGCTTCAAGGACACGGACAGGCTTTCGTCGGTGTTCGCCGCGGCCCTGCTTGATCTGGGGTTCAAGAAGGGGGACAACCTCGCCATCCTTTCGGAGGGGCGACCCCAGTGGGTTATCGGCGAGTACGCCATTCTCAAGTCCGGCTGTACGTCGGTGCCCCTGTCAACCAAGCTTACCGAGGGCGAGATCGTCTTCCGGCTGGATCACTCGGAATCCAAGGTCCTGCTGCTGTCGGAAAACAACTTCCAGAAGGCGATGGACGCGCTGAAGGAAGTCAAGTCCGTTCCGACCGTCATCATGATCTCCCCGAGCACTCCGGAGCTTAAGGGCATGATGGAGAAGTATCCCCTGCCAGGCGGCGGCGAGATTCTTTTCTTCGACGAGCTTCTGGCGAAAGGCGAACAGCTTTACGCCCGGCAGGAATGCAAGGACAGGCTGGCGGAAATCGAGAAGGGAATCGACGGCGAGGATACCGTCACGATCAGCTACACGTCCGGAACCACCGGCAACCCCAAGGGGATAATGCTCAGCCACCAAAACTACATCCACAACACGGTAAATTCGTTGCAGATAGTGCAGATAGAGACCGGCTGGAAGAGCCTTATCATGCTGCCGCTGGATCACGCCTTCGCCCACACGGTCGGCCTGTACATATTCGTCTACAAGGGTCTGACCATGTACTTCGTCGATTCGCGGGGCGGCCAGACCGCCATCCTACGGAACCTTCCCATAAACCTTAAGGAGATTCAGCCGGACTTTCTTATCATCGTGCCGGCCCTTGCCAGCAACTTCATGAAGAAGATGGTCCAGGGGGTTTCCGCGAAGGGCGGGCTTATAAAGAAGCTGTTCGATGCCGGTGTCAGGGTCGGGGTCAAGCGCGCCGGGAACGGTTTCAACAAGCCGTCCGGCGGCGTGGGCCTGGGAGGGGCGCTGGCCTACGCGCTCGCGAACGCGCTTATCTTCAAGAAACTGCGGGCGGTTTTCGGCGGCAAGATGCAGTTCGCTGTCGGCGGCGGGGCGATGATGGAAATGCGTCAGCAGGAGTTCTTCAACGCCATCGGCGCGCCGATCTACCCGGGCTACGGCCTTACGGAAAACGCGCCGATTATCAGCTCCAACTCCATGAAGAGGCACAAGTTCGGCACGGCCGGCCCCATGATTCCCAACCTTGAGGTCAAGATCATGAAGGATCGCGACACCGAATGCGCCGTGGGCGAACCGGGCGAGATCGTGACGCGCGGCGGCTCGGTGATGAAGGGCTACTACAAGAACGAGAAGGCCACGTCGGAAACGATTGTCGACGGCTGGCTCTGGACCGGCGATCTGGGGAACATAGACGCGGACGGCTTCCTTTCGGTTACTGGCCGGGCCAAAGCTCTGCTGATTGCGCCGGACGGCGAGAAGTTCAGCCCGGAGGTTATCGAGGACGCTGTGTGCAGCAACTCCAGGTTCGTGAACCAGATAATGGTGTACAACGACCACTGCAAGTTCACAAGCGCGATTGTTACGCTCAACGTCCCGGAGCTGAAGGCCGCGGTGCAGGCGCAGGGGCTTTCGGCGGGTTCGGACGGGGATCTGGACAAGATTATCGCCCTTGTTCGCGACGACATTTCCGCCTACACCAAGGTTCCCGAGTACGCGGCGGACATTCCCGTGCAGTGGCGCCCCTCTTCGTTCGCCTTTGTCACCGGGGCCTTTGACGAAAGCAACGGCTTCTTGAACGCGACCATGAAACTGGTCCGGCATAAGGTCCGCGAGTTCTACCAGCCCAGGCTGGACGAGGTCTACGCCAGCGGCACCGCCGACCCGATGCTCCCCGGCAACAGGGAGGCACTAAAGGCCATACTGAAGGGCTGATTTTTTGGGCGGGGCTCTCCGGGAGCGTTTCCGGGGGGCTCGCTTGACATAAAAAACCACGATGGGCTATACTTTGCTGGCATAGGAGAGATGCGAGAGCGGTTGAATCGGGCGGTCTCGAAAACCGTTGAACCCTCGCGGGTTCCGAGGGTTCGAATCCCTCTCTCTCCGTAGCGGCCCCGCCGCTGTTTTTGTGTTCCCGCTGGAGAG
>Ga0209755_10004809_pt1 | contig 15723 bp, 14 predicted proteins | sample TergutCo191P1_FD_187301 | JGI IMG/M metagenome (GOLD analysis project Ga0209755, IMG submission 187301) | Cornitermes sp. P1 segment gut microbial communities from Petit-Saut dam, French Guiana - Co191P1 (SPAdes) (version 2) | ecosystem: Host-associated > Arthropoda: Insects > Digestive system... | reverse complement strand
ACCCCGAAGATTATCCGGTTTACTTTAACAAGATTTTGCTTAACGCGTCTCAAGTGACAAACCCTTCGATTGATCCGCTGCGCGAGCCGATGGAAACAAAAGTTTCGTTAGGTGCAAAGTTTCAGCGTATTGAGCGCGATGAAAAAGGCAGACTTATAAATAACCTGCCGCCGCATATTTCTCTTTCTATGCCGGTAATGTTCTCCGCGATGAGTTACGGCTCAATAAGCTACAACGCGCACGAAAGTTTAGCGCGCGCTGCGGAAGAACTCGGCATTCTTTACAATACAGGCGAAGGCGGACTTCATGAGAATTTTTACCGTTACGGAAAAAATACAATTGTTCAGGTCGCCTCCGGCAGATTCGGCGTGCATCCCGAATATTTAAACGCGGGCGCCGCGATCGAAATTAAAATGGGACAGGGCGCGAAACCCGGCATCGGCGGACATTTACCGGGAGCGAAAATTGTCGGCGACATTTCGCGCACCAGAATGATTCCTGAAGGAACGGATGCAATTTCGCCCGCTCCTCATCATGATATTTATTCGATAGAAGATTTACGCCAGCTTGTTTTTTCTCTAAAGGAAGCGGTCGAATATAAAAAACCTGTTATTGTAAAAATCGCGGCAGTGCACAATATCGCGGCAATCGCAAGCGGCATAGCGCGAAGCGGCGCTGATATTATTTCCATTGACGGATTCCGCGGCGGAACCGGAGCCGCGCCGACACGTATACGCGATAATGTAGGTATCCCGATAGAGCTCGCGCTTGCAAGCGTTGACAAACGTCTCCGCGATGAAGGAATCCGCGACAATGTTTCGCTTATCGCAGGCGGAAGCATTCACTCAAGCGCGGATATTGTAAAAGCTGTCGCGCTCGGCGCGGACTGCGTCTATCTTGGATCGTCGGCGCTAGTCGCGCTTGGCTGCCATCTTTGCAGAAGCTGTCACGGCGGTAAATGCAACTGGGGAATCGCAACTCAAGTCCCGGAACTTACAAAGCGCCTGAACCCCGACATCGGCTATAAACGCCTTGTAAATTTATTAACGGCGTGGCAGCACGAGATAAAAGAAATGATGGGCGGCATGGGAATCAACTCGATAGAAAGCTTAAAAGGAAACAGGCTGATGCTTAGGGGTGTCGGGCTTAACGAAAAAGAACTGGAGATTCTCGGGATTAAACACGCAGGCGAGTGATCTCCGTGGTTAAATTTATCGTGAAGCATCCGCGCGATATTGAAATAAATCTTTTTTTGCGTTATGTTGTTCTTATGAATGTAAGAGATAATGCTTTTAAAACAAAGATTTTTTTAACCGTAATTGCTTTTATTTTGATAAATACAAGCAGTTTGTTCGCTCAGAATACTCAGGAACTGCGGATCGATTCATTCCTGTCCGGCAATTTAAACATGGGTCAGGAAATTTGGTACAGTGTAAGAACACCGTCGGCCGGTATTTTATCCGTCAGCACTACCAGTAATATTGACACATTTTTAGAGGCATATGACGCTCAAAGAAATTTTATAACAGAGGACGATGACGGCGGAGAGAATTTAAACGCGAATATTCAAATGAGGGTTCAGGCAAATACCACATATCTTTTTAAATTAAGATGTTATTCAAACGCAGAAAGCGGTCCGTTCAGAATTTTCGCAGAGCATAAGCCATTAACATTTTTAAGTTCCGGAACCGCTGTCAGCGGAAATATTATTCAAGGGCAGCCAATATGGTATGTCATTCAAACGACAAGCACGGGATATCTTACCGTTGAAACAACGGGAAATACTGACACCTATCTTCAAATTAATAACGAAGACTTTGATTACATCCAGTATGATGATGACAGCGGCGAATATCCGAATGCCAGGGTAAAAATTCATGTTACAGCAGGCGAAATATATTACATTTTATTAAACGCCCACAACAGCGGCGCGTTTCGCATAACAGCAGCCAATCAGCCGTATCCGGTGCCGGCGCAGCTTGCCGTTAGTTCGTTTTTAAACGGCTATTTGACGGCGGGCGGCGAGAACTGGTACAGCGTCCGCGCAGCGCAAAGCGGCTATCTTACTGTAGAAACTTCAGGCAATATTGATACTGTCTTAAACGTTTATGATTCAAACTATAATCATCTGGCTTATGATGATGACAGCGCGGGATATCCGAACCCACGAATCAAGCTTGAGGTTACACAAGGTCAAGTTTATCTTTTCGCGTTAAGCGGCATTGAAAGCAATATCAGCGGATCATATCGTATAATGGCAAGCAGCCAGCCGTATCCCGCTCCGGTGCCTTTAAATGTCGGAACATTTATAAACGGATATCTTGAACAATACGGCGAATACTGGTACAGCGTCAGAACGGCAACAAGAGGCAATCTTATTGTTGAGACAACTGGATCTACCGATACAGTCCTTTGGGCGTATGACAGTTCATATAATCTTTTAGATCAAAATGATGACACTTGGAATGAGGATTATGAATATGTAAACCGCAATGCCCGGATTGTTTTAAACACAGCCGCTAATCAAACATATATATTCAGGCTTACAGGTTTTGGCGAAGGCGCGTTCAGGCTTCTTGCAGGCATGGAATAATATTTTTATTAGGGTATTTTTAAAACTTTAATTTTTAAAGATTCTCGTTATTAGGCAAAACTATTTGCTTTTGTATCAGGTGCTATTATTGGTATGCCGTTTTGATTATATATCACGCCTTTATTTTTTCCGGAATCATTACTTTTTATTTGTTCTTCTCTTTGCTTGTTTTCTATTGTTTCTTTTATATATTCAATGTTAAAATTTATAAATGCCATATTATCATCAAGGGTTTTCCTTATTTTTTCCAAATTTTTATCCAGATTTATAATCATTAATGAAATTCCTAAAATAAAAAAATTGAAAATTAACCCAACAGTAAATCCCGCCGCTAATCCCATGAATTTATTATCAAGTTCCAGACCGGCGTGATAACCAATATACATAAATACTGAAAAAATTATCGCAATTAAAAGCCAAAGAATTGTCTGATAAATCAATCTTATGATTTTTGACATGATGAACCTCCTAATTTCAACCTCAGCAGTTCAACTTCTTCCGCGGAAAGTTTGATAGTACTTCTTAAATATATTTCTGCGATGCGCTGAAGATTCTGTTCACTTATTGTTTGCGAATTGCTTATAACAGATAGAATCTGCATTGCAGTAAAAAAATCAGCTTTCTGAGTTGAAGCGAGTATGCTTGATTCGAATCCGCTGTTAAATGAAAAAAGATAATCATTAACCACGTCATCTAAAGGAGCGCCCATAAATGATTCAAGTACCATGCAGACAAATCCTGTTCTGTCAATTCCTGCGTGACAGTGAATCAGATACGGCCATTCATGGCGGATAATAAACTGCAAAGCCTCTTTAAATTTTATTTTAAAGCCTGAGCTTGTAAAGCTAAAGTCCATACCAAGCGCGATTACTTTTCCGCTTGTTAATAATTTTCCGTACCACGGCGCGAAAAAAGCTTTTCCGAAAATGCCTGACATAGTATCGCATAAATTTATAATTGTACGGATGCCGGCATTGGCGGCAAGAAGAGAAACTGTCTTTTCCTGTTTATTTTCTTTGATTGGATGGCTGCTTCGGTAAAGCGTATTAGCCGCGATATTTCCAAAATGAATTTCTCTGAAATTTACTGTATTAATATTCGGATTTATTATTTTGTTTTTCATAAATTACTATATATCATTTTGATCTATCACAGGATGCAAGAGTGAGAAAGTTTATTAAAATATTTTTTCTTGCGTTACAAGAATCTGTTTCTTGCGGTTACTTCCCAGTAATCTGTAAGTTTTCCTTTGCTTATAACATGAACGCCGGGATAAAGCGCGGTTGTCGGGCAGATATGACATGGAATTATGTAAAGTAATGTTCCGATTTCCGGCGCTGTTCCGCTTCCGGCGTTCCAAACCCAATGTTCCTCGCTGTGAGTAATTGGTTTAGCGTCAGGCATTCCAGCGATTATTCCGCGATCTGTTTTATCGCTGGAGATCGCCTTATGACCTGTGTCCAGAGTGAAGAGTCCGGGAGCCGGACGGCTTATCACTCTTGTAAGAATTGCCCCACCTGCGGTAAAGTTTAAATCCGGATATTTGGCGGAATAACCTGAATCGTTTATAAAAATAGTTCCGGGGGATAAAAATACGCCTTGCGTGTTCATATGAACCGGAAATGTAGGCGTTCCGCCCATTATTAAAACCGGTTCTTCTTTTAACTTTTTTTCCATTAAAGTTTTTATTTTTAAAATATTTTCTGTTATTTTTTTTACTTCCGCTGTTCTTTCTTTGATATCGCCGATGCCGAGATGACCGTCGTAACAATGCAGGCCTATAATTTTTAATTCTTCGATCTTGTCCGCTTCACGATAAAAATTTTCCAGCCCGTCCAATGGAACGCCTGTGCGGTTCATGCCGCAGTTTACATCAATTAAAACGTTAAGCGGACAAGGAGCTGATTCCGCGCCGTTATTGCTGAAATAACTAGCGAGAATTTTTAACTGTTCAATATTATCGCCTATCGCCCAGAAGTTAGTTTTTGCGTAACACGCGCGGAGATCCAAAAAACGCGTAATCATTGGTCCGATTAAAGGATAGGCTAAAAGAACATGGGCGGCGTTTTCGCGCGCGCACATTTCAGTCTCGGCGATTGTCGCGCATTTAAAACGCGTTATCCCAAAGTTCAACTGCATTTTTACCATCGCCGCCATTTTATGCGACTTAACGTGCGGCCACAGCCGCTGCGCGCCGCCTGCCATTGTTATTACTCTTTTTGTATTTTCCTCTATCTGATCAAGGTAATAAATCAATGACGGTGAGTCGATTGAGTCTTCTTCGGAAAAATGATAATTAAAATTATCGCTCATTTTAATTTATCTTTCTTACGCTTTAAGTTCTATCAAAAGTTCAATTTCGACAGGTACGTTCGCCGGCAGCGAGCTTACGCCAACCGCGGAGCGCGCGCAAAGTCCTGTTTCTTCGCCGAAAATGTCAACTAACAACTCGCTCGCTCCGTTTGCGACTTTTGGATGATCGTAAAAATTATCCGTACAGGCGACAAAAACAAGCATCTTCGCGATGCATTTAATTTTTTCAAGGCTGCCGCAAGCCGATTGAATATTCGCAAGAAGATTCAACACGCAATGTTTCGCCGCTACCTGTCCCTGCTCCAGTGATATTTCCGCGCCAAGTTTTCCTTTCCATTTTATATCACCGTTAAAACTTGGTATGCATCCGGATAGGAAGCTATAGCAGCCGCCAAAATTTTTTAACGGGCTGTAAATACCGGCTTTTACCGGCGGATTCGGCATTGTAAGATTGTGTTTTTTAAGCGCTTCATCAAGATTAATCATCTATTTCCTCCTGAAATATCTTTCTTTAATATTTGCCGGACTTGTCCGGAGTCCGGCTGGTTTTCTTATAAAATTATAGCATTTTTCCGGTACGCTGTGGATTTAAATATCAGGCGGAATTTACATTTCCATTTTGATAACCACTTGACCAAATCCAATATTTATTATATAAATAAATCTGAACAAGGGCGTTCATTTAACTTCTTAATCTGAGGTAGATTGCGTATAGCAAAGAAAGATTAAATGTTAAGTGAGCGCCTTTTATTTTTTGGAGGGTTTATGTCAGAAAAAGTACTATACGAAGGTAAATCTAAAATTTTATACGAAGGACCGGATAATGAAAGTTATATCATTCGTTATAAAGACACCGCAACGGCTTTTAACGGCGAAAAGAAAGAAGACCTCTCCGGCAAGGGCAGGCTGAACGCAGCAATCTCAAATTTGATTTATGAATATCTTGCAAAGAACGGAATTGAAACGCATTTAATAAAAGTGATAGATGATACTTCGGCGCTTGTAAAAAAAGCTGAGATTGTCATGGTCGAAGTTATCGTAAGAAATATCGCCGCCGGAAGTTTTTCCAAAAAATACGGCGTCGCGGAAGGAACTGCTCTTAAAAATATTACTGTTGAATTCAGTTTAAAAAGCGATGAACTGGGCGATCCGATGATTAACGAAAGTCAGATAACGGCAATCGGCATCGCTTCCCGCGAAGAGCTTTCATTTATGACTTCTCAGGCATTACGGATTAACGAGCTGTTATGCGCAATGTTTATTACAATGGGAATTAAACTTGTTGATTTTAAACTTGAGTTCGGCAGAATTGCTTCAGGCGGAAGCGGCGGCAAAATAATTTTATGCGATGAAATTTCTCCCGATTCATGCAGGTTCTGGGACGCTGCCACAAATAAAAAACTTGACAAAGATGTATTCCGCCGCGATCTCGGCGATGTGCTCGAAGGTTACAGAGAAGTGCTTAAGAGGCTTCAAAATGCCTAATGAGGGCTACGAAAACCCGTTATGCAAAAGATACGCAAGCGCGGAAATGCAGCGTATTTTTTCCGATGATTATAAATTTTCCACATGGCGGAAATTATGGATCGCGTTAGCTGAAAGCCAGAAGGAACTTGGGCTTGATATCAGCAGTGAACAGATCGATGAAATGAAAGCCAATGTAAATAATATCAATTATGAAACAGCCGCGGCGTATGAATCTGAAATAAGGCATGATGTTATGGCGCACATTAAAGCGTTCGGCGATCAATGCCCAAAAGCAAAACCGGTTATTCATCTTGGCGCTACTTCCTGCTATGTCGGCGATAATACCGATATCATTGTTCAGCGCAGCGCATTGCTTCGCGTAAAACGTTTGCTCATAACAGCAGTCAGCGCGCTTTATAACTTTGCCGATAAATATAAATCGCTGCCATGTCTTGCGTATACTCATTTTCAGGCGGCGCAGCCAACAACCGCCGGTAAACGCGCTTCTCTTTGGATACAGGATCTTCTTTTTGATTTGGAACAGCTTGATTTTAGTCTTGGCAGTTTAAAACTGCTTGGCTGTAAAGGCACAACAGGAACATGCGCTAGTTTTCTTTCGTTGTTTGACGGCGATCATGAAAAAGTAAAATCGCTTGATATTAAGATCGCGGAAAAAATGGGATTTGATAAAGTATACCCGGTAAGCGGTCAGACATATTCGCGGAAGATTGATTATTATTCGCTGTCGGTGCTGTCGGGAATAGCTCAAAGCGCTTATAAATTTTCCAACGATATTCGTCTTTTATCTCATTTAAAAGAAATTGAAGAACCTTTCGAAACCGGACAGGTCGGATCAAGCGCGATGGCGTACAAGCGAAACCCGATGAGAAGCGAGAGAATCGCCTCACTCGCGCGTTATGTGACAACAAACGCGCTTAATCCCGCGCTTACGGCAAGTGCGCAGTGGTTTGAGCGCACTCTTGACGACTCCGCGAACAGGCGCATCGCCATTCCCGAAGCTTTCCTCGCAATCGACGCGATTCTGATGCTGATGATCAATGTCGCCGGCGGCCTTGTTGTGTATCCTAAAATAATTGAAAAACATTTAAACGAAGAACTTCCGTTCATGGCGACTGAAAATATCCTGATGCATTGTGTCAAAAAAGGAGGCGACAGACAGGCGCTTCACGAAAGAATTCGCCTTCACTCTATAGAAGCCTCAAAAAAAATTAAATTAAACGGCGAAGAAAATGATTTACTGGATCGTATAACGCAGGACAAAGCATTTGCCGTAACCCATGATGAATTAAATAATCTCCTGCGCGCGGAACAATTTACAGGTAGAGCGAAAGAGCAGACCGAAGAATTTTTAGCAGATGTCAAAAAAGTTCTGGATGAAAATAAAGAATTTCTGGGTGCGGATATTAAAATTCTTGTTTAGGAGGAAATATGTGCGCTGAAAAAAAAAGCAGGCTTACGGCTGTTGTCGGGATCAACTGGGGCGATGAAGGCAAAGGCCGTATGGTCGATCTTTTGTCTGAAGGTTACGATATTATCTGCCGTTATCAGGGCGGCAACAATGCGGGGCACACAGTTGTAAATGACAAAGGAAAATTCATTCTGAACCTTCTGCCTTCCGGTATTCTGCGCGATGATGTGACAAACGTTATAGGAAACGGAATGGTTATCGATCTTGAACATCTTTGCGCGGAGATTTCCAATCTGACGCAGAAAGGCATTAAAGTAACTTCTGATAATTTAAAAATCAGCGAAAAAGCTTTTATCTGTCTGCCGTATCATAAAAAACAGGACATACTCGAAGAAGCGCGGCTTGGAGATAAAAAGTACGGTTCTACAAAACGAGGAATCGCGCCTGCGTACGGCGATAAAATTTTAAAAAAAAATCTGCGAATGTTAGACCTTTTTTCGCCTGATACAATTAAACAAAAATTAGATAATATTCTTGAATGGAAGAATATGATTTTAAACGGTTATGGAGACAAAGGCGAGAGCGGATCTGATAATTATTCATGGCTTATGGAATTCGGCGGGAAGCTGCTGCCTTTTATTATAGATACGACAGAGTATCTTAATGAATCTGTCAGCAAAGGAAAAAAAATATTATTCGAGGCTCAGCTCGGTGCGTTACGCGACATAGATTACGGCATTTATCCTTACACTACTTCTTCGCAGACACTGGCTTCTTACGCGCCGGCGGGCGCTGGCATTCCCGGAAAAAAACTTGACAATGTAATCGGAGTTATGAAGGCTTATTCAAGCTGTGTCGGCGAAGGGCCGTTCGCTGTCGAGATGAAAGGAGAGGAAGCGTCCGCGTTACGTGAAGCGGGAGCGGAGTACGGAGCTGCGACAGGCCGCCCGCGCAGAGTCGGCGCTTTTGACATTCCCGCGAGCAGATACGGCGTTATGACGCAGGGCGCTGATGAAATCGCACTTACTAAACTTGATGTGATGTCGTATATGGATATAATACCTGTCTGCGCCTCTTATGAAGTTGACGGAAAAAAATGCGGACAATTTCCATCAGGCGATAAATTGACAAAAGCAAAACCTGTGTATGAATATTTTGACGGATTTAAAACCGATATTTCATCGTGCCGCAAACCGAAGGATTTACCGGAAGCAGCGTTAAGATACATAAAATATTTGGAGAATGCGGTCGGCTGTCCGATTCGATATGTTTCGGTCGGCGCGGGCAGAGAAGAATTTTTAATTATGTGAACCGACGCAGAACCGGAGGTTCGCGGATACCGGACAAATCCGGCAGGTAATTTAAAATCAGGAGCCGTCAATGAAGAGAGTTTATGTTAACGAAAAATGGTGTCTGGGATGTCATCTTTGCGAATATTACTGCGCGTTCGCGAATACAAACGAAAAAGATATGGCGCGCGCTTTAAAAAATATCAGGATACGGCCAAAGATTAAAATTGAGGAAAAGGACGGAGTAAGTTTCGCGGTCTCATGCCGCCACTGTGATGAGCCGTTATGTGTAAAGGGATGCATAACAGGCGCGCTTACAATCACAGAGGGCGTTATTACAATCAATCATGACAGATGTGTTAGCTGCTACACATGCATTTTAAGCTGCCCTTACGGAGCTGTTTCTCCTTCAGAAGACGGCGCTGTTGAAAAGTGCGAGTTATGCGTAAAAAACATCGGAGGCGTTCCCGCCTGCGTCAAAGGATGTCCGAATAACGCGATTGTTTTTGAGGAGAGAGCGTCATGAAATACGTAATAATCGGCAATTCGGCGGCAGGCATCGGAGCAGCGGAAGGAATTCGCACAGCTTTAGCAGCGAGCGCAGCTAAAGCAGCGAGCGCAGAAGAAACATCGCGTCAGATTGATAAACAAGGTGAGATTACAATTATTACAAATGAAACTCATCATACATATTCAAGACCGCTTATATCGTATCTTCTGCTTGGAAAAGTTACAGAGGAAACAATTAAATATCGAGATAGTAATTTTTATTCAGATAACAATATCAATCTTTTACCGGGCGTTAACGCGGAAAAAATAGACGCAGAAAAAAAACAGGTGCTTCTTTCTAACGGACAGAGTATTTCTTACGATAAACTTCTTATCGCGTCCGGCTCTTCTCCTTTTGTGCCGCCGTTTGAAGGCCTTGATACAGTTAAAGAAAAATTTACCTTCATGAGTCTTGATGATGCGCACAACATCGATAAAGCTCTTAAAAATAAAAAGAACGCTAATGTGCTGATAATAGGTGCTGGTTTAATCGGATTAAAATGCGCCGAAGGAATTGTAAAAAAAGCGTCAAAAATTATAGTGGCCGATCTTGCGCCCGGAATTCTTTCCAGTATTCTTGATGAAGAAAGCGCCGCGATTGTTCAGAATCATATCGAAAAACAAGGAATCGAATTTAAATTAAAAAGCAGCGTTAAAAAATTTGAAAACAATTCAGCAATTTTTGATAACGATGAAATTGTCAATTTTGATGTTTTGATTCTTGCGGTCGGCGTGCGTCCTAATACTTCACTTTTAAAAAATATTGCCGAAATTGATCGGGGAATAATCGTTAACGGTAAATCGGAAACATCCGCGAAAGATATTTACGCGGCTGGCGATTGTACTCAAACTTTGGATATTTCAAGCGGACAGAAAAAAATTATGGCGCTGCTTCCGAATGCATACATGCAGGGTGAATGTGCCGGAATTAACATGGCATCCGGCGCAGAAAAAAGCTTTGACAAGGCAATACCAATGAACGCGATTGGATTTTTCGGACTTCATATAATCACAGCGGGCAATTATACCGGTGAAGTTTTTATAATGAAAAAAGATGAATCAGGAAATAATGAAGAGAAAAATGTAAGTCTAAAAAAATTATTTTACAGTGATATTAAATTAAACGGATTTATATTAATCGGAGATATTGAGAAAGCGGGGATTTATACCAGTTTAATCCGCGAACATACACCTCTTGATTCTATCGACTTTACTCTTGTTTGTGAAAAGCCCGGGCTTATGGCATTTACCAAAGAAGAGAGAATGGTTAAACTTGGAGGAGGTAAAATATCATGAGCATATTGGCGAAAAATCTTCATTTTAAAGATTTAAACGAACGGATTAAAAAATCCGGAACATATATCCATATAGAAGATTGTTTTGGGCAAAGGTTTATCGGCAGCGCGTTAAAAGAAAAAACCGTTGTTATAAACGGAACGCCCGGCAATGCTCTTGGCTGTTATCTTGACGGCGCTGTAATTGAAGTTCACGGCAACGCGCAGGACGCGGCAGGCGATACAATGAATGACGGAAAAATTATTATCCACGGGAATGCCGGAGACGCGCTCGGTTACGCGATGCGGGGCGGAAGTATTTTTGTCCGGGGAGACGCGGGATACAGAACAGGCATTCACATGAAAGAGTATAAAGAAAGAAAACCTGTAATTGCAATCGGCGGAAAAGCCGGGAGTTTTCTCGGCGAATATCTTGCGGGTGGAATCATTGTTGTTCTTGGAATCGGCTGTGAAGACGCCGCTTCTCCCGTAGGGAATTTTACCGGAACCGGAATGCACGGCGGGAAAATTTTTATCAGAACAAAAAAAGAATTTTCGTCTCTTCCCGCGCAGGTTGCGGCGGAAATCGCAGGCAGCGATGACTTATCCGAAATCGAACCGATTGTAAAAGAATTCGCGGAGCATTTTAAAATAGACGCTGATTTTCTTTTGCAGGATCAATTTTTTATTTTAAAACCAAACGCTAAAAATCCATACAAGCAGTTGTACACAACAAATTAATTTATGTGCGGAATAATCGGTTATATAGGAAATGAAGACGCTGTTCCCATTATAGTTGACGGTTTAAAAAAACTGGAGTACCGTGGTTATGATTCAGCGGGTATCGCGGTTTTTAAACCGAATGGTTTTGATGTTGTAAAGCAAAAAGGCAGGCTCGCGGTTTTGGAAGAACGGCTGACCTCGCGCCTTCTTGATAACAAACCGCTGACAGGACGTTTAGGAATTGGACATACACGATGGGCTACTCACGGCGAACCGTCTGATGTCAACTCACACCCCCATGTCGGCAGCAAAAATAAAATCGCTGTTGTTCACAACGGCATTATCGAAAATTATAAACAGCTAAAAGAAAAACTTGAGAATTCAGGCAGAGTGACTTTTGCTTCACAAACCGACAGCGAAGTAATAGCGCAGCTTGCGGAGTATTATTATAACGGCGATTTAATTGAAACTGTAATCAAAGTGTCCAATACAGTCGAAGGTTCTTACGCGCTTGGAATCATGTGCGTTGAATGGCCTGACACTCTCATCGCGGTTAAAAAAGACAATCCATTAATAATCGGCGTCAGCAGCCACGGAAATTTTATCGCCTCCGATGTTCCCGCGGTTTTAAAGCATACCAATAAAGTTTATTATCTGAATGATAAAGAAATCGCGGTTTTGCATAAAGGAAGCATCCGCTTTTTTAATTTTGATAAAGAACCAGTTACTAAAAATATCGAAAAAATTTCGTGGAGCATAGACAGCGCGGAAAAAGGCGGTTATCCGCATTTTATGCTTAAAGAAATTATGGAACAGCCCAGGGTTTTGCGCGATACAATTAAATCCGCCGTCAATGAAGGAGATAATAAAAACATTTTAGATAATATTTGCATAACGCGTTTTAATAAAATTGTTATTACCGCCTGCGGCTCGGCGTATAACGCCGGAGTTACCGCGAAATATGTTTTTGAAAAGCTTTGCAGAATTTCCGTAGAGGTTGAACTTGCAAGCGAGTTTCGCTATAAAGACGCGATTATTGATAATAAAACGCTTGTAATTCTTGTAAGCCAGTCAGGCGAGACGGCGGATACAATCGCCGCGATGAGAGAAGCTAAGCAAAGAGGAGCGGCGGTTTTATCTATTGTAAATGTTGTCGGCAGCACTATTGCAAAAGAATCGGATTATTGTCTTTTTACGGCGGCCGGCCCGGAAATTGCGGTTGCAACAACAAAGGCTTTTTCAGCTCAGTTAATTCTACTATATATTCTTGCGGTACGCTTCGCCGAAAAGCTCGGGAAAATAACGCCGGAAGAAGCGCAGGAACAATTAACAGAAATCGCGTCTCTTCCCGGCAAAGCCGCTTCGCTACTTGAACAGATCGATTCAATCCAGAAATACGCTTCAGAATGCGTAGGTTACAAAAGTATTTTTTTTATCGGAAGAAATGTTGATTACGCGATTGCGCTTGAAGGATCGCTTAAGTTAAAAGAAATTTCCTATATTCATTCGGAAGCATACGCGGGAGGCGAATTAAAGCACGGAACAATTTCGTTAGTCGAAGAAAACACCCTTGTTGTTGTCATCTCGAACTGCGCGTTTTTGTACGGAAAAATAATGAGTAACGCGGAGCAGGTTGTAAGCCGGGGCGCGAAAGTTCTTCTTATCGGAAACTGCCCGGAAATAAGCTCTTCAAAAGACAACGAAAAAATATTTCATATAACACTGCCGCAGATTTTTGAATTATTTTCTCCTTCATTATCTGTTATTGTTTTACAGCTTTTCAGCTATTATGTTGCGGCTAACAAAGGTTTGGATATTGATAAACCACGTAACCTTGCCAAGAGCGTTACGGTTGAATAATGTTTTTAAGGAGCGATCAATGAAAGATGTTTTGGAATTTGTAAAAGAAAACGATGTTAAATTTATCCGATTAAATTTCTGCGATATATTCGGTTTTCAGAAAAATATTTCCATCATGGCTGATGAACTTAAATCCGCGTTTGATAACGGAGTCTCTTTTGACGCGCACGTAATCCGCGGCTTCCGCGATGTTACGCAGTCGGATTTGTTTTTGTTTCCCGATCCTTCTACATTGGCTGTTCTTCCGTGGCGCCCGGGCCCTGGAAGAGTTATCCGCTTTTTCTGCGATATTAAAACGCCGCGCAACTCAGCTTTTGAACATGACACAAGGCTTGTATTAAAAAAAGTCACAGAGCGTATTAAACAGATGGATTATATCTGTAAGATAGGAGCGGAATGTGAGTTTTATCTTTTTAAGACTGATGAAAACGGCGCGTCTTCTTATATCACTTTAGACAAAGGCTCTTACATGGATATCTCTCCGCTTGATAAAGGAGAAGATATCCGCCGCGAAATCTGCCTTACTCTGAAAGAGATGGGGATTAAACCCGAAAGTTCGCATCACGCGCACGGCCCGGGTCAGAATAAAATTGAATTTAAATTTGACGATCCCGTTAACAGCGCGGATAATCTTCAGACATTTAAGACCGTAGTAAAGGCCATATCTTCACGTAACGGTTTATTCGCATCTTTTATGCCTAAACCGGTTTTGGAAGCTCCCGGCAGCGGAATGCATATTAATTTATCGCTTTATCATAACGGCAAAAATATTTTTATTAATCCAAGCGAAGGTCATTCGGACACAGCCGAAAGTTTTATCGCTGGAATTCTGGATAAAACACCCGAGATAACTTTGTTCCTGAATCCGATTTGTAATTCTTACGAGCGCTTTGGCAAATTTGAAGCGCCTGAGTTTGTGTCGTGGTCGCATCAAAACAGATCGCAGCTTATAAGGATTCCCGCGGCTTCGTGCGATAAATACCGGATTGAACTTCGCTCTCCCGATCCTTCGCTTAATCCCTATCTCGCGTTCGCGCTGATAATTTCCGCAGGTCTTGACGGCATTGAAAATAATTTAAAACTTCCGCCGGCAGTTGATGAAGACCTTTATTCCGCGGACATTGAAAAAACAAAAAACCTTGCGCAGCTCCCCGGCACAATAGATAAAGCGATTATGCTCGCTGAAAAAAGCTCATTTATAAAAAAGGTTCTTGGCGCGCAGCTTTTATCAAAGTATATCGAATTAAAAAAGATCGAAGCGCAGGATTTTTCCGAGGCTTCGCGTTTGGGTGAAAAAGAAAAAATTAAATTTTATGAAGAAAAATATTTTTTAATTTATTAGGATTTATTAAGGCGGTTGATAATGGAAAGCTCTCAAGCGGGCAGTTTGCCGCAAAGTGAGACTGTGCTGATAATAACTAGTTCAGAAAAGAGCGGCTCTAAAGCGGGTTTGCAGATTTTTTTTGAAACGCTGGCGGCTGCTTCCATTAACCAGATAACTGTAATTGCCTCCGCAGGAGAGGCGAGAAGAGCGCTTTTACAGAATAATTTTGATATTGTAATTATTGATATGCCGTTAGCTGATGAATCAGGGGAAAGCCTTGCGCGCCATATCGCGGTTAAATATTTTACGCTGGTGATTCTCGCCGTTAACAGTGAAAATTTTAACGCGGTTTCCGCTGTCTGTCATGAAGACGGCGTTCTTGTAATTTCTAAACCAATCGAAAAAAATTTCTTTTGGTCTGTTTTATCGCTGGCGAGATCTGTCAGTAAAAAATTCAAACGAATACAAAGTGAAAACGTTAAGCTAAAACAAAAAATCGAGGACATACGAATTATCGACAGGGCTAAATGCCTTCTTATTTCTTATTTAAATCTGACAGAACAGGAATCGCACCGTTTTATAGAAAAACAGGCTATGGATCTGCGTTCCACTAAAAGAGGAATCGCCGAGGAGATATTAAAAACTTATGCGAACTGACAAGCTTAATGAAGAATGCGCTGTCTTTGGAGTCAGCCTATACGCGGAGGAAGCCGCGGGGGTTACATATAACGGCCTTTTGGCATTGCAGCACCGCGGGCAGGAAGGAGCGGGAATCGCGATTTCGCATAACCGCAGCATAGTATGCCATAAAGACGAAGGGCTTGTAAGCGAAGTTTTTTCCGGAGAGATGCTGTCCCGCTTCCCAAAAGGAAAAGCCGCGGTCGGACACACGCGTTATTCGA
>Ga0209755_10004808_pt1 | contig 15724 bp, 14 predicted proteins | sample TergutCo191P1_FD_187301 | JGI IMG/M metagenome (GOLD analysis project Ga0209755, IMG submission 187301) | Cornitermes sp. P1 segment gut microbial communities from Petit-Saut dam, French Guiana - Co191P1 (SPAdes) (version 2) | ecosystem: Host-associated > Arthropoda: Insects > Digestive system... | reverse complement strand
GAAACCTAGCAAGCCGTAGCCAAGCCGCCGCCACAGAAACCACCGGCCTTATACAAAACTCCATGGAGCGTGTAGATTCCGGCTCGAACATAGCTATATCTACCTCGGAATCCCTGGACGTTATAGTAAACGATGCCGGGGGAATATCGGGCATTATTACCGGAATATCAGACGCCTCTAAAGAGCAGGCCGAGGCTATTTCGCAGGTAAGCGTAGGCCTTGCGCAAATATCGCAGGTGGTGCAGAGTAACTCCGCGGTATCAGAAGAAACCGCGGCGGCCTCGCAAGAGCTTAACTCGCAAGCAGAGTTGTTGCAGGAGCTGGTTTCGTATTTTAAATTGTAAGAGACATAGTTAAGAGTAAAGGCCAACCGGTTCGTTTCAGTTACCGGTTGGCCTTTTTTTATTTTCTGGATGGCTAGATTATTTTGCCCGTTCTTTAATTGGAACTAATAAGTCAAGCTGGAATATATTGGCGTTTGGTGATTTTACGCGGTTTATGTAATTTAATTCTTCTTCAAGGCAGTCCCATTGGTTTTTATTGCTTCCATTACCGTTATATTCGTATTTTTTGTTGTTCATAACCCATTCCATAAGCCAGCCCCATTCCTCGAACGCGCCGAAAGGAATCATATGCGCGGCATATACTCCGCCCTTGAAGTGTTTTTTTGTTAGGGGAGTAGGTACGTTAAAGTTATCGGGGATTGTTACCCATATTTCGTATCCATGTGCGCCTGTTGGGTCAGATTCATCTGGGTTGGGGGAGTTGAAGCCGTAACGTCTTAAATCTGGCTTGATTTGTGTTAGGTTGTTGTCTAAGACGAATTTGTCGATTACTTGGCCTACATGCTGTTCGGGCTCGTCGCCTTCAAATTGGTAGGCGGCTACCTCGGACGGGGGTAGGTGGATGATTCTTATGTCTTTGTCGGTTAATTTGCTCATGTTATTGCCTCCTTTGGATTGATTATAAGGTTTGGTGTGGTGGGTGTCAAAGGTTGGCGACCGGAGCTGGGACTAATAATTTTTTTCTACAGCAAATCGCAACTCGCAAGGCGCACGAGCGGGCTAAACTGCGTGCCACTGGCACGCAAGCCCCCCGTGCTGTTGCTCAAACAAGCGATTTACCTACGAAAAAAGTTTATCCCAGCCTCCGGGGCTAGTTGTTCGCTTAACTAACCCCACGGCCACGTCACCATAATCCCCTTGATAAGATTCAAAGCTTATGTTAAATTACAAAAAAAGGAGGCGACAAGCAATGAATGTATTAAAACTAGAAAACAGACGCGACGGCTTCATAGACGAGCGAGGCGTAACCAGCATTTTAGAAATCTTCAACACAGAAACCAACGAGCGTAAAACCCTACAAGAATTCCCAGACGTAATAGAAGCGCCAAACTGGACTCTTGACGGCAAAAATCTAATATTCAACCGGCATGGCAAGCTTATTTCCTACTGCCTAGAAACCGGCGTACAAAAGGAAATAAACTCAGGCGTAGCGGACGCCTGCAATAACGACCATGTACTTTCCCCAGACGGAAAGTCTATCGCCATAAGCCATATGACCTGGGAAGATAGGCAATCCCGCATATATACCATGCCTCTTTCCGGTGGGATTCCTACGTTAATAACGCCAATAGCGCCCAGCTATCTGCACGGATGGTCGCCGGACGGAAGCACTCTGGCCTACTGCGCCGAGCGAAACGGTCAGTACGACATCTACACAATACCGGTAATAGGCGGCAGAGAGCGGCAGTTGACCGATATTGCCGGCCTGGACGACGGGCCTGAGTATTCCCCATGCGGCAAATATATTTGGTTTAACTCTACCAGAAGCGGCCTTATGCAAGTATGGCGAATGGAGGCAGACGGCGCTAACCCAACACAAATGACCCACGATGAGTCAAATAGCTGGTTTCCGCACGTATCGCCGGATGGTAAGCAGGTGGTATACATAACATACAAAAAAGGCGATGTAGAGCCGGGCGCGCACCCGCCAAATAAGAATGTAGAGATTCGCTTGATGTCATGCGATGGCGGGGAATTTAAAGTTTTGGTAAAATTATTCGGTGGTCAGGGAACAATAAACGTAAACTCGTGGGCACCGGATAGCAAACGCTTTGCCTTTGTGTCCTACAAATTAAAGGAGAAATAAAATAATGGCTCAAGCCATGAACATGATTTTATATAACATAATCATAGTTATGATAATAGCGGCAACAGGCTTTTTTGTGATACGCCGCGCATTTAGAGGCCGTTACGAAAAGCGCGACCGCTATCTGCAAGAAGAAATGGAAGCCAACACAGCCAGAAGGCGCGATGTAGAGGAAGAATTTTACTATAAACCAGAAGTAAGTAGATTACCCTTTCAACACAACGCAGATGGCGAAATTGAAAAAAAGCAAAATGAAGTAAAAAGCATGGCCGAAAGGAAAATGATACTCTTTCCCCAAAAAATGACCAACCTAGAGTTGAAAAGATCCTACGGCCTTGCTAACCTTGAAATAATCACAGGCTATGAAGAAAACTATAACCGCTATATAAAAGCCCTAGTAGACTGGGCAGATGTTCTTTACGAGCATAATAAAAAAGATGCCGTAAAAATTTTGGAAATAAGCGTAGAAATGAATAGCGAGTTTAGAAAAAGCTATATAGGTCTGGCAGACTATTACGCTGAGCATAGGGACGCAGAAAGGCTTAATTATCTTTTGGATAAGGTAGCGGAAAACTTTGCGGACGAGGGGATTAGGCGTCAGTTGACTCAGTATATTATGGATAGGAAGGAAGGTTTGTAGGAGGGTTATTTTACGCTTACGATAATCCAGCCAAAACATAATCCAAAACCTTCATCACATTCTCTTCCTCTGTTATATGGCGGGTCAAGTAAGGGTTGGGTGCCATGGTAAACAGCACCTGCCCGGCTTCTCGCGTTACAAAATCGGCCAGTTTATCCACATCAACCGCCGCATCGCCTTTGAAGGTGATTATTAGGCGGTTTTGTTTTTCTACTATAGAAATAATACCGAGCCTGTTAGCTTGCGCCTTCATTAAGGCAATATCAAGTAAATTTTGTACGGGCAACAGCAAATCACCAAAGCGATCCTCAATTTCTTCTTGCACATCGTTACTGTCTTGCTGGCTTTGAATCATTGCGATCTTTTTATATATTTCGAGCTTTTGAACCTCATCCTCTATAAAGTTTCCGGGAATATACGCGTTTACCGCCATGTCTATAGTTGTTTCAAAGCTTTCTTCCTTTACCTCGCCTCTTAGCTCGCCTACGGCTTCCGCTAGTAGCTTGCAGTACATATCGTAGCCTACTGAGTCCATAAAGCCATGTTGCTCTGCGCCCAATAGATTGCCGGCGCCGCGTATTTCCAAATCTCGCATGGCAATTTTAAAACCCGCGCCAAACTCGGTAAAATCTCGAATGGTCTGTAGGCGTTTATGCGCTGTCTCTTCCAAAATTTTATCCTTTTTGTACATCAAATAAGCGTAGGCCAAGCGGTTAGAGCGCCCTACGCGGCCTCTTAGTTGGTATAGCTGGCTTAATCCCATATAGTCTGCGTTTTGTATTATTATGGTGTTTACATTAGCAATATCCAGCCCGCTTTCTATTATGGTGGTGCAGACTAATACCTGAATATCGCCGTTTATAAAGCTCATCATAATATCCTCAAGCTCTCGCTCGGACATTTGCCCGTGGGCGAAGGCCACTTTTGCATGGGGAACAAGCACCCGTAATCTTGCGGCTTCTTCGGCTATATTGCGTACCCGGTTGTGTAGGTAGTAGACCTGGCCGTCGCGTGCTAACTCGCGGTTTATTGCCTCGCGTACAAATTCCGGATTGTACTCCATTACATAGGTTTGGACAGGGTGGCGCTCTTCCGGCGGCTCGTTTAATAAGCTCATATCACGCAGACCCGTTAGGCTTAAATGTAGCGTTCTGGGAATGGGCGTGGCTGTTAGCGTTAAGACGTCTACATCCTCTTTCATGGCCTTCATTTTCTCTTTGTGAGATACGCCGAAGCGCTGTTCCTCGTCTACGATTATTAGGCCCAGATTGCGGAATTTCACATCCTTAGAAAGCAGACGGTGCGTACCTATAACAATATCGGCCTCACCGCGTTGCAGACGGGCAAGGGAGTTTTTTTGTTCCTTGGCTGTCTGGAAGCGGGATAGTCGCTCTACCGTAACAGGATAATCAGTCATGCGGGAGGCGAAGGTCATGTAATGTTGCTGAGCCAAAATAGTAGTAGGTACTAAATAAGCCACTTGCTTGTTATCTTGCACGGCCTTAAATGCGGCGCGTATCGCTATTTCTGTTTTACCGTAGCCGACATCACCGCATATTAGCCTATCCATAATTTTGCCAGATTCCATGTCCTTCTTTACGTCATCTATAGCGGCTATCTGATCGTCAGTTTCCTCGTGTGGGAAAAGCTCTTCAAACTCTGCTTGCCATACTGTGTCTGGACTGTAGATGAAGCCTTCTGTGGCTTGCCTTTTGGCGTAAAGTGCTACTAGATCTTGCGCCAAAATTTTAACGGCCCCGCGTACCCGCGATTTTGCACGCGCCCAGTCTGCGCCGCCCAGTTTATTAAGTTTGAGCTTATCTGAGCCGCCTATATACTTTTGTATCATGTCCATTTGCCCGCTGTGAACGTATAAATTACCGCCGTCGGCATAGGACAGCTTCAAATAATCGCGGCTTATGCCGTCTGTTACTATCTGCTCCATGCCCACAAATATGCCTACGCCGTGGTTATCGTGAACTATATAATCGCCCGGGCGTAAGTCGGTAAAATTGTCGATGTTTGCCCCATCTTTATTGCGGCGGCGTCTGCGCTTTTTTGATGTTTTGGCGAACATCTCTTTATCAGTGACTAGCGCAAACTTACAGTCAGGATACTCAAAACCGCTACTAAGCGTACCCTTGCACACCGTAACAACAGCGTGGGGTAGGGGTGTTTTCAAATCGCTGTCGTAACGGACGGGTATGCCTAGCTCTGCCAGGGAAGATGTTAGTTGCCTGGCCGATCTATCCGCGCCCGCCATTATTAACAGGCTATATTGCTGTTCCAGCCAAAAGCTTAAATCTTCCTTAAGCTCTTCCGGCAAGCGGCGCAAAGGCGGGGTAGAACGCACGCTAAATGAGACAATTTTCTTAGGGCTAAAATCGCGTGGCTGTGAGGTCATGTCTGCAAGCAGAACTATATCGAAGGCGCTTGCTAAATCTCTGGCCTGTTCGTAGCTAAGCTGTACATGCATTTGCGAGGGAAGTAGGCCGCCTTTTGCCAGGCGGTTCTTCATACCGTCTGCATACTCTTCCCGCAAGGTTTCTAAATGAGTGGAAATATAGTTTGGTTCGTCAAAAAATAGAACGGTATCTTGTGGCAGATAGTCCAGTATATTCGTTTCCTGGCTATAGAAGAAGGGCGTTAAATTTTCCATATGCGGACAGTGTTTATCCCGCGATAGCCGCTCTAGTATCTCTTCTGTGTTTTCCTTTAGGGCTTGCGCTTCTGCACGCAGATTTTTTTTGCGTAGCGAGGAATATGCCTCTTCAAATTCCAGCTCAATATTGGCTATGGCCTGTTCCAGCACGGTATCGCTATAGGCAAGCTCGCCCATTGGGAATATCTTTATGCTATCGGCATTTTCGCCAGATCGCTGGGAAATTACGTCCAACTGCCGTATAGAATCCACCTCGTCGCCAAAGAACTCTAGCCGCATGGCTCCGTATTCTTCGGTGGGGGTGCATATATCCACAATACCGCCGCGCATAGCAAACTGCCCAGGGCCCTCCACTTGGCTTGCGCGTTCGTAGCCCATTCGGGAAAGCTGGCGTATTAGATCGTCCGGCTCAATAATATCGCCGGGTTGCAAGCTCAAAATATTTTCGAGCAAGGCTTTTTTAGGCGTGTATCTGTCAAGCAGAACTTCCGCCGCCATTATGATAATAGGTAGCTCGCCCTTAATTAATTCCGACAGAATAGCAAAGCGCTTTTGCGTAATATCCGTGCTTCTTACGTCCGCGGTATAAAAAAGCGGATCACGACTGGGAAACAGCCGGCAAGAGTTAGGAAAAAAACAACTCATATCTTCAAAAATATTTTTAGCGCTAAGCTCAGAATGTGTGACAATAAGACCGCCGCGCTTATTTTCGTGCAAAAGCGCCGCCGCAAGATGCCATTTTTGCGAAGAAGTAACGCCCGTGGCAAGTATAGGGCTGTTTGATAAATCAATCTTTTGGTATAAAGGAGAGAAAAGTGCGTCCATAGAGCCTCCAAAATTAAAAAATATCCTGAAGGACAGCGCCCTTCAGGATTACCGACTAAACAGATAAGTTTAGTATGTATTAATTATTCAGATACATATACGGCTTGAGCAGTACCATCCCAATCTACAGTAGCGCCAAGTTGCTCGGACACATAGGCAAGAGGTACAAAAGTACGGCCATCTATAATAGTTGGAGTACCCATTCCGTCGGGAAGCTCGGAATCTACGTTGATTACAAGAGTAACATCGCCTCTTATGATTGTTACATTACGGGTTTCTCTATTCCATGTAACAGTAGCGCCAAGACCTTCGGAAACGGCGCGTATAGGCACCATTGTACGAGCTGCTGCGGCATCAATAAACGGAGCAACATCAAGTGCTGGCTGTGCTACGCCATTACGTGTGTAGATGGTATCGCCGATTACGAAACGTAATACTGTTTCGATTTCTATGGCAATTGGTACGATTTCGATAGGCATAGGTTCTGGAAGATAGTCCTCATCTTCGTCTGCATAATCTGCAACTTCGTCTGCGTCGTCTGCATCTTCATCGGCATCGTCGCCGTTTTCGTCAGCTTCGTCGCCGTTTTCATCGGCTTCGTCGCCATTTTCGTCGGCTTCGTAGCCGTTTTCGTCAGCATCGTCGCCGTTTTCTTCGGCATCTTCTTCGCCGTTTTCGTCAGCTTCTTCTGCGCAATATTCGCAGATATAATCTGGCAAACAGTATTCACATTCGTCATCTTCTGCCAAAAGGGCGGTAGCTGGTACTAATGAAAATACTAAAGATAGTACCAACATCCATGCAAATTTCTTCTTCATTAAGTAGTTTCTCTCCTTTGTTTTGGTTGGCATACCTAAGTACTGTGGACATTCACGACTTCAAAAACCCTTTCGCCTTCGCTGTTGGCACATGCGGTATGCCGGAAATTGAAATTGTTTTATGTACATCTTGTCCGTCCACAGTATAGGTATAATAATCAAGGGACAGGCTCAGTATATCCGAGTGCAAGCAGAAAAGTCAACTGTTGAAATAATCCTGAAACATTAGACTTTCCTTAGATGGTAAGTTATGGTATATTGCTTGTACAAAGGAGGCAAAAAAATGACCGACAAAGATTTAGCGCAAGAAGCGATAAATGCGCGTAAAGCATCATATTCGCCCTATTCAAATTTTATGGTGGGTGCGGCTTTGCTTTCCAAAAGCGGAAAGTTGTACCGTGGCTGTAACATAGAGAATTCCGGCTACAGCCCCACAATTTGTGCAGAGCGTACGGCTTTTGCAAAGGCGGTATCGGAGGGAGAACGAGAATTTTTCGCAATAGCAGTAGCAGGCTGGCCAAAGGGCTCTACAGAGGCAATGCAAGCCTTTCCCTGCGGGGTATGCCGCCAGGTAATGCGCGAGTTTTGTGATCCGGACGATTTCCATATAATAGTAGTAAACGGCGAAAGCGGCGAGTTTACAAAGCATAGCTTAGCCGAGCTTTTCCCATACGGCTTTGGCCCAGATAGTCTGCTGGGAGGAGAGTAAAATAAACCTTCAAATCCTAAAGGCGCTAAAAGCTAAAAAAGGCCGCGATGAGTTAAAATTATTTATAGTAGAAGGCGAAAAACCGGTAATGGAGATTCCGGCTGACTGGAAGATAAGCGCCTATGTGGTTTCCGAGGCCTACGCTAAAGAAAAGGAAAAGGTACAAGAGCTTATACGTGCGCCGCTTATGGTGCTAAAAGAAGGCCGTTTTGCCTCCATATCTGATATGGTGACGCCGCAGGGAATATTGGCGGTGGTAGAAAAGCGCGAGTACAAACTAGATCATCTTCTCGAAAAAAATCCCTTTATATTAATAGGGGAGCAATTAGCTGACCCAGGCAATATAGGCACGCTAATACGCACAGCAGCAGCCGCCGGGGCAAGCGGGGTAATATTGTCGTACGGTAGCGGAGAGTTGCATAATCCCAAGACGATTAGAGCATCTTCTGGAGCTTGTTTGCGCTTACCGATAATTGAGGGGGTACATCTGCACGAGATTATTCCACTGCTCAAAAGCAAGGGCGTGACAATACTAGCCACGCATCTTCACAGGGGGAAATTTCCCTATGAGCTGGATTTAGGAAGCCCCGATATTACCAAAAAAGGCCTGGCTCTGTTAATAGGCAACGAAGCCCGCGGCATAACCGACGGAACAGAGGCCTTAGCCGACCAAAACATAAAACTGCCCATGGCGCCGGGGGTAGACTCGCTTAACGCATCAGTAGCCGGCGGAATATTCCTGTACGAAATATTGAGGCAAAGGCATACGCTAAATACGGAGCTTTTTAAGTAATTTAAGAATTAGCTCGCTATTTGGTGGGTAGCGGAAGGGCAAATCTATCAGCGACGACTTTTTGACTATGCTTTTGTAGTGTGTAAAGGTATCAAAGCTGGCTTTACCGTGATAAGCGCCCAGCCCGCTTTCGCCCAGCCCGCCGAAGGGTAGGCCGCTTACGCTTAAATGCACCATAGTATCGTTAATACAGCCTCCCCCGAAGGGTAAAATGTTTAAAAGATACTCTTGCCTTTCTTTATTTTCTGAGAAGATATAGCAAGCTAGGGGTTTGGGTAGGGTTTTGATATGCTTTACGGCTTCGTCAAGGTTTTGGTAGCACAGCAGAGGAAGCACAGGGCCAAAAATTTCTTCTGACATAATAGGGCTGTTTGTATTTACATTATCCAGCAGTGTGGGCTCGATTGTGAGCTTTTCGGCATCGTAGCCGCCGCCTATGGCTATTTTTTCGCCTTCCATAAGCCCAACAATGCGGTTGAAATGTAGCTTGTTGATTATTTTAAGGTAATCGGCGCTTATGCATTCTTTTACAGCTTCAATAAATTTATCTTTAACTGAGTGCTGTATAAAAAGATAATCTGGCGCCACACAGCTTTGCCCAGAGTTTAGAAACTTCCCCCAGGTGATTCGCTTGGCGGATAGTTTAATGTTAGCTGTTTCGTCAACTATGCAAGGGCATTTCCCGCCAAGCTCAAGAGTTACAGGAGTAAGCGACTCAGCCGCCGCCGCCATTATAATTTTACCGACACGAACGCTACCTGTGAAGAAGATGTAGTCAAAATATTGTGATTTTTGTATATCTTCATTTAATTCGATTTTTACCTGATCCGGCGTAAAGCAATCGCTAATCATACGGTCTATAATAGCGTTAGTAGCCGGAGAATACTCCGAAGGCTTTATAACAACAGTGTTACCAGCCGCAATAGCGCCTACAAGCGGCATTATACTTAGCTGAAAGGGGTAATTCCAGGCAGAGATTATAAGTACCCGCCCGTAGGCCTGCGGACGAATAAAACATTTTGAGGGAAACTGCTTAAGTGGGCTACGCACAGGTTTATCCCTAAGCCAGCGCGGCAAATTTTTACGGATATACCTAATTTCATCAAGCACCAGCCCAACTTCGGTGGCGTAGCCTTCAAAGCGGGATTTCCCCAAATCTTGATTTAAAGCGCTTAAAATGGCTTCGTCATGCGTCCTTATCCAGTTTTCGAGTATGTTTAGCTGTTTCATGTGCCTATTATTACCAAATGATAATATAGTTATGCTTGCAAAATGACGTTTAGGTTGTATAATGAATATAAAAATAAAGGAGGTTCCCTTATGAATAATAATCTGGCAAGGGGTAAATTATTCTGGCACATTGGAGAAGCGCTAAGAAATATAAAAATGGAATATAACGCAGATTTCCAGTTTGTTTTTTACACTTCATTAGGAAAAATAGTTTGTGATGTAGAACCACCCGCAAACAAAAGCTCGCTGATAGGCTTTACAGACGACCCTTCGATATTTTCCATGGATATTTCTGCCATTTTTGACGACATGGAGTTTGATAAAAACGAGCTATTTGACTGCCATCTAATTAATGCAAAAAACGCTGTGTTCTACAGCAACAGCACCGGCGAAGAAATAATGCGTATGAATCAGATTTTCTTGTTCTCTGAACAAATACTGGGCTTTACGTTGCTTAGGAAGCCTGTGGAGTAGTAGTTATAAGAGTGTTATGTTCTAAGCACTGCCATTCCCTCATATATTTATCATAACCATATATGAGGGAGGGCCATTCTTGAAAACGTATATCGAAGAAAGGGCCGTGGAAGTAGCTAACTTTATTATCAACAGCAACGCAACCGTAAGAGAAACTGCCAAGAAATTTGGTATAAGTAAATCTACAGTACATAAAGACGTGACCGAGCGATTGGTTAAAATAAATCCAAAGCTGGCCGGAGAAGCACGCAGAGTTCTTGAAATCAATAAATCGGAACGACATATACGAGGTGGTTTAGCTACAAAAGAAAAATATCTACATCAGCACTCTCTGATAAAAAAATTCTAATGCTATTTAAGAACCGGCAGGCTTGCTGGTTCTTTATTTTTGTGCTACCATAAAAAATTAAAAAGGAGCGACACAAATGAAGAATAATAAATTATCAACCCGCGAGCTTTGCTACATAGGAATTTTTGTGGCCTTAATGGCTGTTATGGCGCAGATTATAATACCGATACCGCCCATACCTGTTACCATGCAAACCTTTGCGATAGCTCTTACCGGGGCTGTGCTGGGCGCAAAAAAAGGAACCATTGCGGCGGTGGTTTATTTGTTGCTTGGTGCCGTTGGGGTTCCTGTTTTTGCTGGATTTGCCGGTGGGCTGGCCTCTTTTGTGGGGCCTGCGGGCGGGTATCTTTGGTCTTTTCCGCTTTTGGCCTTTATTGTGGGGCTTACGGCCGAAAAAGGCGGGCGATACTTGCTTGCCTTGGGGCTTATTGCTGGCTCGGTTATAAATTTGTCTATGGGTATGCTTCATCTTGCTTTTGTTTTGCAACTTGATATGCAGGCGGCTTTTGTGGCCGGCGTGCTTCCTTTTATTGTTCCTGAAATTATAAAATATTCTTTGGTGTATCTTGTTGCGCCTAGATTAAAACTTGTTACAGCGTCACTCCGTCCTTGAAAATTGAAATTTCGCGATAGTTGTTTTCTTCGTTTTTGGTTTTGCGGCCTTCTGCCACGGAAATTAGATAATCCCAAAAGTCCGCTGTCATGCTGTTTCCTGCTAATAGAGTGCCGGCATCGTAGTCGATCCAGTTGGGCTTTTTGCGGGCAAGCTCGCTATTAGAGGAAATTTTAACTGTCGGAATAGGCGCACCCACGGGGGTTCCGCGCCCGGTGCTAAAGAGTATTATATGCGCTCCGGCGGCCATTAGCGATGTTATGGATACAATATCGTTGCCGGGCCCGTTTAAAAGGTGGAGTCCTGATCTGACGGGTTTTTCACCGTATTCTAGTACCCCTTCTACATTGGAAGTACCGCCTTTTTGCGTACAGCCCAGGGATTTTTCCTCTAGCGTGGTAATGCCGCCTTCTTTGTTGCCTGGGGAGGGGTTTTCGTATATTTCTTGGCCGTGGGCGTTGAAGTATTTTTTAAAATTATTGATTAGTGCTACCGTTTGCTCAAATACTTCTTTATTTACAGCGCGGTTCATTAGAAGGGTCTCTGCGCCGAACATTTCTGGTACTTCGGAGAGCAAGGCTGTTCCGCCGTGGGCTATTAGCTTATCTGAAATTGCCCCGGCTAGTGGGTTGGCTGTTATTCCAGAAAATCCGTCGGAAGCGCCGCACTTTAGGCCAATGCATAAATTGCTAATAGCCACTAAGCTTCGTGAGAAAGTGTTCGCGTAGGCTACTAGCTCGCCGATTAATTCGACCCCCTTGGAAATTTCATCTTCGTGATCTTGGGCTGTTAAGAATTTTACGCGTTCTGGGTCATACTCGCCTAAAATTTCTTTAAAGCTATCTATGGTATTGTTTTCGCAACCCAGGCCAAAAACCAGCACCCCGGCGGCGTTAGGGTGATTAACCATTCCGCGTAAAATCTTCTGGGTGTTAAGATGATCCTCACCCAACTGGGAACATCCGTAGGGGTGGTCAAAATTGTATATCTCTTCTGTCCCGTATTTTTTGCGTGATAGGGTGGCTATGCGTTCTGCCGGTTTGTTGACGCATCCGACTGTGTTTATAATCCATATCTCGTTGCGTATGCCCACTGAGCCGTTTTTTCTTAAATATCCCATGAAAGTGCCTTCTTGCGCGATGGTTTCGGTCAGTTGAGGCTTGTATTCATAGTCAAGAAGCCCGGATAAATTTGTTTTAAGGTTATGGCTGTGAACATGCTCGCCCTGCGCGATGTTTTGTGTTGCGCTTCCTATGGGGTAGCCGTATTTGATTACAAGCTCGCCAGCGGCAATATCGCAAATGGCGGTTTTGTGGCCGTCTTTGATTGATACGGCTACGTTGTCTAGCTGGTTGATAGTTAGCTTCGATTGCATCATGTTGGCTAAGGCGGTTCTCATTCCTAGCTTTTTAATATCTTTCAAAAATCCTTGTGTTATATCTGTAAAGCCGGGTATTTCATCAAGCTCTTTATAATATACTTCCCCACAAAAGGCCACCAGCGCCGCATAAGAAAAGCACAAGTGCTTTGGTAACTCACCCTTTTTACGGAAATATGCCAAAATTGAAGGAAGTACCCGCACCTCAAATTTTGCCTCGGAATTCAAAGCAATGCTAATAAGCTTATGCTCAATATAAGGATTCCTAAAGCGCGTTAGCACAGAACTTGCGAATTCCTCTATATCTTTTTTATCTAGGTCTAGGTAAGGTAATATTTCATCAAAAATACCCTTTTGTAAGAAGTCGGCAAATAGCGGATCGGCCATCATTTCGCCTACCGTTTCTATTCCGCTTAAATAAGCCGCCAGCGCAGACATGGTGTGCGCTCCGTTAAGTATGCGTACTTTGCGGGTTTTGTATGGGCTTACATCTGGGCATATTACCACGTTTAAGCCCAGCTTTGCGAAGGGGAGCTTTTCGTTAAGCTCGTTTATTACTGCATCTTCTTGAGTTTCTATCGCAAAAAAGTGGAAAGGCTCGGCGGCTACCAGTAGAGGATCGTCCGTTTCTTCTTTTGGATGGCCTGTCACTATTCGGTCTACTAAAGTGTTGGTAAAGTGATTTGCTTGATGTAGCCATTCCGTAAAACCATCAGGCAAATCCCAGTTTTGCGCTGTTTGCAGAATAGTCTTTTTTAACATAATGCCGTTATCGTCTATTAGCTCACAAGGTATAAATATGAAGCCTTTACTTGCATCGCCATCAAAAAATTTATAACGCTCGTACAAAAGCGCCGTCAGTTTTCCCGGAAAGCTACTTGGCGGTTCATCGGACAGGCGGTCGCTTTTTTCAAAGGCTATACCCGCTTCTGTGGTGTTGGAGATTACGAAACGCAGGCTAGGGTTTTTGGCTGTTTCTATGTATTCTTCGTAGTCTCGGTACGGATTTATTACGCGGCTTATGCTTGTTACTTCTCTTGTGCTTTGCTCGTTTGCATCGCGTAAAAGTACACTGTAGCGGCCTTTTTGCTGGTTAATTATATCCGCCATTCCTTGCTCTATCGGTTGTATTACTACAATTTTTCCGTTAAATAGCTTTGCCTCGTTTAGTTGGTCTATAAAGCTGTCAATGAAAGCCCGTAGGAAATTCCCCTCGCCGAACTGTAGAATTTTTTCTTCCATTAATTAAAACCTCCCATTCAATTAGATATTATATGATACAATGGTGTAAAAAGAAAGAAGAGGGTTGATTTTTTTGGAAACTTGACTCAGTAAATGCCCCTGTGTATACTGAGTTTACATAGGGGGAAGGTAATGGGGAGCAATAAAAAATACAAGGACAGCATAGTCCGCGCACTGTTTAATAAGCCGGAAAAGGCTCTTGGTCTATACTGCGACATTAAGGGGATAGCATATGACCCTAGCGTACTCGTTGAAATGAAGTCCTTAGACGTTCAGTTTATGCCGCAATTACGTAATGACATATCGTTTGTAATTGATGGTGTGCTGGTAGTGTTTTTTGAGCATCAAGCTAGTCTTAACAAAAATATGCCCCTTCGCTTATTGCAATATATAGTGATGTTTTTTGCGGCTTATTACAAAATGGGGTCGGCACTGTACGCAAATGCGCTTATTAAGTTACCGATGCCCGAGTTTTACGTGCTTTACAACGGCAAATCATCATACCCGCCAACAGGTGAGTTGAGATTATCTGATGCATACATGACAAAAGGTGACGGAGCCCCGCCGAGCCTGGAATTGGTAGTGAAAGTCATAAATATCAATTACCAAAGTTTAAGCCCAAATCTCCAGAAAAATGAAGATATATATGGCTATGCGTATTTTGTATCGAAAGTAGATGCCGCCCAAAAACAGGGCTTGGCTCTATCTGATGCATTACGTAAGGCTGTAGATGAATGCATAAGCGAAGGTATATTGGTTGAATTTTTTGAACAATATCGAAATGAGGTGGAAAGCATGTTCACGCTGGTATATGACGAGGAAATGGCAAAGAAGGTAGCAAGGGAAGAAGGCAAGGAAGAAGGCAAGGAATTAGGTAAGGAAGAAGGTAAGGAAATAGGTTTTGCGGAATCATTAGAAATCCTTCAACTATTGAAAGAAAACATGCCGAGCCATGAAATTGCAAGCCGTTATCATGTATCTATAGAACAGGTAGAATTGTTTCAGCCATATGCAAGGGCGGCTTCAACCTAGGATAAGAATTAAGCCTTTTGGGGGTTATGCGAGGGTTTTAAATTATGAAATCTAAGCCCATATAAACCTTATTTTTATCATCCTGGCACACCCCAAGATACCGCCTAGTCGCGCTTAGTGAGCTATGATTATAAATCTCCATAATCACAGCCGGGGAAGTACCGTTTTTCCACGAGTGATAGCCAAAAGTTTTGCGTAAAGAGTGACAAGAAACAGCCTGGGAAAAGTCAAGCTCTTCTGCGGCGGCGCGGATGATGCGGTAGGCTTGTACCCGGCTGATGGGCTTGCCGCTTTTTTGGTTGGCAAATAAGACTTGCCTGGGGTGATGGGGAGGAGAGTTATGTAGGTAGTGTTTTAGAGCGCTTAGGCAGTTTTTATTTAAGGCGATTATTTTGCTTTTACCGGTTTTGCTTTCTACTATGGTGATGGTTTTGTGTAGGCGGTTTTGCTTAAAGTCGTAGATGTCCCCGACGGTAAGTTTAAGGAGATCACTTATACGCAGAGCGGTATATATGCCCATTGTTATTAGAAGATAGTTGCGTATTTGCCCACGCTGTAGATAGTAGTTGATAAGGGCTTGGACTTGTTTTTTATCGCGGATGGGTTGAGTGGTTGTGGATTTTTTAGTGGTTTTTTGAGTTTTTTTACTTGACATTTTAAAGCCTCCTCTGTATTCTGGTTTTGGGAAAAAAATTAGGTAACGTTTTAACTAAACTGTTACATTGCTTGCCTGCAACCCTTTAAATTCAAGGGTTGTGGGCTTTTTATTTTTTATGTAAAAAGTGAGGGAGTTGCCCTTCACCTTTTT
>Ga0209755_10004807_pt1 | contig 15728 bp, 17 predicted proteins | sample TergutCo191P1_FD_187301 | JGI IMG/M metagenome (GOLD analysis project Ga0209755, IMG submission 187301) | Cornitermes sp. P1 segment gut microbial communities from Petit-Saut dam, French Guiana - Co191P1 (SPAdes) (version 2) | ecosystem: Host-associated > Arthropoda: Insects > Digestive system... | reverse complement strand
CTTCGGCAGAATTGGAAGCTTATTTGGAAATGAACTGTAAAAATGGCGGCGGAGCTTTTTTCACCAGCTTGCCTCCTTCATGTGCCGGTGGTGGCGGCTCCAGCAATAGCGGTGGCGGCTCCAGCAGCAGTGCTGGTGACGTATCCTGCTACACGCCGTATGACTATTGGTGTGGTGAAGTTTCATCGGAATCCGAATGTAAAAAAGATTGCGGTGACGGTTCTAACGGTACTACACTTTGCGGTTTTGTGGTTCCAAGCTGTGATGAAGCGTCAATCTCTGTCCCTGGTAAATATTGCGATTGCGGTTCTCCAACTACAGATACTCCGAATGGAGGCGGATGCAATCAGATACAGTCAGGTGATGAAGCATGTAGTTTGGAATTCTGTGCTGTAATCAATAAACAGGCAGAATGCGGAATAATGTTCGAGAATGCATATTGCGTTTGGAAGGAACATGGCAACTGCCATCTAATTGACTCCCAGACAAGTTATGACTCTTGCCGCTTATATGGTATTCTATCTAACAGCTGCCCTTCATTTTCATTGAATTGCGAACCACTTGGTTCTGATTGGTATTGTCCAGACAAACCAAACCTATAAAAACCAAAGCCCCGAAAGGGGCTTTTTTATATTTACGAATAAGAATTAAACTTTGCCAGCATCTCCAGATGAAAAGTCTGGGGATATAAGGTGAAGGCTCTATTAATCCGTTTCGTCATGACTTTTTCTATATTGAACCTAGAAGTTTAAACATAGGAGGATTCACAATGAAGCGTAATCTTTTGCTTTTGGCGGCAAGCGTCTCTCTTGCCTTGGCGTTCATCTTATCTTGCTCCTCATCGGAAACTCCAGTTCTTCCGGCATTAGCTGGCGGCTATCCCAAGGATACGTATTGCGTGTATGGGGAAAACAATACTATTGATTGCATGCCAATTAAGGCTGTTTCGGCAGACTTGGAAACTTATTTGAAAATGAGCTGTGAAAAAGATGGCGGATATTTTTTCACCAGCTTGCCTCCCTCATGTGCCGGTGGCGGCGGCTCCAGCAACAGCGGCGGCGGCGGTTCCAGCAACAGTGGCGGTGGCGGCTCCAGCAACAGTGGCGGTGGCGGCTATCCTAAGAATACGTATTGTGTGTATGGGGGAAACACTACTGTTGATTGCACGCCAATTCCGGCTGGTTCGGCAGACTTGGAAACTTATTTGAAAATGAGCTGTGAAAATGGCGGCGGAGCTTTTTTAACCAGCTTGCCTTCTTCATGTGCCGGCGGCGGCGGCTCCAGCAACAGTGGTGGTGGCAGCTCCAGCAACAGTGGCGGCGGCGGAACACCAAAACCAACGCTGTTTTGTGACTTTGGTTATCCGAGTACAGCCGGTGGCGGTTGCTTTCCAATAGATAATGCGGCTAATTGCGATTTGGATTGGGGCGTAGTAACGACAAGATGCGGTCAAAGATACGATCTATTTTGCGATTGGGGGATTGAAAACGTAGATGGTGGAGGTTGTTACATATTGGAGTCGGGTAAAGATTGTAGTTATTCTACTAATGGTGGTAACCAGACATATGAGTGTCCCATAGCTAGAGCAAAAGAGATTTATTATTGCTATTATGGTGATGAGTCTGGAACTTGCGATAGGATTGGAGGATACTTCTATGATACTGCAAACGAGTGTGCTTTAGATGGCGGCGCTATTGTAAGAAGAGACTTTTGCGAAGAGAATGGCATTTATATCTATAATAACTAAGAATTAAACTTTGCCAGCATCTCCAGATGAAAAGTCTGGGGATAGAAGGCAAAGCCCTTAATATCTGTTAGCTTATAGCCCTTGTCCAGCAACTTGCGAGTGTCTCGGGCTAGAGTTGCAGGAAACATTATTAAACGGTGTACATTGCCTTTTCTTTCTCGGAGAATGTTTTTGACATGCAAATGGCAGAGACTATGGATTTTTTGATGCTGTCGGGAATTTCACCTAGTGTTTTGACTTTCTCGTTGGCATAGTCCTCCATGAGCTCCGATTCGCTGATTTCAAACATACTGTCTTTGTTGCATTGAATGCAGCATGGTTTGGTCAATTCGTCCCAGTCGTCTTGTTTTAGGCAAACTAACGATTGCGGATCATCCCTTGTCATCATTTTGGCTTTGTTGACTTTGGAAGTGACATAAAAGCACTTTAAAATGCCATCGTGCTCATAGGCTATGATTACCCTGTGGTCTGTTTCGGAGCCCGGTGGGTATCTTCCTATGAACGCTTTCCATTTGCCAAATTTAATTAAATCTGGGGGGAACGTGATACGATTCATAGTGTTTTTTTCTTAGCGAGAGATATTCTTTGTCGTCTTCGAATGGATCGTTTTCCTTGCCAGATTTCGCAAGGCGCGCATAATCGCCCGGGTCATCAAAAAAGTCTATTTCGTTCATCGGCACGCTCTTTGACGTACTTAGTTCTTTTTCGTGCTTTTCCCATTCAGGATAGCAATGCGATATGTCGCTTATTTTTTCCCAACCGTAATTTCCAAACTCTTTTAGTGCGAAATCAATAGCTTCTTTGAAGCTATCCGACAACTCGTCTTCTTCCTGCCGCTTTATTTCAATGCGGTATTCGGTCATTTTATGGATTGATGATAAATGCTTCTCGTAGTTGCCGGGCAATTTGCCTTTCAATAAGTCATAAGTCAAAGAAGCCATAGGCCCCTTCTTCATAGCGTAATAGTCATCGCCGGTTGCGGTTATCCCAAAATGGCGCAAATGGTATCTGTCCGAAAAGAATATAATTTTCAGTAAATAAGTTATGTCAAAGCGGTCTTGATTGCTAGACGGCGCTCTGCTCTGTATGTAATACAAGGCTTGCAGTATCTTGGGAAATGAGAATGTATTGGTAGCCATATTTATAATGTAGTAAAAAATGATATTTGTCAATTAAACTTTGCCAGCATCTCCAGATGAAAAGTCTGGGGATAGAAGGCGAAGCCCTTAATATCCGTTAGCTTATAGCCCTTGTCCAGCAACTTGCGAGTGTCTCGGGCTAGAGTTGCAGGGTTGCAGGAAACATAAATTATCTTGTCTCCCCTAAGATTATCGCACAACTTGTCCGTAATGCCGGCTCTCGGCGGATCTATTAAAATGCAACCTGAAAAATCTCCCCATTCCTCCGCATCCATCGCATAAAATTCACAATTCTTGCCCAGATTTTTTTCGGCAAACTTTTGGCACAAAGGGTTTTGCTCAATCGCTATAACTCGCTCAAACTTATCTTGCAAAAACGCTGAAAACAATCCCACTCCGCAAAAAATATCAAAAAGAAGATTGCCCTCGCCCACAGCTTCGCTCACCTCCTGCATCAGCTTTGGAAGCAGTTCCAAATTGCTCTGGAAAAATACGCTCTCATCAGCGTAAATGTGCTTGCCTAAAAATTTTTCGCTTTGATTATCAAATAGATAAGTTTTTTTGGCAGTTTTCAATTCTTCGTTCAGTTTTTCGGTTAAAACCATGCACTTTTCTATGGGAATAACCTCGTTGCTGCCTCGCATTTGAAACCCGTTGTTTTTAAGTTTCGCTCTGTAGCGATAACCCCACTCCGAGCCGTGATGCATTTCAAAATCTTGCGGCAAATTTATTTTTGCGATTCTTGAAAATAAATCCAAAGTTATTTGCTTAAGAAGCTCTATTTGCAAATCAAACTCCGCATGCTGCGCATTGCAGCCCCCGCATTTGCCGTAATACGGGCAAGGCGGATCTCTGCGCTTTGAATGCGGCTCCAAGATTCTTATTGCGCTCGCTTTCGCAAAATCTCTTTTCTGCTCGGTTATTTTTATTTCTACGGTTTCTCCGGGCAAGGCTCCGTCAACAAAGCAAACAGAGCCGCTCGGCAAGCGTGTTAGGCCCGCTCCGCCTTGAACGCATTTCTCAATTTTCAGAGCCTTTTCCCTAACTGAACCTTTACCCAATCATTTGATGTTGAATCCCAATAAATCAGGTAAGCGGTTGTGCCGAAGATCACCTCTATAAAGCCCGGGTTTTCCAGAACTATTTTTTGCTTTGAAGCCGTAATATGCTCTCCGGTTGTGGCAAGCATAATACCGTTTTCTATAACGGCGTTCCTGTCTGCGTTGCCGTAGGGCTTAAGCTCATAAGTGCCATCCGGCTTGGATAGATTTATAAATAACGCAATCTGGCCGGTTCCCTGATTCATCAGATAGGCAGCGGCATCTATTTGGCCGTCTCCGTTGAAATCCGCTTTTACGTATGTTAGAAGGTTCTTGGCTTCTTTTAGCCTAATCGGGAAATTTGAAAGCTCTTTTGCGATTTCCGGAAAACGCCATTCTTCAGGCGCAAAAAAAGGCACGGTGTCCATGGTCAGCTTTGAAATAGGAAGTCTTTTCGGTTTTGTGTATTTAAAATCCAAATTGCCGTTTACGCCCTGCAACTCCATTTCGGTTTCCGTTATCGTTAAAATAGGCAATGGCTTTCTCGCCTCTGCTTTTATCAATCTCTCAATTTCCGCTAGCGACTTCTGGGCGGCAGCTTCATCGCTTGCGGTGCCTTCTGCTATTTCGCCTGCGTAATTTTTTAAATACTTTCTCAAAGCGTCTTTTTCCAAGCGATATTCTCCGTCCATGGATACTTTCAATGTGTAATTAAATTCAGGATAAGTTATGCCGTAAATAGCAGTTTCCGTAAATTTCCAGTCATCCGTGAGCATTAAGGTGTCTTTTTCAAGGATGGTTTTTGAGCTGGGATCCGGTGCCTGCGGCTCGGTCAGGGACCAGTTTCCTATAACGGCTCTTTGGGTTACGGTGCTATTGGCAAATACCGCAAAGAATAAAATGCCAAAAAGAATTTTTTTCATAAAAACCTCACTATTATTTTGTAGAATCCAAATTAGAAAATTTATATCGCCTGAATCTCAATCTAATCACCAAAAAGAACGCTTCTGATATAATCCCTCCGCTCATTTTGGAGGCCCCCTTGGTTCTATCGGTGAAAACTATGGGGATTTCCTTTATTTTCATGCCTCTTTTCCAAAGCCTGTGCGTGGTTTCTATCTGAAAGCAATAACCATCGCTTTTCAATTCGCCTAACTCTAGATTTTTCAGAGCCTTACGGCTAAAGCACTTAAAACCTCCGGTAGCATCCGAAAAGGGCATTCCGGTTGTGAACCTTGTGTAAAGATTAGCGCAATAGCTTAAAATCAGCCTTTTCCAGTCCCAGTTTACAACGGAGATTTTTCCTTTCAAATAACGGCTTCCCAAAACCAAATCCGCCGTTTCGGCTTCACTTAAAAAAATGTTCAGGGCTTGCGGGCTATGGCTTCCGTCTGCATCCATTTCAAAAATTCTCTCGTAATCTCTTTCCAGAGCCCACTTGAAGCCGGCTACATAAGCGGTTCCCAGGCCCATCTTCTTTTCCCTTTTCAATATGTGGACTCTGTTGTTTTCTTTAGATAAATTTTCAACATAATCTCCTGTGCCGTCCGGAGAGCCATCGTCCACGATCAAAACGTCCAGATTCTCATTTTGCTCCAAGACCAAAGGGATAAAATCCGGAATGTTCTCCATTTCGTTGTATGTGGGGATTATGACTAGAGCTTTCATATTCAATAAGGCAGAGATTTTTCCAGATTTTCAATTTTATCTTTATTCAAAAATAAAGTGCTTCTCGCATGCCAGGAGCCATCTAAAAATTGCCCGCGTGGCCCATCTGCCAGCGCAAGGTCTTGTGGGGGCATATCGCGATACGTCCCTACAAGATCCCTTACGCTAACCGTAAATTCTTCGCTTGGATTTTTCTCAATCCATTCCAGGATTTTTTCAACGGTCTCGTGGCTTGCGGTGAAGCACGGGATTCCTATTGAAACACAGTTCCCAAAGAAAATTTCGCTATAACTCTCTGCGATAATCGCTTTTATTCCAAAGCGCAAAAGAGCTTGCGGAGCGTGCTCTCTGCTGGAGCCGCATCCGAAGTTGCGATTGGAAACCAGAATTCCGGCACCTTTGTATCTATCATTTTTAAAAGGATGAATGCCGCCTTGCTTGCGGATGGCTTCAATGTCGTCTTCAAAGGCGTGTTCGCCTAGGCCGTCAAAAGTTACGCATTTTAAAAACCTTGCCGGTATAATGCGATCGGTGTCAATATCATTGCCTCTAAGCGGCAGCCCTTTGCTATTTACCTGTTCTATGATACGCATGGGTGGAATATAGAAAAACATCTAAAGATTAGCTGTTGAAATTACTACATTACCCTCATGACTCAGTCAATAGATATAGAGAAACTGGCAAAACTTTCCAGATTAACTCTCTCGGAGGCAGAAGCTGCGCAAGCCAAAGACAGGCTGCAGGCATTGCTTAAGCTTATGGATAATTTAAAAGAGCTGAATTTAAAAGAAGTGGAGCCTATGGTTGCAGATGCAGCTTCTTCCCTGAGAGACGATGTTCCGGCGCAAGGTTTTTCTTATGAACAGACTTTTATGAATGCGCCACAAGAAGAAAACAACCACTTCGCAATCCCAAAAGTGATATAATCTATGGCTATAGGCTCTAAAATTCTTGTTTATTCAAGCGATGCGGTAGAAAGCGAAAGGCTCGTTCGCCTGTTAATGTACCAAAGGTTTGTACCCAAGGCTGTAGAATCAATATCTTATGCGACACTGGCTCTGGTATCAGGCGAGTACCCTATATTCTTGTGCACATTCTCCATAGAAGACAAATCCACTTTGGAATTTCTGGCATTCATGAGGCAAGATAGCCAAATGCGCTCGGTTATCCCCGTTGTTATAATGAACAAGCCAACTCAGGAATGCATCACAAGCCTGATAAAAATAGGTTGCTCGAATTTTGTGCTTCAAGGCGCAGACCAGCAGGTATTGATCAACAAAATGGAATCCGTGGCAGAAGCCATCGGCGATATACGCGACAAGAGGCAATTCGCGCGTATTGAAATTCCGGAATATGAAAACGCCCAGCTCTTAATCACAGCAAGGAACGGCAACAAATACCCTGTGCGAGTTACCAACGTTTCCATGGGAGGCTTGCAACTTGCATGGTCACCGGAAAAAACACCTGTGCAGAGAATGGTAACCGGTGATGTTCTAATGAATTGCCTGCTGGTAACCAAAGATTTGGATCTATACACCGACTTGAAGATAACCAATGTTTTCAATTACAAAGCGGGTGTGCAATTCGTAGGCTTAAATGAAGAACGCCAAGCCAAGCTCAGCAAATTTATTTACAACAGGCTGTTGGCAGAGAAAGTGCCAGATAGCTCGGTCACCGACAAGTAATTAAATTCAGCATTTCTCTAACCGCTCTTTCCATTCCCACCAGAGCAGCTTTGGCAATTATGCTGTGACCGATGTTCAGTTCTTCTATGCCTGTTAGTTCCGCAATGCGTTTTATGTTGTGGTAATTTAAACCGTGGCCTGCGTTTGCTTTTAAGCCGCTCTTCAGCGCAAGGCTTATCTGTTCCTGCAATCTTGAAAGTTCCAGTTCCACTTCATTTGCGTCTCTGCGCTCAAAGGCATCTGCGTAATGGCCGGTATGAAATTCCACGTAATCTGCGCCGGCCTTGCGAGCGGCTTTTACCTGCTCCGTTTTTGGCTCAATAAACAAGCTGACCAGAATGCCGGAACTGTGCAAGCCCTGAACTGCGGTTGTAACCTCGGAAATTCTGGCTTCAACATTTAAACCGCCTTCGGTTGTAAGCTCGTTTGGGCCTTCCGGAACCAAAGTCACCATATTCGGAAGCACGGTCTTTGCAAACTGCACCATTTCCGCAGATGGAGCCATCTCCAAATTCAAGGAACTTGTAATTGTATGGCGCAAAAGATGAACATCGCTATCGTTTATGTGACGGCGATCTTGCCTTAAGTGCACTGTTATGCCGCTACAGCCGGCAAGCTCAGCTAACAATGCCGCAGCCACAGGTTCCGGCTCACGTACCTTGCGAGCTTCCCTAATAGTCGCAATATGGTCTATATTTACGCACAAACTTTTTGCCATGCGTGAAAATTAGAAAAAAAATTTCTAAATTACACCCTGATTCACGATATGGAGGAAACGTTTAAGTGAAAACAGCAAAGTTAAACATTGATGACAAAGAGTATTCTTTACCAATACTCAGAGGAACGGAAAACGAGCTTGCGATGGATATATCCAAGCTAAGAGATCAAAGCGGCTACATTACCCTGGATGATGGTTTTTCAAATACAGGCAGTTGCACAAGCGCGATAACCTACATAGATGGCGACAAAGGCATTTTGCGCTATCGTGGCTATCCAATTGAAGAACTTGCGGAGAAAAGCACATTTGTGGAAACCGCTTGGACAATCATTTGGGGCAGGCTCCCAACTCCGGCAGAGCTTCGCAATTTTTCCATGCTTTTAACGGAACACGAGCTATTGCACGAAGGTCTAAGGCATCATTACGATGGCTTTCCAATCGATGCGCCGCCAATGGCAATTCTAAGCGCAATGATAAGTTCAATAAGTTGTTATCATAATGACTTGCTGACCAATTTAAAGAGCGAGCCCGAATTTGAAGAAGCTGCGGCAAGATTGCTTTCAAAAGTTCGCACAATAGCTGCGGCCGCATATAAAATGAGCACAGGCAGGCCGATTATATATGCCGTTCCGGAATACGGATATGTACAGAACTTTTTGCACATGATGTTTTCTCTGCCGAATAAACCTTACATCGCAGACCCGGACATCATAAAAGCTCTGAATCTGGTTTTGATTCTGCATGCCGACCATGAACAGAATTGCAGCACAAGCACGGTTCGCATGGTTGCGAGCGGCGGCGCGAATTTATTCGCAAGCGTTGCGGCAGGCGTGAACGCTTTGTGGGGGCACTTGCACGGCGGCGCAAACCAGGCGGTTGTGGAAATGCTGGAAGAGATTCGCAGAAACGGCATTTCGGTTAAGGATTTTGTGGAAAAAGTCAAGCGCAAGGAGAATGGAATTAAGCTTATGGGTTTTGGCCACAGAGTCTATAGGAATTTTGATCCACGCTCCAAAATTTTGCGTGACGCTGCGCAAAAGGTTCTGAAAAAGCAGGGGCAAAGCGATGAACTTTTGGATATAGCTCAGGAGCTTGCAGACATAGCTCTAAAGGATGATTATTTTATTGAGCGCAAGCTTTACCCAAATGTGGATTTTTATTCCGGCATAATTTTCAAAGCTATAGGCATTCCGCTGAACATGTTCACCGTGATGTTCGCTATTGGCCGCATGCCGGGCTGGATTGCGAACTGGAAAGAAATCCACAGCAATCCAAAGCAGAAGATTTACCGTCCGCGCCAGATTTACATCGGAGAAGGCATAAGGCATTACGAGCCTATAGATATGAGAAACAGCGGCAAGTGGCCGGTGGCTAATTAATTGCAGTCAAAGTTCCATGCGCCACTGTCCAGCGGTGCGTGGCTATTTCTGCCAAATCCATATCATGCGTTGCTATTAAAAAAGCCTGGTTGTATTTTTTGTTGAGTTCTAATATCAGCGATTTAAGCACTTCCGCATTTTTTTCGTCAAGGTTTCCGCTGGGTTCGTCTGCTATAATAAGGCCCGGTCTGTTCATCAAAGCTCTGGCAAGGGCAACTCGCTGGCGTTCGCCGCCGGAAAGTTCACGGGGCAAATGCTCCGCTCGTTCGGAAAGTCCTACCGCTTCTAAAAGTTCCAATGCAATTTTGCGGCTTTCGTTTACGTTTCTATTATCTATTTTGGCCGGCATAAGTACGTTTTCCAGAGCGGTGAATTCGGAAAGCAAGTGGTGGAACTGAAACATAAAACCCAGATTTTTGCGATGGAATCTATTTATCGCTCGTCTTGAAAATTTTGACATATCTTGGCCGTCAAAAAGAACCATGCCGTCTGTTTGCTTATCCAAGGCCCCTACTATATTCAAAAAAGTTGACTTGCCCGAACCGCTGGCTCCGGTTAGCACTACTATGCCGCCTGCGTTAAGCCAAAAGTTCACATCCTTCAGAATTTCAAGCCCACCTCCGGTTTCTCTATAAATTTTGGACAATCCGCGTGTTTCAAGTAAGTATGGCATTATGAGAATGTAGTAATTTTCACCCGTCGCTAATACTGTTAAGATATAGGCGGCCAATCTTTACGGGAAAAAATGTATATTCGGGTTATGAAATATGATCCTGGTGTTCATAATAGTCGTTCCGGATTAACCATCATCGACAAACCGCCCGGCATTACGTCATTCAAAGCGTTGTTCGCAATTAAAAAACGGTTTAACACGAAACGGGTTGGGCATGCAGGAACTCTGGATCTCTCGGCTAGCGGATTGATTGTTGCGGCTATCGGCAAATGCACAAGATTGCTACCTTACATAGAAGCTCAGGATAAAACTTATTCATTTGATTTGCATTTGGGAATTTTAACCGACACGCTTGAACCAACCGGGAACATATTAAAACAAGATGGCAATGCCGCGCGAACTGCGGAAGACATCGATAAAGTTTTGCAAACATTCATCGGGGAAGTGGAACAGGTGCCGCCTACGTTCAGCGCAATAAAAATTAACGGCAAAAGAGCTAGCGACTTGGCACTGAAAGGTCTGGATGTGGAATTGAAATCACGCAAGATTTTTATCCATGAATTGCGGCGAACTGGTGAATCTTCCATTTATTGCAAATGTTCCAAAGGAACCTATATCCGTTCGCTGGCACGAGACATTGCGGAAAAATTGGGGACTTATGGCGTTGCAGGTAACATCAGGAGACTCACCATAGGAGGCATCCCTGTGGAGCAGGCTTGTGACAGGCTTATTCCTCCGCAAGAACTTTTTGATTGGCAAATTGTGAATGTAGGGGATGAAGATGCACGGAAAATTTTAAACGGGATGCCTGTACAGGTGGCTGGGGAAAACCTTGTGTTTATAGCTCAAAATGGCAAAATTATTGCCGTGGCTGAAGCCAAAAACGGCTGGCTTATACCGAAATTCCAGTTGTGAATTTTCTAATTTAGTCTCCGTATGTTAGTAGAATTATTAAAAAGCAAAATCCATAGAGCTACGGTAACCGATGCTTGCTTGGATTATGAGGGGTCAATAACAATAGATAAGGAGCTTATGGCTGCGGCTCGGCTTTTTCCACATGAAAAAGTTCATGTGCTTAATATAAATAATGGAGAGCGTTTTGAAACTTATGTAATGGAAGGCAAGGCAAAATCCGGAGTGATATGCTTAAATGGAGCTGCGGCACGCCTTGTGCAAAAGAATGATTTGATTATAATAATAGCCTACACAGCAATGACGCCTGAAGAAGCTAAGAGCTGGCAACCCAGGGTCGTTAAAGTTAATGCTAAGAATAAAATTAAAGGCTGAAAGGGATAAACTTGAAAGCCGAATAACTAAATTTAAGCTAGGAAGGGAGTAAAATAATATGAATGGCATGAATTATGAAGATTCGTACAGTGAGCTCAAAGATGAATGCGCTCGCATATCTTTGGAGATCACAGAGGCGTCTCGCTATACCGGCGAAAGGCGCGCAAGGGAATACCAAAAACTCTTGAATGAGATTTTGGCATTGAAGGAACAGGATCCTGACAGTGAGGTTTTCGAGCTTCATTCGCTTTTGGGTTTAATGTTTCTGAGGACAGACCAGCAGAGAGCTGCCATCACCGAGTTGCAACTATCATTAAAACTCGCAGAAGCAAGCGGAAGCTCTTCAAATAATGATATTGCAGGAGTTTGGTACAATATGGGCATCGCCTATATGGAACTGAACTTGTTCGATGAAGCTTATAACTGCTTTCAATCGTCGCTTGCGCTTAGGCCTCATAACATAAAGTGCTTTACCTCTATGGCTGTGGTTAAGCAAATGCAACGCGATTTCAAAAAGTCTTACGAGATTCTTTGCGATGTGCTAAAGTATGAGAACCCGCAAAATTCTGATATAGAAAAGGTTTTCATATCGCTTGGCTACACGCTTTTTCATTCAAAGAATTTAACGGAAGCAATGGAGTGCGCAAATAAAATTTTGCAACAGGTAAATGAGAGAAGCGAAAAGGCGTTAAAGCTAAAAGGTACCATTTACCATGCGCTGGGCAATTATAAAGAAGCCTGGAATTGTTGCGATTTGCTTTTTTCGCAATCATTATATTCTTCGGAAGGGCATCTGCTGGCCGGAGCGCTTGCTTCTTCGGAAAAAAATTATCGCAAAGCTCTTTTGCATTATAACAGGGCCAGAAAAATAGGACGAATCTACAGCTTTACGCTTTTCAATTCAATTGCCACTGCGCTTTCCAAGTTGCAGAAATTCGCTATGGCGCTTAAAGTGTATCGCTATATTTTATCCATAGACCAAAATCCTGCGCACAGAAACTCTGCTCGAAAATCCATAAACTTTTTCGAGAATATGGCGGCTCGCAAACAACTGGAAAGCTTGGATGCCGCGAACCAGAGAGATGAAGCAAGGTTTAGCCTGCCGGCTTATGAAATCTTCAAGGAAGCTGCGAAAGTTTTGGATGCCGGAGATTTTGAAAACGCTCTTTCCATACTGCAAAAAGCAGAACGGACAGAGGGCGCAGACAGAGTTTGGGAAATAGAAAACTCCATTGGACGCGTATATTACAAGATGCGAAAATTTTCCGTAGCGGTTCCTTATTTTGAACGGGCTGTGGAAAAATCAAATAATTCGGTTAGCGTTTTGCATAATTTGGCATCTGCTCTGGCGAGGAACAATGATTACGAAAGAGCGTTGACAGTGATAGACAGCGTGCTGAAAGTGCAGCCTGATTCTCAGCCGGCAAAAAAAATGCGCGCTGTTATTTTGGGAAAGCTCGGCAAATATAATGATTCGGTTGAGTGCTTGAATGAGTTGCTGGAAAAAGAACCCAGAGATGCAAACTCGCTGATATCCATGGGGCGCGTTTGGCAAGAGAAGGGAGATTATGTTAAAGCTCACGAATGTTTTGTGCAACTGCTTGCCAAGGAACCGGAAAACGAAAAAGCCGTGATGTCCATTGCCATAAATTACAGCAGGGCTGGAGATTTGAAGCAAGCTGTTAATTTCACAAAATCTTATTTGAACAGGAATCCTCTGTCTTTTGCGCTGAACTTGACTATGGCAAATATTTTACGTTTCCATAAAAAGTTCAGCTATGCGGAAGGCTACTACAGGAAGTGCGTTCAAAATTATAATAGAGAAGTTTATGAAGGTCTTGCGGATTGTATATGCCAGATGCGCAGGCTCGACGAAGCTTTGGTTTATTATGAAAAAATCGCAGAGATGGAAAAGGATAATTCGTATTCCATTTCTGCGAAAAAATCAATAGCCTTTATTTATCGCTTAAAGCAGAATTACACAAAGGCTCTTGAGATTTACAAGGAAATAAATTGGGAAGCGGATTACTTTTTTTCTTCTTGGAGAAATGTGGCGCTTTGCTATGCAGCTCTTGCGAACAAGCAGAAAAATGCCGGAGGCACAGCGCGGCGCGGCACAAATTATTTTGCAAAGGCTTTGAAGCTTTACGAAACGATAAAAGAAAAAGAAAAGGAAAATCCAAAGCACTGCGCAAGAATAGATTCTCTTGTGGCGGAGCTATATGCCGAGAAAGGCGAGTACGCTCAGGCTTGCAAGATCTACGAGGTTGCAATGGAAGGTCCTTATTATTTTATAACATGGAAAACTTATGTGAATTGTTTAATAATGCAAAAACTTTTTAAAGAAGCTTTGGATGTATGCAACAAGGCTTTGGAAAAGTTTGCGACAGACAGCAAGACCCGCAAGCCTTCGGAAGAATTATATTCGTACAAGGAAAGTTTGGATCAAGCTGTGGGTGGAGACTCTCTTGCAGAAGAAAAACTTTTGCAGACTGTTGCTGAAAAGCTGAAAAATAATTCTGATTGGTTAGTATCGGAAACTTAAAAGATATGAGTACTAAAAGAGCTATTTTGTTTTCACTTGTCAGTTGGATGCTTTTAGCTCTTTGTTATCCGCCGTTTCCGCTTGGCCCTTTAGCCCTTGCAGTGCTGGCTCCATGGTTTTATGTTTTAAGAACAGCAACTAAGAGGGGAGCCTTGGTAGCAAGCTACCTCGGAGCTTTTTTATTCAATATCATCAGCATGTATTGGCTTTATCATGTTGGAGAGGTTGCACCACCGGCTCTGATTTTTTCCGGGCTTTTTTTGGGTGTTGCTTTTTTAAGCTTGTTTACGCTTTTATGCGCTTGGGTGTTTATTAAAATTAAAGATACTCCTTTGCTTTTCCTGTTTCCGTTTTTCTGGGCAGGCATTGAAGTTTCTCGCTCCAAGGGGGATATGTCTTTTCCATGGCTTTCTCTTGGGCTTGTGTTTGGCAATAGCATTGAGCTTATGCAGGCGTTTGCGCTCATTGGGGTTTTTGGATGCTCAGTGTTGATTATAGCTTCAAATATGTGCCTTGTTGCGAAAAAATTTGTCTTTGTTCCCGTAGTTTTAGCTGTAGGCATTTATATATACGGAGCTATTGCTTATAAAGAAGAAGGCCCGGCTTCGGATACAGTAACAGTAGCTGTAGTGCAGCCCAGCATTCCTCAAACAGAGAAATGGAGCAGAGAATATTTTGATTCCATTATGACTCATACTTGGAATTTATTTGAAACACTAGACCCAAGTGGCGTGCAACTGATTTTATTTCCGGAAACAGCCATTCCGGCCAATATACATACCAACAGAAAAGAATATGATTTCTTGGCAAGCTATGCTGAGGAAAATAACACGGTTATTGTAATGGGAGCTTTGAGTAGAGCTTGGAGTGCAAGCTTGAAAAAAAAGTACGTGTACAATTCTGTTTTTTTATTTGGCTTTGGAGAACCTGTAGCTGAATACAGCAAAATACATCTTGTTCCTTTTAGCGAAAGGATTCCTTTTAAGAACATTCTCCCGCTAATCAATTATGTGGATTTGGGTGGTGGAGATTTTTCACCCGGGGATAGTCTTGTTGTATGGCAGCCCGGTAATTTTAGCCCGCTTATATGTTACGAGGCTATTTATGGCAGCCTTTTGAGGGAGGCAAAGCGAAAAGGGGCTAAATTCGTAACTAATCATACGAATGATGGCTGGTTTAAGAGGAGCATTGCTCCGTACCAGCATTTAAATTTGGTGCGTTCCCATGCCGTGGAGAACGGAATTGGCGTTGTGAGGGCGGCAAATACCGGAATTAGCGCATTTATAGGGCCAAATGGGAGGATAATAGAGCAAACTGAGCTGTTTGAAGAAAAAATAATAGTTCAAAATATGCCTTTGGAACCTATTTTTACGCTTTATTCCGTGGTTGGGGATTATATTGAGTGGGTTTTATTTGTGTTTTCGCTGGGCATGATTGTTGTGGCGAAAATAAAAAGAGTCCCCAACCGACCGGTTGGGGACTCTTAAGTAGAGCGTTATTTCTTAACAGCTTTCTTTTTAGCCGCAGCTTTTTTAGCTGGAGCTTTTTTAGCCGGAGCTTTTTTTGCCACAACTTTTTTAGCTACAGCTTTTTTAGCTGGAGCTTTTTTTGCTGTAGCTTTTTTAGCCGGAGCTTTTTTAGCTGCTGGTTTGATAACGGTTTTTGTTGCCATGAGGAATACTCCTTTTGTTTGTGAATGTCAAGTATAAATATAGATTTTTTTTTTTGAACGTGGTACAAAAAAATCACTTTTGATTTTTTTTTTCGTTCACCCAATTCTTGTAATCACAAAAAGCATTCACTCCTGCTTCCCAAAAATTTGCAAAACTCTTTGCGAATGGAGGAAG
>Ga0209755_10004806_pt1 | contig 15730 bp, 12 predicted proteins | sample TergutCo191P1_FD_187301 | JGI IMG/M metagenome (GOLD analysis project Ga0209755, IMG submission 187301) | Cornitermes sp. P1 segment gut microbial communities from Petit-Saut dam, French Guiana - Co191P1 (SPAdes) (version 2) | ecosystem: Host-associated > Arthropoda: Insects > Digestive system... | reverse complement strand
CGCTCTCGCCGTGGTGCCTGTCCGTCAGCGCGACGAGGCATTCCGCCAGCCCGATGAAGCCGACGCTCAGCGTCCCGTGGCGGATCGCTTTTTCGACAGTGTCATTGCCGGAAAGCCCCTCGCTTTCCAGGTACAGCTTCTGCCCCATGAGGAACGGGAAGTCTTTCGCTTTCAGCTTTTTTTGTATGCTGTACCGGCCCAGCAGTTGCTCCACGCAGACGTCGAAAAGCTCGTCAAGGTATTTCCAAAACAGCGCCAGGTCTTTCTCGGCGCGGATGCCGAGGCGCGGCAGGTTGATGGTCGTGAACGACAGGTTTCCCCTGGAGTTCGTCACCGCGGGCCCGTTGCAGTTCGAGATCACGCGCGTGCGGCAGCCCATGTAGGCGACTTCCTCGTCGCGGAACGGCTTGTTGAAGCTCGAATCCTGGAAAGAAAAAGTCGGAAAGAGGCGCTTGCAGGCGACGCGCATGCTCAGCCGGAACAGGTCGTAGTTCGGATCCCCGTCATCGAAGTTGACGTCCTCTTTTATCTTGAAGCACACGTTCGGGAAAAGCGGCGACTCGCCCTTGCCCAGGCCTTTTTCGTAGGCGAGCAAAAAGCATTCCGTCACCATCCTGCCAGCCTCGCTCGTGTCGGTGCCGAAGTTGACGCTCGAGAAAGGAACCTGCGCGCCCGCCCGCGAATGCATGGTGTTAAGGTTGTAAATAAACCCTTCCATCGCCTGGTACGTTTCTTCCTTTGCGCGGCCGCGCGCAAGCGCCTCGATCTTGCCGTCGTCCGCGCCCAGCCCCAGCTCTTCCAAATTGCGGCGAATAAGCTTGTCCTGTTTTTCCTTTTCCAGCTCGACGTACGCGGCCAAGTCCCTGTCGAAATAGGCGAAGGACTGCCCGCCGTGCATGTCGTTCTGGTTGCTTTGCAGGATTATCGCCGCGAGCGACGCGGCGGTCTTGATCCCCTTCGGGGGGCGGATGTAGCCGTGCCCGTTGTTGAAGCCTTCGCGCAGCAGGCGGTCGAGGGGAATTTGCAGGCATGTCATCGTCTTGCCGTACCACGACAAATCGTGGATGTAAATATCGCCGCCGATGTGCGCCTTGGTTTCCTTCTCGGACAGAACGCGTTTTAGATAATAATTTTTGGACGCGATTTCCGATATCTGCAATACCTTTGCGGAAGGCGAATTGCCGACGTTGGCGTTGTCGCGGTTCGTCTCGCGCAGGATTTCCGAGACCGCGTTCATCATCTCGCTCCGCGCCTCCCTCAGCCGCGACCTGTTTTCGCGGTACAGGATGTACGCCTTCGCCACTTTCGGATGCCCGTGTTCTATTAACACCGTTTCCACTATATCCTGGACGTCCTCGACGGTGAAATTGTCCTCTGCATAGTCCCGCTTTATTTTTCTGATGACGCCAAGCGTCAGCTCCATCGCCTGCGGGCGATCCGCTTCCCCCGTCGCCTTGAGGCACTTGAATATCGCGTCGGTGATCTTGCTTTCGTGAAACGCCTGTGTCCTTCCGTCCCTTTTGATAATCGACGCAAACATTATTTGCTCCCCCCAGTAACGGCAAATCTAAAATGTCTTGAGCGCAAAACCTCTCGGCGCTTGCGGCTCGAAATCGAGAAAAACATGCTAATCAAATGCGGCGCATTTCCCAAGCCCTTCCGCGGAGCCTGAAAAAAATTTCGGGCTTGCAAAACCCCAATCCGCAATCGCGCCGTATACCAAAGTATCCTGGCTTGAGGGCGGTTCTTCCGCCGACCTTCCCGGTCGCCCAGTGGTCGTTTGCGGCGGAATCTTCCCTTTCACAGTTACGGGATAGCGGGGGATTCCCACCCCACTTCCTTTGAAGTATACGCTTGCAGCTTACCTGAGATTCCGGAAACAGTCAAGCGCATAGCGAGGGTGCTGGCGGCTTCCCGCTCGATTTGCCTGGGAGTCGCGCTTGCGCCTGCCGGAAAATTCGGCTAGGCTGAGGGGCGCCGATGGCGAAGCGAGATTAAGGAAGAAAACGGAATGTACAGAAGCAAATACGAGGCGTACCCATTTTTGCGCGACGCGCCGGACGACCTGCGCTGCGACTTCGAAATCCTGACGGACGAAGTCGCGAGCATGACAGGACTTTTGCGATCGATGGTGGAGGACAAGCGATTGCGCGAGGAACTGCGTTTTGTTTGCGAAACCATTTACACCATGAACCCGTCCCTGCGCACGCACGTGTCGCTGACCGAGGAGGAACTTGCGCGTCTTGACAAAATCGTTCACAGGCTTAAAGACGAAGCCGGGGAGCGCTGCAAGCAGTTCGTGCTGCCCGCGGGCTGCCAAAGCGGCGCGCTGTCGCATGTCCTGCGCTCGCGGTGCAAGATGATCGTGCGGCTGCTTTACAGGCACAGCCATCAAGGTCACGCCGTGGACGACATCCTGTTCGATTTCGCGAACCTGTTGTCCGGTTATTTTTTCTTCCTCGCGCTCAAGCTCAACGCGCTTGGCGGGGTCGAGGAGATACCGTACGCGAGCCGGAATTACAGCCTGAAGGCTTGAGCGGATTGGCGCGCCGCCATTCGGCGCGAAGCTGGCTGGTATTGGAAGAAGCTTGAATGTTGGAAAAATATATCGCGGAAATAACGCCGCTTGACCGCGCGGCGATGGACGATGCGCAGGCAAGGCTTGACAGCCTCGTCAAGCCGCCGGGCAGCCTGGGCGAGCTGGAAGCAATCGCCCTGCGCCTCGCCGGCATCAGCGGCAAGACGCGCTACGATCCCGCCAGGCGCTGCGTGATCGTCATGGCGGCGGACAACGGCGTGGTGGAAGAAGGCGTTTCGGCGGCGCCGCAGTCGGTCACGCTCGCGCAGGCGCTGAATTTTGCGAAAGGCATTACCGGCGTCGCCGTGCTCGCCAAACAGTTCGGCGCGGACTTGATCGTGGTGGACGTGGGGATAAACGCGGACATTGACAGTCCTTTCATCAAAAATCGCAAAATCAGGAAGTCAACGTGGAACATCGCGAGGCAGGACGCGATGACGCGCGACGAAGCCGAGCGAGCCGTTCTCGTCGGCGCGCAGACCGCCATCGAAGCGGCGCGCGACGGCTACGCGCTGATCGGCGTGGGCGAGATGGGGATCGGGAACACGACCACGGCGGCGGCGACGCTGTGCGCGCTTGCCGGCATAGCGCCCGAGAGCGCGGCGGGAAAAGGCGCGGGGCTGCGCGAGGGCGCGTACCTGCGCAAAATCGAGGCGATACGGGCGGCGCTGGAGCGCGGCAAGCCGGACGCCGCGGACCCGCTGGGCACGCTCGCGAAAGTCGGCGGCTTCGACATCGCGGCGATGGCTGGCGCTTTCATCGGCGCGGCGCGCGCTAGAGTGCCTGCGGTGATAGACGGGTTCATCTCGATCGTCGCGGCGCTGGTTGCGGCGAGGCTCTGCCCGCTCGCGCGGGAGTACATGTTCGCGTCGCACGATTCTTTTGAACAAGGATATAAACATGCGGCGTTGGCGCTGGGAGTCCAGCCGTGCCTGCGCCTGAACATGCGCCTCGGCGAAGGCAGCGGCTGCCCGCTCATGTTCGCGATTATTGACGCCGCTTGTGCGATCATGCGGGACATGGGCACCTTCGAGCAAGGCGGCATCGCCGGCGAATACATGGAGGCTGTGAAAGATGCGAATTTTCTTGTCAGGGGGATGTAAAAACGGGAAGTCCACCTGCGCCCAGTGCCTGGCGAAACGGCAGGGCGGGCGCGGGCGCGGGCGTGCGCTGTACTACGTCGCGACCATGATCGCCGCAGACGGCGAGGACATGGAGCGCATAGACAGGCACCGCAAGGAGCGCGAAGGCTGGGGGTTCGTCACGGTCGAGCAGCCGCTTGACATCGCGGAGATTTTGCGCAAATGCGACCGCGACGGATCTTTCCTGATCGACAGCCTTACCGCGCTTTTGGCGAACGAGATGTTCGCGCCTTCCGGCGAGTTCGACGCAGGCGCGTGCGAGCGCGTCGCCGACGGCATGTCAATGGTCTTAAGCCAAATCCGCGACGTCGCGATCGTGTCGGATTATATTTACAACGACGCTTTCATTTACGACCCGCTCACGGAAGCGTACCGCAAATCCCTCGCCGCTCTTGACAGGCTGGCGGCGAAACATTGCGACGTGGTTTTGGAAGCCGTGCACGCGCGAATCGTCGCGCATAAGGGCGGGGAATTGTTCGAAAAAACATTCGGCGAGGAGCGCGATGCGATTAATTAGAGGCTTTTACATGGCGCTGGGGATGTTCTGCGGCATTCCCCTGCCGTTCCACATTTGGGATGAAAAGCTGACGGCGATCATGGTCGCGTCCTTGCCGCTCGTCGGCGCGGTAATCGGCGCGATATGGTGGGCGCTCGCCCTGTTGTTAACGATTCCAAGCCTTCCGCTCGTGATGGTCGCGGCGCTCCTGACTGTAGCCCCGTTTTTTATAGCGGGATTCATACACTTGGACGGATACATGGACACGAGCGACGCGCTGCTGTCGCGCCGACCCTTGGAAGACAAGATGCGGATCCTGAAAGACCCGACAATCGGCGCGTTCGCTGGAGTCATGCTCGCCATACTTTTCCTGCTGCAATTCGCAGCGATGTTCACGATCGTCGAAAGCGGGCGGCACCTGGCGTTGCTGATTGTCATTTGCGTTATTTCAAGAAGCTGCTCCGCCCTGTCGATTTTCGTTTTGCGCCACATGCCGATAAGCAATTACGCCGCGACGCTCGGGCGCAGCGCCGGCGCGGCGAGCAAGGTCTTCGTCGCTCTTGTCGCGCTTGGCGCGGTCGCCCTGTCCTTCCTGCACGCCGGGATTGTCGGGCTTGCCGTTTGCGCGGCGACGGTTTTGGGCTACGGCGCGGCGATGAAGGTTGTGTACAAGGACTTTAAAGGAATATCCGGTGATCTGCTGGGATACTCGCTGGTCATAAGCGAGCTGTGCGGGCTTGTCGCGCTGGCTTTGCTGCAAGGATTGGAGACGCGCTTATGGTTTTGATTTTTGGCGGGGCTTACCAGGGGAAGCTTGCATATGCGCTGGAGCGCTTCGGGCTTTCGCGGGGCGACGCGCATTTCTGCCGCGAAACGTGCGTCGATGCGCCCAAGGGGAAAATCATTTACGAGGTTGACAAATGGATTCTCGCGCTGGTAAGGGCGGACGCCGACGTAACGGAAAGCGTGGAGCGGCTTGCGGCGGACAACCCGGACGCGATTGTCATTTGCAACGATATTTCATGCGGCGTCGTGCCCGTCGATCCGGTTCTGCGAAAATGGCGGGAGGAAACCGGCAGGGCGCTTGCGCGGCTGGCGCAGCGCTCGGACGAGGTCGTGCGGCTGTTTTGCGGGATTCCGACGAGGATAAAATGACGGAAGCCACATGACGCGCCACGGCAAGACCGCACGAGCCGCTTCAGGGCATTCCCCCGTTTACATTGTCGCCCAATCCATGCATAATACCAGTGTGCGCGATTATATCTGCGGTTGCGCGCGGGCATAACGCGCTTAACATAATTTTGGAGATGGCAGCAGCATGTTCGCCGATTTGCATTTGCACACGACCTTTTCCGACGGAACGCTCAGCCCCGGCGAAATGGTGAAAAAAGCCGCCAGCCGCGGCATCGGGCTTATATCCGTTTGCGACCACAACACCGTCGAAGCGTACCCCGAGCTTGCAAGCGCGTGTCCCGAAAAAGGGGCGCGCTTGCTGGCGGGCGTGGAAATCGATTGCATGATGGGCAGCCGGCACATTCACCTTCTGGGCTACGGCTTCGACTTGAACGACCCGGCGCTTCTTGCCCTGCTCGATGAGTGCAGGCAAAAAAGGCAATACCATAACGATACCGTAATCGTCAACATGGCTCGCGACTATCCGATCGACCTTGACGAATACGCGGCGCATGTCACGCCGCCTGAAATCGCGGCATACAAAAACGTCGATTTCCTTTTGCGCAAGGGGATCATCAACGCGGTCGCCGAGTATTTCCCTTTGCACAAGAAATACCGGCTTGAAATTGAGGCAATCGGCTTGCCCCGGCTCGAGCGCGCTTGTTCCGCGATCAAGTCCGCCGGCGGCGCGCCCGTCCTGGCGCACCCTTGGCGCGTGTTGGATCGGGAAAATTTTGCCAACGAGCTTCAAGCGGCTGTCGATTCCGGCGTCGCGGGTTTGGAATGTTATTATCCCGACCACGACGAAAAAACCGCGAAACTGTGCGTCGATTTCTGCAAGGAGCGCGATTTGCTGATTACCGCGGGAAGCGACGACCACGGGGATTTTATCAAGGAAGTTGACGGGATAGTCTACCAGCTAGGCGGGATAATTGCGGAAACGCGCAGCCTCAATCTGCGGGGGCTTGCGTATTAAGCCGCCCGTGCGCGATAAAGCGACGGAGATCCACATGATACGCCACGGCAAAACCGCGGCGAACGAGCAAAGGCTGTACTGCGGCGCGACGGATCTTCCCCTGTCGAGCGGCGGCATCGCCGAGCTTGCCGAGCTGAAACGCCAAGGCATTTACCCCAAGCGCGTCGATCTTTTTTTCACGAGCGGCTTGGCGCGCGCGGAGCAGACCCTTGATTTGCTGTACGGCCGCGCGCAAAGAATAGCGCTGCCGAAACTCGCGGAATTTAACTTCGGCGCCTTCGAGATGCAAAGCCACGAAGCGCTGAAAGAGCGCGGCGACTATCAGGCGTGGATATCCGACGAGTCGGGAGCGCTGCCATGCCCCGGCGGCGAGAGCAGGCAGGCGTTCGCCCGCCGCGTCGCGGAAGGGTACGGGTTGCTGCTGGAACACATGCAAGACGGGAAAGATTTGTTCGTCGTATCCCACGGCGGCGCGATCGCCTGCATCATGGAACATCTGTTTCCCGACACGCGCAATTTCTACGAGTGGCAGCCCAAGCCGGGGCGCGGGCACGCGCTGGTTTACGCGTCCAGCAGGCTTGAATCGCACAGGTCAATATAATAGGAGATGCAAAAACGGCGAAAGCGATAATGATACAGGGAACGGCTTCCGGCATTGGCAAGACAATGTTGACACTTGCACTATGCCGAATTTTTAAGCAGGACAGTCACAAAACCGCGTCGTTCAAGGCGCAGAATATGACAACAAATACTTGCCTGACCAAAACGGGGGATGAAATCGACGTTTCGCAATGGTTGCAGGGCGCTGTGCTGAAAAAAGGCATTTGGAGTCTGCGGCTTGTCGCTCTTGGGTAAGGGGCACTCCGCGCGAATAGCCGTCAGCTTTCGTCCCGTGCCTGCGCCCACTCGTCGCAGAGGATTCCCATGTGCAGGCCGTCGATTTTCAAGCCGTCGCGCAGAATGGCCTCGCGCGCGGCACCTTCGTGCTTGAAGCCGTTTTTTTCGTAGCACTTTATCGCGGCCTTGTTGTCGGCGTTCACGTTAAGGCCGACGCGGTTCAGGTTCAGCTCGCCGAACGCATAGCGCAGGATCATGCGCACGGCTTCGGCACCGTGGCCTTTGCCGCGGTATTCGGGATCGCCGATGCCGACGGCCATGAACGCGGAACGGTTTGACCATTCGAGGCTGTGCAGCGCGACGAAGCCGATGAGCCTGTCCCCGTCCGTCGCGCGTATGCCGAACTCCAGCTCGCCGTCCTTTTGGCGCGCCTCGGTCTCCGCGCGGCAGCTTGCCACGGAGCGGGGCAACGCGCGATCTGTGTCAACGTCGCGCAGGTACGCAGCGTCCCTCGTCCAGCGCGCCATCGCCTGTGCGTCCTCTGGCTCGATCGCGCACAGGCGGATTCCGCGCCCGGCGAAGATGTTTTCTCGATTCATGCCGTTATTATGCGCGAAAAAAGCCGCGCTGGGAATGGGGCGACGGACGGAGCGCACGTTGCGCCGAGGCGCTGTTTTCAGACTTCGATTGGGAAGGACTGCGCCCACTCGGCGTGGAGGATGCCCATGTACAGGCTGTCGATTTTCCGGCCGTCGCGCAGGGCGGCTTCGCGCTCGACGCCTTCGCACTTGAAGCCGTTTTTTTCGTAGCACCTTATCGCGGCCTTGTTGTTGGCATAGACGCTCAGGCCGACGCGGTTCATGTTCAGTTCGCCGAACGCGTAGCGCAGGATCATGCGCACGGCTTCCGTGCCGTGGCCTTTGCCTCGGCACTCCGGATCGCCGATGCCGATTACGGTAAGGCACGAGCGGTTTTTCCACGACACGCCGAACAGATTGACGAAGCCGATGAGCTTGTTTCCATCCGTCGCGCGTATCCCGAACTCCAGGGCGTCGCGCTTAGAGCCAGACCCCAGCTCCTCGCGGTAACTGGCCACCGAGCGGGGCTTGGCGTTGCTGCTGTCCATGTCGCGCAAGTACGTGGCGTCCTCGGTCCAGCGCGCCATCGTTTCCGCGTCTTTCGGCTCGATCGCGCATAGGCGGATTCCCTGCCCGACAAATATGTTTTCTTTATTCATGACGGCATTATGCGCAAGAGGAAGCCGCGCCGTCAATGGGCGCAGCGCCTTGCTCCGCAGACAGCGCTGTTTCACGCCAAGGGCAATGCGAGCGAGCGCGTCAGCCCTACGCGAAGACCGGTTCGGATCTATCGCGAAGCGGGGGAAGATGCCGGCGTCGGCTTCTTTGCAAAGCCCGAACTTTTGCCCATTTCGCTGACAGCGTTCGAGGGCGGGGCGATCTCTGTCATCATGCCAGGTGCGCTCTGGCAGCCTTCCACTCGCAATGACTTGAACATCCTTGGATTCACAATTATAATGCCGCTAGGCTGATTGGCGGCAGCATTCATCCAATGGATTTATGGGCTGATATAAAAGGGGGAAGTGATGCAACTGCAAATTAGGCTAAATGGCATATCTGAAGACGGCAAGGCGCGGTTTTTCGTTATGAATGAAGGGAAGCAGAGCTCGCCGGTTGTGCTGGCATCGCCCTGGGATATTCTGGCGGATGCCGAAGGCGCGACTTTTCGGGGCGAGCTGCATTGGTACCTGGAGGAATACCTCGTATTGCCGGTTAGCCCATTAAACACGCGCGCGGAGAAGGTTCTTGCATCTTTGTCCAAGTGGGGGCGGGAATGTTTCGCGGCGCTGTTTGACAGCGGGCTGGCGCGGGATTGGTATAACGATGCCCGCAAAGAGGGGCTTGACAAGCTTCGCATAACTATTGCCTGCGACAATGCAACGGTATTGTCATGGCCTTGGGAAGCTCTGGAAAGCGGGCACGACGGCATCCTTGCGCAGCATTGCCAAATCGCGCGGCAGCTCGATGACGTTGGGGACATACTGCCCTTGTCCGGAGAACTGCCAAGGGACAGCATCAATATCCTGTACATAATAGCCCGGCTCAAAGGAGACAAAGTGGGGTTCCAGACATTGGCCCGCCCGCTTATCGATTTTAGGAATGAAGGCAGCTGGCCCGTGCATATCGACGTGCTTCGCCCTCCGACGTTTGAAAGGCTTCAAGCCGCATTGGAGGAAAAGCCTTATCATATCGTTCACTTTGACGGGCATGGCGGATTCGGCGAGAACTCCCTGCCGGGGGATAACCCGGGGCTTGCCTTTGCCGCTTCCATCGGCGCGCTGGTGTTTGAAGATGAAGGTTCCGAACAAGGCAAGAAATTCGTATCGGGCGCCGAGCTGGGAATTATACTAAAGAGGCACAATATTCCGGCTGTCGTACTTAACGCTTGCCAGTCCGCAATGATGGGGGATGGAGACGGGGATGAGGACAAAGTTTTCGCTTCCGTGGCGGCGAATCTGCTGAAAGCCGGCGTTCGAAGCGTGGTCGCGATGAGTTACAGCCTTTGGGTTTCCGGAGCTAAGGTGTTTATTCCCGTTTTCTATAAGGAACTGTTCAAAACCGGCAACATTGCCGCCGCCATGCAAGCCGGGCGGCAAAATATGTTTCTTAAACGGGAACGGGATATTGGTAATTGGCAAGTAGCCTTCCACGATTGGATGGTACCAGTAATTTATCAGCAAAGAGACGATTTCCTCCCAAAGCTTGCGCCGAGCGATTCCCCAAACGGGCTTGAAATTCTTTTCCCCTTTGAGGCCAGGAACTTGGGCGAATACGGCTTTATTGGACGGGACAGAGCCATTCGGGATCTGGAACGAGCCATACGCAGAAAGCCCGCCGGCATACTTATCCACGGCATGATGGGCGAAGGGAAAACGACCTTGGCGAAGGGTTTTCTTAACTGGCTGAAAGACACCAACGGATTGGGCGAAGGGGCGCTGTGGCTCGATTTCGGGGACATCAGAAGTGCGGAATATATTGTGAACACCATTGCCGATATTGTGGTGCCGCAATACGGCACAGCGTCCGCCGCTCGTTTGGAGGATAAATTTGCCGCCGTGTCCCAAACGTTAAAAGCGCGTCGGTATTTTATCGTTTGGGACAATTTCGAATCGGCTTCCGGAATTCCGGGCACAGAAGCCACGCCGCTTTTGCCGGAGAAAGACAGGGCGATGCTGAAGCGGCTTCTTCAAGACCTGCGCGGCGGCAGGAGCAAAGTGTTGATCACGAGCCGTTCCAGGGAGGATTGGCTTGCCCCGCAGGAATGCTTTCCGCTTCCGCTTGGCGGGATGCAGGGCGAGGAAGTTTGGGAATATTGCAACGCCGTGGTTAGCGACCTTGGCTTGACGATCAAGCGCGACGACGAAGACTATGCCGAGCTTATAAATAAGCTTGGCGGCAACCCGCTTGCGATACGCGCGATATTGCTTTGCTTGCAGAAAAACCGTAGCGCGGCTCAGCTTCTTGCGGAACTTGACAAGGAGTTTAAAGGCTTCGCCGGCGACGAAAACGCGCGGAGGATACAGTCCGTTTTTAACCTGCTTAACAAAGGCTTGGATGAAAAGCTTGCGCCTGTTTTCCAGTTGATAGGGCTGCATGAGCATTATGTTGACGCGGATTATCTAGGCTATATGCTCCAGGATACCGAATGCCAGGAATCCGCCGAATCTATAACGGATTGTTTTGCGATACTGGAAAGCGCGGGATTCTGCCAAGAAGTTGGGGAGCGCGTATATAAAATGCATCCCGCATTGCGAAACTGCCTTGCGCAAGCATATCCTGCAACGGAAACGCTCCAAAGAAAATTTGTCGATTTAATGGGGAGGCTTGCGGAGGAATTAGCACCAAAGGAATTGCATGAAAAAAGAACGCATTTTATGCTAAACGAGGCTAATTTTCACAGGGCGATGGATATGGCGGCGGTATTGAAAATGGAAGCAGATTATATGGCGCTTGTCCAAATTATTGCCAGGTTTAAGTTTGATAGCAGAGATTTTTCCCAGGCTGAGTCGTGGTATGAAAAATGTGGGGATATTTGTTTGGAACACGGAGACGAGCGCGGCGCGGCAAGAACCTACCATCAATTGGGCATGATTGCAGGGGATCAAAGGGATTTCCCTTCGGCGCGGGAATGGTACATGAAGTCCTTGGATATAAAATTGAAACATGGGGACGAGCACGGCGCGGCAAGCACCTATCATCAGTTGGGCATTATTGCAGGGGAGCAAAGGGATTTCACTTCGGCACGGGAATGGTACATGAAGTCCTTGGAGATAAGCTTGAAACATGGAAACGAGCACCGTGCGGCAAGAGCCTATCATCAATTGGGCATTATTGCAGAGGAGCAAAGGGATTTCCCTTCGGCGCAGGAATGGCACATGAAGTCCTTGGATATAAAATTGAAACAAGGAGACGAGCACGGCGCGGCAAGAACCTATCATCAATTGGGCATGACTGCAGGGGATCAAAGGGATTTCCCTTCGGCGCGGGAATGGTACATGAAGTCCTTGGAGATAAGCTTGAAACATGGGGACGAGCACGGCGCGGCAAGAGCCTATAATCAATTGGGCATTATTGCGCAGAAGCAAAGGGATTTCCCTTCGGCGCGGGAATGGTACATGAAGTCCTTGGATATAAAATTGAAACATGGGGACGAGCACGGCACGGCATTGACATATTTAAACTTGGGTAATCTACACGTCAGCAAAAATGAGAATGAAACTGCTGGGCAATTTTATTTGGAAGCTATCGAGGGATTTATGCACAGCAATGATGAATATTATTCATCGGGAGCAATAAGGAATTTTGCTCGCTTGCTGAATTCATCCGACAGCCCTACGAAAGAGAAATTGCGCAGGCTTTGGGAAGAAAGAGGTTTTCCCATGGAATTGTTAGACAAAATGGAGGAACCGGCTGATGCCCAATCTGGAACAAGCGATCCAAGCCCTGGCGGCACGGCTTGACCCTGGCTGCGCGGCGTTGCCGCCAGGCGCATCCGGGATCGATTTGCCGGCAAAGGGGTAGGCGAAAAGCGCGGGCCCGGGGGCGTTGCGGGGGCGGGAGCCCCCGCAGAGGGGGCAGCGGAAGACCCGCGCAAGCGGGGCCGGAGCGCGGGGGAGGCTTCCCCCGCTTCCCCCGCTTCCCCATTCCCTTGTCCCCTGTCCCCGCGCGAAGCGCGCGTCAGAACGCGTTGCCGCCGGGGGCGCCGTATTTGCCCTCGATGTACTCGAGGAAGGGCTCGACGCCGAGCTTTTCGCCGGCGACTTTTTCCAGCAGGGCGGCGGGCTCGAGGCGGGCGCCCCAGGCGTGGACGTTGTCGCGCAGCCAGTCGTGCAGGGGGGCGAAATTGCCGGACTCGACCAGGGCGGCGAGGTCGGGGATGTCGCGCCTGATTTTGCGGAAGAAGTGCAGGCCGTAGAGGTCGCCGAGCGCGTAGCTGGGGAAGTAGCCGAAGGCGCCCATCGACCAGTGGACGTCCTGCAGGGAGCCGTCGGCGTGGGCGCGGGGGCCGGAGGGGTCTACGTCGATGCCGAGGAGCTCGGAGGTTTTCTCGCGCCAGGCGTCGGGCAGGCGCGCGGGGGGGAGGTCGCCGGATATGAGGGCCTGCTCCAGCTCGAAGCGCATGATTATGTGCAGGCCGTAGCTGACTTCGTCCGCGTCGACGCGGATAAGCGAGGGCTTGGCTTCGGTGGCGGCGAGGTAGAAGCTTTCGGCGGTGGCGCCACGGAGGCGGTCGGGGAAGGCGTCGCGCAGGCTGGGGAAGAGGCCGTTCCAGAAGGGGCGGCTGCGGCCGATGACGTTTTCCCAGAGGCGCGACTGCGACTCGTGGATGGCGTAGGAGGCGCAGGAGGCGAGGCTGCTTCCGCGCAGTTCCTTCGGAAAGCCCATCTCGTAACGCGCGTGCCCGAATTCGTGGACGACCGCAAGCACACTCGAAAGCAGGTTGTCGGCGGCGTAGCGCGTGGTGATGCGCACGTCGTCGGCGCCGAGGCTGGTGGCGAAGGGGTGCGCGCTGGTGTCCATGCGGCCGCGGCGCGCGTCGAAGCCGAGGTAGCCGAGCGTCTTTCGGCAGAAGGCTTCCTGCTTATCGACGGGGAAGTCGCCTTGCAGGAACGAAACGTCGGGCGGGCCGCGGCGCCCGACCTCGCGCAGCAGCGCGGAAAGGCGCTCGCGCAGGACGGCGAACAGGGGCGCTATTTCGGACGCGCTCATGCCGGGCTCGAACGAATCGATTAGCCCGTCGTACAGGCCGCCGCGCGGCGAGCCGGGGCCGAAGCCCCAAAGCTCGGCTTTCTTTCGCGCGATGCCGATCATGGTTTCGAGGTGGGGCAGGAAGGCGGCGAAGTCGTTCGCGCGCCGCGCCTGCGCCCACGCGGCCTGCGAGAGCCCCTGGGCGCGCGCCTCCTCGGCGACGAATTCCCCGGGCAGCTTGGTGGCCTTGTCGTATGCGCGGCGGACGGCGCGCAGGAGGTCGCGGTCCTGGTCGGGGAGGCTTTCGTCGCCGCGGGGGGTTTCTGTGGTGGATCCCAGCTCGGCGAGCAGCCTTCCGGTTTCCGGCGCCACGAGCCGCTCGTGCGCGATGCTTTCGAGCAGGGCGAGCTGCTCGGAGCGCTCCTCCACGCCGGCGGGCGGCATGTAGGTTTCCATGTCCCAGTGCAGGATCGAGACGGCGTTGCCAAGGCACATGCGCTCGGCGTCTTCGCGGCGCAGCTTTTCAAGGGTTTCGGCGCGTTGCATGTTTGCGCTCCTTTTTTGGTCGGGATGCCCGGCGCGATTGCCGGGTGCGGCATTGTAGCATGGCAGGCGGAATCTGTCAAACGGCTTTTGCGCTTTGCTTGCTCCAAGCCATTCGCCAGTTGAAGAAAGGCTATGCCAACGCCTGGCCGAAACTAACTGTATGCCAGCAAGATTGAATCAAGCGCAGCCACAACACCTGTAATATGCGCTTCCTCAATCGTAAGCGGCGGGTAAAATCTCAACAGTTTTGTGGCAGGGGCATCGATAACGCCCACAATATAGCCCCTGTCAAATAACTCTTGATGTATTTTTTCCAAAGGCAAATTTTCATTGCGCCAAAACTCCGCGACACACATCAAACCCGCTCCGCGAACTTCCTTGACAGATTTATGGCGCCCAATCAATGAATTTAACTCGCGTTTAAGGACAGCCCCCATCCGCGCCGAGCGCTGCACATAACCCCCGTTTTCAATGACCGATATGACTTCTTTTACAATCGCGCAGCTCAAAGGGTCGTCTTGATGCGATTGTGCGTATCTAAAGCCAGATTTTTCCGCGCTATCGGCTATGGCTTTTGTCATCGCAACAACGCTGACAGGGTATCCGTTGCCAATGCCTTTCCCCATCGCAACGATATCGGGGCGAATGCCGTAATGCTCGAAGCCAAACCACTTTCCCGTTCTCCCCGCGCCGGTCGTTACTTCGTCAACTATTATCATGCCGCCTGCTTCCTTGATATTGGACGCGATAGCCTCGATCAGTTCTTTGGGTGGAAGGTTGGCGGTGCCGGAAGCGTTCCCGGGTTCAAAAACGAAAGCCCCTATTTTATCGAAAGGGATGCTTTCAAGAAAATTGCTCTGGTTTCCGTCGTATTCGGACAAGGCAAGCGAAATCCATTGCTCCTTGCTCCGCGCGGCCGAGATGCCGTATGCCGACAGATAAAAATTGTTTATGCAGAGAAAACATGGCTTGCCCATTATTTTTTTCGCTGCTTGAACCCCGAATTCAACGGCTTCGCTGCCGGAACTAAGAAAAACGCATTTGCCATCCAGAAAGTCCAACAGGTCGAGAATTTTTTCGGCTGCTTCGTCAACAATTTTCGCGGTGTACCTGTAACCCACATGGCTTACGCTGCCCAATTGTCTTATTATCGCATCGTTTACCTGTTTGTTGTTATGGCCCAGCGAAAGGCACCACACGCCCGCTTCAAAATCGACATACCTTTTTCCGCTTTCGTCAATGACATAGCAGCCATCGCATGAAACGATGTTGGGATTCAGCATTTTGTAGTTGCAGCTTAAAGTTTTCATGCGCATCATCCTATCCCCATCGAGCAATTGCGTCAAGCTACAGCCGATTCGAGCAAGCGAAAAGAGGCGCGGCTGCAAGTGGAGGAGGCTGCCCAAGGAATACGGCAAGTGGCACGTAATCTACAAGCGCTTCAACCGCTGGGTCAAGAACGGGATAATCGAAAGGCTGTTTCGCGAGCTGCACACCAACGGGATTGCCCAGACAGCCCAGCCCGTTCTGCTGCTGGACTCCATGTCCGTACCGGTGCATCCTGACGCCTGCGGCGCTTTAAAAAAACGGGCGGGCAGTCGATTGGCCGCTCCAAGGGCGGTCTGACGCGCAAGATCCACATGATGGCCTTGGACGCGCGGACAGCGGTGGAGTTCATCCTAAGCGGCGGGCAATGCCATGACGCTCCGCAGGGCA
>Ga0209755_10004805_pt1 | contig 15732 bp, 8 predicted proteins | sample TergutCo191P1_FD_187301 | JGI IMG/M metagenome (GOLD analysis project Ga0209755, IMG submission 187301) | Cornitermes sp. P1 segment gut microbial communities from Petit-Saut dam, French Guiana - Co191P1 (SPAdes) (version 2) | ecosystem: Host-associated > Arthropoda: Insects > Digestive system >... | reverse complement strand
GGGTTGAGTTTGGAGGACGTACAACCATACCCGCCCGAGCCTATTCGCCTGACGGTGACGGATATTCCGCAAAATACAGAGCCTACGGAGTTTCTGCGTGGGCTTGGGTATGATTCATACACGACGCATGAGTTTTTGCAGTGGGGTGAAAATTGGATTGCGATTCGCACTAACACGGCGATACAGGATTTGCGGATTATCGAGGTAATTCCGCGCTACACGGCGATTTTTGACGGCGGTTGGCAAATGATGCGGCACTATGTCGCTTATCCGTGGGAACGCGCCGCCGTAAGCATTTCGCCCGCCGAACCGTTTGTTATGGCGTGGGATGCGGACGAGCGAGGTATCTCCGATGGCGGGCTTATGGGCGTGGCGTTTGTGGACTTTGACGGGCACGAGCGGTTTTTCCGCTTACAAGAAATCGGCGGGGATACGCATTTGGTGGAATTTGAAAACACGCTACACACGCCAAGCGAACCGAGAATAACCACCATTCGCCCAAGTGCGGAAATTGAACTTGTTGCGGCGTGGTTTGCACCGTGGTGGAATTGGCTCGAGGACGAATATGTGGCAAACGCAAAACGCAATTTTTTGCGGCAATTTGACACGTATACGGAGTTTGAAAATTCGTCCGCATCTTTCGCAAGCTGGGTGGTTTTCGGCGCGAACACGGACCTGCACGATTTTCGATTTTTTGGGCTGGGGCAGGTTTGCAATCCGTGGGTGGGTGATGAATTTCATTTCTTCTTTGTGTCCGAAGTGTTGGACGAACAGGCGTTTTTGCCTTTCGGAGAGGCACTGGTTATCCCGTGGAATCCGGGCGGAACAATGCCACGCTTCGGCATCAGTTTTTTGGACGAAAACGGCACACGGCGCAAATTTACGATTAACTCCAACGAAGGCAGTGGATTTCCGCCAAAGTTTATCAGCGAATTTACCGACAGAATATATTGCCCGAATTGTGCGACTTGACTACAAAAACAGGAGGAAAATCATGCGAAAAATTTGCCTGTTTGCAATTTTATTTCTGCTTGCGTCCTGCGGGCGAAAAAATGAAGTGGTTAGTGACACCAACCGGATGTATTTGCAAAGCCCTGCGGACATCATCGAAATCCCCGAACTTCCTGCGCAGGAAGCCCCCGTGCAAGTAGAAATCTATAATTCGTGGCGCACAACTGCCCGCATAAACGGCAACGAACTCACGTTCATTCACGAAATTTTGGGATATGCGGAGCAAACCCTCACATCCGATATTGAGCGGTACGTTCGTATCACCATAAAAAACGAAGCGGGCGAAATTATCCAGCAAATAGACGACCTTGTGCAGGGCTGGCACGGGGATTTCCCCTACGACCGTCTTGGAATACGCTTTGCGGATTTTAATTTCGACGGCTATTTGGATATGTATTTGCTGCTTGCGGAAAGCGCAGGGTTGGCGCGATGGGACTGGATTTATTATTGGCTTTGGGACACAGAAGCGGAGCAGTTTGTGAAAAACGAACAGCTAATAAATCTGCTTTTCAACATGGGATGTTGGGCGGGGCTTTATGTGTATTGCGGAGAAGAAGATTTGGTTGTTGTTAGTTTTCGCGGCGGTTCGTGGATTCAATTTCGGCATTATTATGAATACGCAGGAGGGGAATTTGTTCGTGTTGCAGAAGCTCTGGACGAGAACCTGATAGATGAAAATGATTTGCAATTTAGGCGAATCACCCGCACAGATTTACGAACGGGCGAGGTCACTATCCGCATTATTGAACCTTGGCAATTCGTTTATGCGGGGCTGTTGCGCAAGTATGCCGAAAAGCCATCGCCGTGCGAATTCACCCCCGACATTTGGCGGCACTTCGTCCTGTACGACATTGACAAGGACGGCATTCCCGAACTGATGATTTTCTACTCGCAAGCGGGATTTTGGTCGGAGGGATTTTACACTTGGCGCAACGGCGAAGCCGTGCCAATCGACGGCGGTTTTTTCATCTACTACTACCGCGCATTTCCCACGCCCTGCGGTAGCCCGGGCATTATTTTGGCGAACACTTTGCGCCACCCCGACGACTTCGACCATGTTTCATTCATTCGCAAAATCATCGACGGCGACAGGCTTGTGACGGAAATTTCACTTGTAAAAAAATTTGAGGATAGGATTTGGCAAGAAGAAACAGAGTGGTTCATAGAAGGCGAAGCAGCAGAGTGGCTCATAAACGGCGAAGCCGTTTCCGAAGGCGAATTTACCCGCGTGTACAATGAAATTTTCCGCGACCGCTACGGCAACGACGAAAGCAAACGGCATTTAGCAACGCTTATGCCAAGCACAATCACCGATGTCACCATTCAAGAGGTTGTTTTAGGCTGGCAACCCGAATAGGAGGAAATCCCATGCGAAAAATTTTTCTGTTTGCAATTTTGCTTCTGCTTGCGGCTTGCGGGCGTGGTGCGGTGGAAACTGCGAAAGACCTTTCGTATTATGCACTTTACGAACAACTAAATGAATCATATGAAACAGAAACCGCATTCATAGAATGGCGGCATGGAATTTCGCTTAAATATCCGCCGGGTTGGGAATATATTTCGGCAAGGAATTTATATGTTTTTCCGCAGGGGAGACCATATCTTGGGGATTATGCTACGGTTTTTACGATAAATTCACGTCCACTTTATGCACGCCACGCATTTGAGGGCATAATCGACGTGCAAGAGTGGCGAATGTTTGGATTTAACGATGGTAGCAGCAGACCTTTGTATATTGACGGTGTTCAGGCGTTTCGCTTTCATTCGGATTTTAACTCGCGCTATGAGTTTGTTCACAACAATCTGTTTTTCACAATCGAAATGCGAAGCGGCGCAGAATGCGCGGATGAATGGGCGGAATTGCAAGCTCTTCGCCGCTCTGTTCGTATTCAGCAGGGTATTTTTGACGAAGAAGAACCCGTGGATTTTAGTTTTTTGATGAATTATTTTGTGTTTGAAAATTATTTTGCAGTTGGAATTGATGCCGACGAACGCTTGGAAATGTTTGAATATGTAAATACCATGTGGTTTCCGCGGGGCGGCGAAGCAGGTGCGGGTTTCGCAATTTGGGCGGTAAACGAGCCGCTTGCGGGGTTTGAAATTTTGGAGGTTAATCATGGAGTTTGCTCGTGCTGTCTTGATTTTTATTTTGTACCCGGCAATACATTTTTTGCGTTGGACGGCGGGTTTTCTTCATACAAAATTTCGGATTATGAGCCTTTGCGACCGGGGCATACTGTTGTGCGTCGAGATTATGTCGGGAGAAGTCACTCGCCTACTTTTGGTGTCGCATTCACAGACGGTAGCGGTGTACGGCGATATGTAGGGATTTTACGATGCCTTGCCCCTGAAATTAGCGGAACGCCGTTTTTGCTGAAAGAATTTGCGTTGCCGCTCAATCTTGATGATGAGACTCTGCCGCGTGCAACATTGCCATGGGCGTTTCCGCAGGGGCATGACTTGCCTCGGTATTTGCTCTTTCATCGGTGGGAAGTTCGCTCTACAATAGCAGCATTTGATTTGTGGGGAATGGGTCTTGGTGACGAGGGCATTGTTCCGCTAAGGTATATGCGCTATTTGGAATCTGTCGCACTGATGGAGGACGGAATCCGCGATTTAACGCCGCTTGCAGGGCTTACCAATTTGCGAAGTTTGGCACTGCGCGACAATTATATCACTGATATTTCACCACTTGCAGGGCTAACAAATTTGAGATGGCTGGGACTTGAATCCAATCAAATCAGCGATATATCGCCCCTTGCCGAACTTAAAAACTTGGAAAATCTCCATTTGACAAATAATCCGATAGAAGATTGGTCGCCCGTGGAGCATATACAACAAGTGCGCGGTCGGAACATTGAGAATTATCCCGACACTCCTCCGATTGTAGAATTTGCAACGGCGTTGACCGCATTTTTTGCCGACGCAATACCGTCCCCGCACCCCGATGGTCGTCACGGGTGGATGCCATACAGCACCCATGCAATTTTCGTGGATTTGGACGGCAGAGGAACACAGGGCATATTGGCTTCGCGGTGGGCGGTGCGGGAAAACCATCGCGGGGCACTACACCCTTGGTTTCAGCAGAATTTGTTTTGGTTTTGCGGCGGAGAATTACGCAAAGAGCCGTCGAACGGTCTTGAAGAATTCGGCGTAACTCCGGCGGGGCGTTTGGTGATAATGGCTATTATTGGTGCGTGCAATATCACCCAGTATTCGCACACACTGCTTGATTTCGCAGCCGGCGAGCTGTCATTTGCAAAATCTGTTGTTAGAGTGGAAAATTGGTCGCTGGGCTGGATGCTTGGGGATTACGATGACCCTGATTATTTACACATTCACGGCAACGAATACGCCGTTCGTACCTACACGAACGGCAATCCGTGGCAATTGCAAGGGCGGGATTGGGAATCAACCCCCATAACCCATGAGGAATTTTGCGACATAATGACGCGATACGGCATTCACGGCGCAACCACTCGAGTATGGGAATTTTCGGACGAAACCCATGCGATTTTGGCAATTGGCGGTTTCGTGCCGATTCTAAACGCCTATGCGGAATTTTCGCACCCGGATTTTTCGGTGCGTGATGTGTTTCTTGAACACAGATACTATATTGAACGTGACTATCGCTTTCGCAGAGAAAATCATGCACTCGCTCCCGCCATAAAATACGCCCTCCACGACATAAACGGCGACGGTTCGCCCGAATTGTTTGTCGGTATAGGCACAGCTTGCGAAGACCCGCTATCTATCCATGTGATTTACGCCAAACAAAACGGTATTTCGATACCTGTTATATTTCGTGATGTTCACAATGGGATTCATCTGTCTTCGGACATTTATGGCGGTTATGTAATTCATCGCTCGTGGGCACGGATGGGCGGAGCAGGCAACGCTGCGTACATTATTGGCGAAAACGGAATTTTAATTCGGATGGACTACGTTATGGCAACTATGGTTTTTGATGAACACAGCGTAGACGAACACGGCAGTTGGGCTTTTATGTACGACCGCCATTCCCGCTACGTTGATGGCGAGCTAATCCCCATAACGGAAGAAGAATACGAGGCGTTTTTCATTCGCTACGGCGTATGCCGTTATGCCACGGGGGAAATTGAGCTTGAATGGCGGCATATTTTGCAATAGATGGGGGATTTTCATGAGAAAATTTTTGGCGGCATTTCTTTTTGCAATTTTGTTTTTATTTGCGTCATGCGGGCGCAGTGAAGGGTATCATCCCGAAGCGGATTATGCGCCCGTGTTTGCTGGAATGGCGGAATCGGCGGAAATTCCCCCGGAAGAACCCGCTACGCCATATGCACCGAAGTCATACATCCCCGAAAACGCCGCCCCATGGCAAATTGCCTTTGCTGAAATTTTACGCGGGTACAAAGAAACGAACTACGACGTACAATTTCTTTTGCACGACATCGACCACGACGGCATTCCCGAATTATTCTTGCTCAAGGACGACGATTGCGAAAATTATTCCATTGCCGTGTATATGTACAAAAACGGCGATGCAATTCTCCTCCAAGTTGACGAAAATGTCGATGTTGCGTATTTTTTTCACGCCGACCGTCATTTTGTTTCTTCGTCGTGCAATGCGCCCGGGATTGTATTGTTGCGCAACGGTCTACCCATGGGTAATTTTATGGTAACGGCTTCATGGTATTGGCGGCTGAATATTGACGGCGAAAAATTAACCATTAGCGATTTTGGTGAGCGGCGTGTGGATGTTGATACTCTCGTGGAAATGTTCGGGCAGAACGGCCAATATGCCGAGACCGCAGGCGAGCTTTGGAGTGCGCGTGCGGAACACACGCATTTTTTTCTGAACGGCAATGCGTTAGACGAAAGGGAGTTTCGTCAAGCATTTCGCCAAACTTTTCGCCTTTGGGAACGCCATCCTCTTACGGGAATCGCCATCCGCGAGGAGGTTTTTGGCAGTTTCGCAATCCGCGCAGTAACTCGCCAAATAAATGAATCCATGCCGTATTTTACGTTTTACCACACCACAAAAAATCGGCGATGGGAGGGCATTTCCGACTACTGGGGAGATGATTTCATAAGTATCACAATCACGGACGAAAACGGAAATATCATCCAGCAAATAGACGAAATTAACGTGCATTTAATGGTGCGAAATACAGTTGTGCAATTTGATGATTTTAATTTTGACGGCTACTTGGATATGCGATTGCTTCAATTCAATAACGGCGTGTCACTTTCGTGGAACGAGCATTATCACTGGCTTTGGGATACAGAAATCTCACAATTTGTCCTAAGCGAACGCCTGATGGAAATTGCTAACCACGCAATTATAAACGACATAGACCCCACGGCGCACCAAATTGTTCTCATCGTTGACAGCAAAGATGCAGGTGCTTTTCGCAGTTACCGCCGCTATCAATATTACGACGGGGATTTCACCGCAATTGCAGAATTTGATGTCGAATATCTCGGCGGAAGATTCAAAATCACCCGCACGGATTTGCTAACCAACGAAGTGAAAATAACCGAGGAAGAGCGGTATTGGTAGGAGGGCGCAAATGGAATTATTCGAAACAAACATCGAAATGAACGGCGACACATACAGGGAGCTTAGGCTGCATCTTATTAGTCCGAAAGAAAAGCGGGCATATTTTGCGTCGTTTGCGTGTCTTTTTTTTGGCATGATTATTAGCTTGGTTGTGATGGTTTTTGCGACAATAATTTTCACTGCTTGCGGGCGCGTCGTAGAAGAATATCCCGAATTAGAGTACGCGCCTGTATTTGCGGGAACGGAGTACGTCGCAGAGTTTTCGGAAATTTCCACGGAAGAAATTACCCCGCCGCCGGATATTTTTTTCGACCTGCAAATTCATTGGGATAACGGCATCATGCAGTACGCCAGCCGAATTGAGGGCAACGAGCGGGTTCTATACGCGCTGAAAAACGACACCGCCATGCGAATTGCGGCATTCACATCCTTAAACGCAACATGGGGACATCCCGAAACAGAATGGTGTTCTCCGCAAAGCATTTTTCATTTTGATGTTGTCGGCGATTGGCTTATAATGAGCGTGGGCGAAATTCAAGGAAGTATGCGGAACTTCTTTGGTGATTTGTGGCGTGTGAAGCGTGACGGAAGCGTTCGCAAACCGTTTCGAATTTACGCAATGGAGCGGAATTTCCACATCATAAACGGCTGGGTTTACTACGAAATCTGGGACGTTCAAACATACGATGGCTGGTATCGCTTTAGCCCGGACGGCACGGTCAAGGAATACATGGGCGATTACATCCACCGCATTTTTACATTTGCGGACGGTTACATTTACGGCGAACATATGGCAACAGGGCAGGGCAATTTCGCCCGCTGGAATCCCGAAAATAACGAGCCGATTTTGCTGTTTTCGGAGGAACTCGCCCCGATTTTCGAGGAATATTTCACGCAAATAAACTACACAAACATCCGCACAGGCGGCGATTATGTGTACTTCACCGTTTCCGTCAGTGGGTACAGAAAAGACAGCGAACACATCGGCTGGCGACCGCCGCCGTCGGAAATTCTTCACACCGCCGATTTTATGGTAAGCAAAGACGGCAGTAATTTGACCGACAAGGCGGCGTTTCGGGCTATGAATACAGGTTCTAAAATTGTGAGGTGAAAAATGGGTGCGATAATGTTTGAAATGAGCATCGTACTTATTTTGCTGTTGGCGATTTTGGCGTACAATTTGTTTCTTTTCCGGCGGTTTATCAACAAGATTATTTTCATTGGTATGAGTGGTGAGGAGATTCGTGAGGTTGTGATGTCGCACAGTTTCTTCGGGCGATTTTTTCTCACGTACGTTCGAGATTACGAGGATAGCCCCGAATTTGGGCTTGCGAAATGGTTTTTGCGTTGGTATCGGGCAAGTCTTGAAGCTACGTTTGTGAGTTTCGCAATTGTGCTGGCAGATGTGTTTTTTGAGGTCTTTTTTGCTAGGCGGTTGTATATCGGCTTCGGCATTTTCGATTTTTATGTGACGGAGCGGATGATTGATAATTTTCTCGGGGTGATAATTTTCGGGGCGTTTCCGATTAGTTTTGTGTTTGCGTTACCTGAAATGTTGCGGCTGAGAAAGAGCCGTGCGGATTTTAATTTTTTGCGCAGAAAAGCGAAACCGCCGAAAATTTTGCCCGAAACGGAACCCGAACCGCCGGCGGCGGAAAAAGTAACGGACTTCGAGGTGCGGATAGGTCTGTGGTGGCGCATTGTTGTTGCAGGCGATAAATTTGCGTTGCACCGCCCGTTTCGTGATGTTTTAGAATTTACGCTCGGCGATATTTCCACCGCAAAAATTGTTGATAATCATTGCAAAGTTTTTATGGATGGGAAAAAAATTTTTTCCGTGAATAAATTCATGCCGAACTACGAATTTCTTCACGAGATGCTTTTTGATGCGAAGAAATTTGATTTTTTGCAGGTTGTCGAAGAAGAAGAATTTACGGTGCGTGGAAAACCGTCGGAAATTATCACGTACATTTGCCTTGCCGTGTTTTGCGTTTTTGCCGTACCGCTGGGACTTTGGCTGGATTTGGAGGAAGTGGTGGGTGCGCTGTTTTTTACGCCGTTTTTCTGTTTTAATGCGTTCACTTTGGCGAAAATTCGGATAACGGTGGCGGGCGATAATTTTACGGTGCGGCGAATGCTTGGCGCAGAGCGTGAATACGAAATCAAGCAAATAACAAAGGTGGATTTGAAAAGGAACAATGCGATTCTTTATGTAGGCGAGCGAAAAATTCGTGTACACGCAGGTTATGAAAATTTCACGGCACTGGCATTACGGCTTAAAAATGCGGGTATTCCGACGTATCATAATGGAGAAATGGTGGAGTGATTTTTTCGAGATGCGGTTACGATGCAAAATTTTTGACAAGAAATTTGGGTGATTAAAATGCGAATTATTTTTATGCTTGCAATTTTGTTTTTGTTTGCGTCATGCGGACGCAGTGCGGGAGATATTCCCGAAACGGATTACACCCCCGTGTTTGCGGGAACGGCAGGGATTGTGGAGACTGCGGAAATGGAAGAACAGCCTGCGCCACCGCCGAAAGAATGGACTGACCCATGGCGTGCCGCCTATGCGGAACTTCTGCGCAGCTACGAAAATGTGGGCTATTCCGTGAGTTTCTTCCTGCATGATATGACAGGCAGCGGTATCCCCGAAATTTTCCTTGCTGTGTCTGCGTCGGAATATGCAGGCGAGGATTGTTTCGTTGCGGTTTATTCATTCGGATTTGGTGCTGTGCGGCGGCTTGAAATCGGCAACGACAGAGATTTCATAGCTTTCATGCGTGGAGCGGCAAGAACGGCTATTTATGCCACACCCGCAAATGCGCCGGGGCTTGTCGTTGTTACGAACGGTCCCACTGCAGCTTTAACCGCGGGCGTTTCAACCGTATACTTTTGGCGATACGGAATTGAGCAGGGCGTGTTTGGGGTTGAAACCTGCGGAAAAATCTATACGGATTTGAACGCCTTGTACGAAATATTTGGCACTTTCCACGGCGTAGACCCGTATGTACGAGAAGCCGCAATTCGCGAACACTCGCACTACGTTTTGGGGAATGAAATTGTGGCGGGCGAATATTTCGCAAGTGTTTTCGGAATGCGTCAAGTTTCATACGATGGCTTCGCACCGCAAGAACGCCGCAAAATTTTTCTGCGCCGACTCACAGAAAAAAACGAAATTCTAACCGCATGGCAACCTGATGAATCAATCTTCCGCACCACACAGCGCGTTCACCCCGCTCTGTCCGAGTTCGCATTTTACCGCGTAATAGGTGAGCGTATTAGCGATAACTCGCTCTATAATTTTGCGGGAATAGAGCGATACGCCGCAATCATAATAGAAGACGAAAACGGCAATCGCATACAGGAAATCGGCGGGATTGCGCAGGGCGGACACAGTTCGTCGAGTTTGGCGGTAGATGACAACACGTTCGGAATACGTTTTGCGGACTTCAATTTCGATGGCTATTTGGATATGTGGGTGCATTACGCAATCAATCACGGTTCGGCGGGCGGTGCATGGGCGCGGTATTGGCTGTGGAACGCGGAAACGACGCAGTTCGAGGAAAACGCACAGCTTCGCCAAATTCACAATATGTCGTATCTTAGTGTGGACGCGGACGCGAGGCAGATTTCCGACCGCTTTCGTGATGGCGGGTATTGGCGAATCAGGGTTTTTGAATACGAAAACGGCGAATTTGTTCTTGTAGATTTTATTGAGGAATTGGTGAATTGATATGCGAAAAATTTTCATTTTTGCGGCTATTTTGCTTCTGCTTGCGGCGTGCGGACGCAGCAATAACGCCGCCCCGGTATCTTACGAACACGAATACCCCGCACCGCCGACAATCGAAACTGCCGATAATTTTCAAGATGAACCGGTTAGTGACACTAACCGGATGTGTTTGAAAAATGTGGACAAGATTGCCGCACCAATTCCCGCGCAAACGCCGAAAGAATGGACTGACCCATGGCGTGCCGCCTATGCGGAACTTCTGCGCAGCTACGACAACGCAGGCTATTCCGTGCGCTTTTTCCTGCATGATATGACAGGCAGCGGCATTCCCGAAATTTTCATTGAAGCGACCAGAGATTACCGTGGCGAAAATTGTTTCATCGTGCTGTACACTTTCGGCTTTGACGATGTACGGCAACTTGAAATTGACAATGCCGATGATTTTTTGAATTTCATCCGCGCCGCAAGAACAGGCATTTTTGCCGCACCCGCAAACGCTCCGGGGTTGGTGGGTTGGTATAACGGACCAAGCGCAGGAATGTTCGGTGCAAGCGTGAGCTTTTGGCGGCATGGGCTTCAGTGGAATGGGTTCGTAGTTGAATCCCACGGAAAAAGATATGTAGACTTGAACGTTTTGCACGAAATGTTTGACTGTTTCGGTTTTGACGCAGACCCGCAGGAACTTGAAGCCGCAAAACAAGAAAACACGCATTACATCTTGAATGACGAAATTGTAACGGCAGAATACTTCGCGCAAGTTTTTGGGCTGGAAGAAACGCCATACAGGTTTATTATCCCGAATGACCGCCATATTATGCGACACCGCCTAACCGAGGAAACCCTCCGCATCGTCCTAACCGAATGGCAACCCGAGGAAGCAATCTTCCGCACTACACAGCGCATTCACCCCGCTATGCCCGAGTTCACGTTTTACCGCACGGTCGGTGAACGTGTGCGGGGTTGGTATTATGTCTTCGCCGGTCAGTATGTGACGCTTGCAGTAAAAGATGAAAACGGCAATCTCATACAGGAAATTGGCGGGCTTACCCAGGGCGGGCATCATACGCAGGATGTGGCAATTCGCGAAGGCACGTTTGGGATACGCTTTGCGGATTTCAATTTCGACGGATATTTGGATATGCAAATCTTTAGAGCAATCAACCCCGGCACGGCGGGCGGAGCATGGGCGAGTTATTGGCTGTGGAATGCGGAAACGGCGCAGTTTGAGGAAAACACACAGCTAAACGAGATTCACAATATGACGAATCTTTCCGTAAACGAGGAAACCCGGCAAATTGAAAACTCCATGCGGTTGGGAAGCGGGCATTTTCGCACAAATTTTTTCGAGTTTGAAAACGGCGAGTTTCGCATTGTCGAATCCGCCGAATCGCAACATATTCACAGATTTTTCACGCCGTCATATCGGCAAACCATGCACACAAACTTTCGCACGGGCGAAACTACAATTGAAACCGACCCGCCGAACCATCAGCCCTACGAGGTTCGCCATACCTTGCGCATTCCCGCACACGTTCATCCCGACCCCGATTGGGATGCTGTTTTGCAAAAATGGCGGCTTCCAACCGATTCCGAATATCGCGCAAGCGGCTACGAATATGAAATTGCCGTTCGCATCTACGGCAGTCATTTTCCGATAGTCGTTGAGCGATTGAAAATCGGCGGCGGGGAAAATCCACTGCATTTCAAGGATATAAACGACGACGGCTATGCGGATATGATTTTGCGGCGAAGCTACGGCGTGTATGATATTTGGCTGTGGAATACGGAAGAAGAAACCTTATGGCGGCAGTTTCGTAACGCACTCCGATACCACGGGTACTTGTCCGCGCAAGAACTTCCGTCAATTTACACCGCCGAGCAAATCGAAGCCGCATTGCAAGACCAATTTGCCGCCGTGGGTTATCCCGAGAACACGCAGGTTATTGCTGTACAGCGGGTTGAAAATCGCACGGGCTATCGTTGGCACGAGCCGTCAGGGGAATATTTCGATATGTCGGGCGACGCACTCTACCGCATCACGTTGCAAATCCCCGAGCCGCTCGAAAATTATCTGCGCGTTGCGGAAAGTTTCGCACGTTCGCATTTATTCAACCGCCGCACCCGCAACGGCGATTACACAATTTTCATCAGATATCACTATTTCCGAGACGAAAACGGAACGCCCATAAACGCATTTGTGATGTGCTGATAAGGAGGCAAGCGCATGATTGAAATAATAATAGCGCACGTTATCATAATGGGAATTTTCGCGTTTTTTCTTTGCCATTCAATTTACATCGGCCCAAGATACAAGGAAATCGAATCAAGCGGCAAGCAAATAAAAGGCAAAGTAGAAAAAATAAAATACATTCGGAACAAATTTTTCATGAAAACGGGAGCTTGCAATCTTAGCGTGTCTTTTGAAGTTGAGTCCGAGAAAAAAATCCTAACCGCGTTATCCATTTTGGACGATTACAAATATTCCGTCGGAGATGAAATCGACCTGCTTTATCTTGAAAATTATCCAAAGTTGGTAATTGTAGAGGGTGTGCCTTCCAAAGCAAAATGGCAAATAGTCGCTTTTGTTTTAATGATTGTGGTCATTGCCGTTTCCATGGGTTTTTCTGCGCATAACGCTTTTGAACGCAACCGCCGAGCGCAAGAAATGCTGATTTTCCTTGATGAACTCCCAAATTTGCTTGAACAGCATACGCAGCCCCCGCAACCCCCTGCGCTTCTCTTTCACAGCGACGCGGTAGAAGCCGCCATGCAGATTTTTTTCACGCGGGAATTTGACAAGCCGCCCACGATAGCGGAAAAACTCGAAGCCATGCAAAACTTTCGCCACTTGGATGTGCGATTCTATGAGCATATTTATTGGAATTTAACGGATTTTCCGCGCCTCTTTCCGAATACTCGCCTCGTTTCCCTACACCTTTTGGTGAATGATGTATTTTGCGCCGAATTTTTCGCGCCGCTTGCAGAGCTTGAAAATTTACGCGGGATTTCCGTGCGAACAGTGGGGCTTACCCCTTGCGCGTTGGAGTTTTTTGAATCCTTAGAATTGGATTATATCCACGTTAGATATGATGTGTTTTTTGAAAACGCACACGTTGAAGTTGCACGGGCGGGGATTGAAAAATTCGCTTTGCTTGGTGAAAATTTCACGACCGAAGAAATGGCAAGCGGCGAAATCTTTGAGTATGTACGAGTCATCGAAAACGGACGCGCATATGAATTATTCGTGGCAAACAGCGCGGAAGAACCGTATTTCTATTGGCTTTTGCCCGACGACGGCACACCCACGAAAGTTTTCGTTTCGCAATACGAAAACAACGAACGCCGCCATATCTCCACGTTGGAAATTCCTCATCGCGTTCCGCACGCAGGGGCAATGGCGGGGCTAATTATCACGGACATAGATTTCGACGGCGCAAGCGATGTAGTCGTTTTGCAGGGGCGGCTTTGGCATCGTGCGGGCAGAACATATGCGGGTTTTGTCTACCGTGGCGGACGCTACGAGCAAACAAATTTCGGCGATATTATCGAGCCAAAACTTGACCCCGTGCGTGGGCGAATTTTAGAGCCGTTCCACGGCGGAATGCAGGTCTACGGTTATTGGATGTTTTTCTTCGACGGCGAAGAATTTGCGGTTTCCGATTCCGTTGGTGGTTTCATTTTCGACAACTCGCGAAGCTGGACAATTACAAAACGCAATGGCGAAGAAGTACACGAAGAATTTCCGTGGCACGACCCTGCGTGCCAAGAGCAAGACGACCTGCAAGCGGAATTTTTCGGCGAAAACAGCCACTGGGGAATTGACACCGACAGATGGCAGGATTTATGGGGATGGCGTTCTCGTCCGCATTTCAATCTGCGCCACTACGGCAACGCAACATGGGGCGTTGACGCACAGCAGTTTAGAATAATCACGGCGGAAGAATCCGAATTAGACAGAATCTTTGCGCTATATGAAAGCGTTCTGCGAAACGAAATCCCGTTTTCGTGCAGTTGGTTTGGGCAAGTATATTTAGAAAACGCCTTTCACAATTACCACATAATCCCCCAAATTGCAGTGGTTGACCTAAACGGCGACGGCATTCCCGAAGTCATCGCTTGCTTGTTTGGTCGTGCAGATGAACGACTGATTTTAACGTACTACAATGGCGAAATTTTCAGTACCGGAGCAAGCATTCGCACTATGGGTTGGCTGAATACCGATGGAACATTTAGCGTTTCCTTCGGTGGCGCAGGAAATTGGGGCATAAGCAGATATGAAATCAACCAAGGCGAATTCAAACACTTGGACATATATACATTTGACGTAAGACAGTACGACGGCAGGCTTGTTTTTTCGGTAAACGGCGCAGAGGTTTCCGAAGAAGAATTTGAAACCATAGAAGCCGCCGCAGAGGATTGGTTTGCCGCAAAGGAAGATGTAATTTTCCACCCATTTCAGGCGGAAAATATTGCCGCGTTATGGCAGTGCAATACACGCGCTTACGCACAAATCGGAAGCGGCGATAATTTCTGCGTGTCGCAAATTTTTGAAAATCCGCAGTGGTATTCTCGCTACGAAATTATCTGCAACAACGGCGAAATCGTTTTCAGCCATGCCACAAGCCATCCCGCATGGTTCACCCAAATCTGCGAGGACATTTTGCAATTCTCCGTAAGTGCAGGCACAAACATAAGGTGGAGCAGATTTTATTCCACCAACGCAAACGCACTTTCCGACGCTTTCAACAATGTAGAATATTTAAGCAACGGCAAAATTGCCTATATAAATTGGCTAACTTCAAACGAATGGAAAATCGTAGTCCGCGATATTTTTGATACGGAAATTATGTATCGCGAATTTCCCCTAAGCGACCTCGCCCCCGGAAAAAGGGCAACATCAAGCACATATTTAACTTACTTGGGTGGAGGCGTGATAAAAATTGCGTCGCTGGCATATGGTGACAACTTTGACGAAAGCGTTACTTTCAGATTTTGATTCGTTTACGACGCAGGCATATAAATGTCCAAACAAAGAATTATTTGTCTAACGGTTCTGCGTGATTCAACTTTTTTTCACGGGGCATATATGTAAAATTAGTGGACAACCCTAATCAATTTTACGGCAGAAAGGGTGTCCTATATGAATACTTACAGCAACGATATTGACAACTTTGTATACAAATTTTTTGATTCACAGCTAAAAACGGCACTGGAAGGGCGGCGGCGCATGTCTTATGGGTGAAAATAAAGCAAAGCAACCGGGAATATGTAAACATGGTTATATAATGCGCATAGGGGCGTTATGCGGCATGATATACTCGTTAAACTTACAAAAAGCCTGACATTATGATAAAATAACGCTATGGCATACGATAATAGATATAGAATGAGAGCGGTTGAATATCGTAAAGAGGGGAACACGATAGAGCAAACGTGCAAA
>Ga0209755_10004804_pt1 | contig 15735 bp, 15 predicted proteins | sample TergutCo191P1_FD_187301 | JGI IMG/M metagenome (GOLD analysis project Ga0209755, IMG submission 187301) | Cornitermes sp. P1 segment gut microbial communities from Petit-Saut dam, French Guiana - Co191P1 (SPAdes) (version 2) | ecosystem: Host-associated > Arthropoda: Insects > Digestive system... | reverse complement strand
GCAAATCCAACTTCGCTTAACAAGCGGTAACTGTACGCCGCCTTACGGCGGCTAGGTTCCGCAAAACCGCAGTCGGGCTTACGCCCTTTGTGCGGTTTTACTCCACCACATTTTGCGGCTGCTGGCCTTTGCTTCGCAAAGCCCTTCTACGCAGCCGCAAAACGTCAGTTACCTAGAACGTCAACCGTAGCTTCGTTGCTCCATATGGTGTCCTCCATGGCCAGAGTCGCAAACATATTAAAAAAGTTCACATCGATTTCGGCAAGGCCGCTGTCGCCCTGCGCCTGTGTTTACCGCGTTGTCGTGCCATCGTCAAGCCGACCGCTTCCGTTGTTTACCAAGACCAAGGCAAGGTTTGAAGGCACGGGCCTCCAAACCTTGCCTGTATCACCACTGTAGGTTTCCGTTTAGCACGTTTATGGTGATGTTGGTGGTGCTTAAAGTACCCAGCGATGAAAAAGTGCCGCTACTGAATGTGCCGCGCTGGGCCGTACCCGCATTGTGTAATGATGCGCTCAAGCCATCCCCGGATGTGTTTCTAAGCGCCGTTGCCACTGCGGTCTCGTTGCCGCGAACTATCCCGTTGCTTATACGGAAAATGCCAGCGACAAACACACCGCCACCTTGGGGAACAATATTGCCACCGCTACCAGTCGGACGAGTCGCAGTAGTCTGATTACCCGATATTTCCCCACCGTTCATCGTAAACGTCCCACCGCTGACAACAGACACACCGCCGCCTTGGGCGGTAATATTGGGAACGAACGCACCCGCCCAGGTACCCTGCGCACCACCACTACGGGTTGCAGTAGCTTGGTTACCCGATATTATCCCATCATTCATGGTGAATGCCCCGCCATTGGCAACAAACACGCCACCGCCTTGGGATAAAGAAGCACCAGCGATACCAGTACCAGAGATGGTTATGGTTGTAGTAGCCCGATTACCCGATATATCCCCGCCGTTCATCGTAAACGTTCCGCCATTGGCAATATGCACACCGCCACCTTGAGAGGTAACATGGGCATTCCAAGTAGTAGATGTAGAAAAGCTATTGCCCACAATTCTTGCCCCTTCGTTCATGATCAGGGTGCCGCCACTGTTTATTCGTACCAAGTAATTATTGTTTGCTGCGGTAACATGGCTGCCCGCACCACCGCGTCCAACCAGTGCAACGTTTTCGTCCAGCACTAGAGTAACACCAGAACCTATGGTAAAGAGGACCCCGTTTGCGGAAAGCCTGACCTCACGCACTGCTTCCCTCCCGCGAATGGTAATGGTATTGTTTCTGCCAGTTGGCAGTGCCGCATTGATAGGACTAATATTCTCATTTCCGCTTATTTGGACAATGTAATGATTGCCGAACTGCCCAAAGCCTCTGATCCAAGAAAGCTGCTCGGCAAGGGTAACCCCCACTGGCACCAGTATAGCACCTATGGCGATTGAAGGACTGGTAATGCTACCAGAATTGTCGGTACGGGTTACCGTTACGGTGATGATCGAACCTACATCAGCATTCTGCACAACGTATGTACTGCTGTCCGTACCTATGTTGGTAGTTCCTCGCCGCCACTGGAAACTAATATCCCCGCTACCACCAAGGTCGTCCGTGTTTGCCGTCAATGTCTGACCTACTTCCGGGGTTCCTGTTATGCTCACTGTTCCCGCTATCAGGGGAAGAGCCGCAAGCGTCAATGTTTGCCAGCCTGAAATTCCAGACCTGGAAATGGAAATCGACACGGTTCCAGCAATTACATCGTAAACCGTCAATGTACGTGTCGTTCCAGTACCCGACAAGATTCCGTGTCTCGCCGAGCCAGTCATGGAGGAAATACTGATGTCCCATCCTGTCAACCCTGTAGGAACCGCACTAAACTCAAAATCAATGGCGGTTGTAGTCGGACTGCCAACAGAGGTTGCAGTCCAGGTAATGGGCCCGTGGTCATGGCCTCCCGTAGTGCAAGCGATAAACGCCAAAGCTAAAATTGCGGCAAGTATACCGCATACGGCTGTTCGTGTTTTTTTCATAACACACTCCTTATTCTTTCGAATTGCCACCCTGCCCATGGGCTGGCAACCAGCAAGGTTTAGTCGTCCATAAGGACGAAAACATGCAGAACCATTGTCAAAAGCACGGCTCGCTGCATTCGCCCTATGATATCGCAAGGTGTGCCAAAATTCGCGAATAGTACCAACTTCCTCGTAATTGTTTTGGTTGTAACCCCAAAATACTCGGCGTTTGAACCGCCCGGTACTAGATTTATCGTAATCTGAACCATGGGGTTCAGGGAGAATTTGAAGTCTCAGTTGGAGTATTCGGGGATGCTGGTCAAGGAGCTGGCCGCGCGTTCCGGAGTGAAAAAGAAAACCATCGACAGCTATCTGGGGGCGCAGTGCTGCACGCCTTCGGTTGAGGCCGCTACCAGTATAGCGAAAGCCTTGGGGGTTACGGTCGAATACCTTGTAACCGGCAAGGACGCCGGCAGGGAGCGCCCCATTTCCGCGTTGCACAGCGACATTCAGGAAATCGTTTCCGTTTCCAGGCGTTTAACCGGCAAAGACCGCAACATAGTTCTCACCCTTGCGCGTTTGCTGAAAGACAAGTGAATTAGCCGGGGGCTTAATCCGGACTCCCGCGCGGGGCGTTTTGCCCACGTTGCCGCGCTCAATCGAAATGTACTATAATTAGGCATGGTCAAAATACACGTTGCTCTTTCCGTCGTGCTTGCTTCCGCGTTGTTTGTTACGTCGTGCGCCACCCAGATTGCCGGTTCGCTGCAGGCGGACGGGCGGGCGGAGATGAACGTTTTCGCGGCTCTGGAACCCAGGATTTCGGCGCTTATTACGGCGCTTGCCGCCCACGCCGGGGTTCCGCCGGGGACTCCCATTCTGGACGGCCCGGCTATTGCCGTTTCCATGGCGCAGGCGCCGGGTATCGCCTCCATTTCGCTGAACAATACCTCGCCGGTTTCGATTGACGGGCGGATTCAGGCTTCGCATATCGGCGCTTTTCTTGACGCGGGCAGGACGGACTTTATCACTTTTGAGCAGGGGCCGGGCACGGGGGGGCGTTTTGCCGTAAACCTGGACCGCGCTTCCGGGCAGGCCGTTCTTGCCATGATTTCCCCGGACATTACCGTCTACCTTGCCGCCCTGATGGCTCCGGTTGTCACGGGCGAAACCATGACCGGGGAGGAATACCTGGCTCTGGTGGGTATGGTTTACGGCGTTGGCATAGCGGAGGAAATTGCCGGGGCCAGAATCCGCGCTTTTATCGATTTTCCGGGGCCGATTCAGAGCGTCCGGGGCGGCACCTTTTCCGGGAGAAGGGCGGAATTTTCGATCCCGCTTCTGGACGTTCTGGTTCTGGAAACGCCGCTGCTCTATGAGGTTGTCTGGCGGTAGAAACCGGTTCGCGGGTTTGATGCCGGGTACTTTTTTCGCAAGTTCCGTGTCACGTACTTGTAATTTTTTCACGGCCGGGGTATCATACACATGTGGGCGGCGGATTTGCCGTTTGCCCGCCCGGGAACCGCGGTTTCCGGAGTTGGAGCGGCGGCCCGTATGGGCTGTTGATATATTTTTGCCACAGCAAATCAAAGGAGAAACCAATGGCAAAGAGATTTTGGCTGGGAACGCTGGTACTGACGCTGGCGTTCGGAATGACGGTTATGGGTTGCGAAAGCGACGAGGAAGAGACCGGCGCGTATGCGGCGTATGAAGCCGTTCACCTTGACGCGGCGAGAAACGCTCTCCAGATGCTCGACACGGTTGACGTGCAGGGCGCCATGGATTTGGCGGGAGACGCTCTCCAGATGCTCGACGCGGTCGACGTGCAGGGTGCTCTGAATCTGGCGGGGGACGCTCTTCAGATGCTCGACACGGTCGACGTGCAGGGTGCCCTGGATTTGGCGGGAGACGCCCTTCAGTTGCTCGACACGATTGACGTGCAGGGTACACTCGACGCGGCGCAGCGCGCAATGGACGCCTTGGGAGCCTTTGGGTTCTAATTAACGCCAAAAGCCTTTCCGGAACGGCGGCCGCAGGGTTGCCGTTCCGGAAAGGGCGTTCGCCCTCCGGGGCTCCGGAAGCCTTTCCAAAACCGGAGTTTGGGCGGCGGGCCGCGAAAAACGCGGCGGTGTTCCTAATCCGGCCGCCCGCTTGTCGCGAACTGTTTTACGGCCACGGCGGCGGTTTCCCGCAGTTCGCCCACGTTTTCCTGTCTTAGCACAACCAGCCTGAAGATTGCGGCCTCGATAAGACCGTAGAGGAAGTCGTCGGCGGTTTTTACGCTTACGGGTTTAATCTCCCCGGCCTTAATCCCGGCGATTACCAGCGACGCCAGTATGTGCCGCAGTCTAATCGTGCGGCGGCGAACGCAAACTCCGGGGTCCGCTTGGCTTTGGGAAAGGTGCAAAAGGTAATCCAGAATTACGGAAAGCAGCTTCCGGTTTTCCTCAAGCTGCCTAAAGATGTCCTGCAAAACCGCGATGATTTTTTCGACGCTGTCCAGCGACGCGTCGGCCTGAATCAGCTTGATGTCTTCCTCCACCTTCGCCAGAAGCAGTTTGATGCTGTAGTTGAAAATGTCCTTCTTGTTCCGGAAGTAGATGTACAGGGTCGTGCGGGTAATGCCGCAGCGGTCGGCTATTTTCTGGAAGGTCGTGTTCTCGAACCCCTCGTCAACGAAAACGTCCAGGGCGTTTGTCAGTATTTCCTTTCGCCGTTTGTCGTGTTTCATGGCAGTGGACATTGCAACTCCGTTTTTTTGGTCATAATCGCCCGTACTGGAAAAAGTACAGCGGATCGGGGCCGTTACTTATTTCGCGGCAGGAATCCGCCTTCCTGCCGAAAAAAGACTCGAAACCGGGGTGATCGCAGACCACGGCGAGCTTCCACCGGGGGAAATACTTCCCGAGCGCCGCCATTTCGGCGTAAACCCTCTGCGCCTCGGCCCGGTTTCCCAGGCGTTTGCCGTAGGGCGGGTTGGTAAGGATAAAGCCCGCGGGCCGGGTTTCCTCGCCGGGGGCAAACGGCGGCCGGGCGTCGTGCATGGAAAGCGTCCGCACCTCGGGAAGGGCGCGCGCCGGAATCTTCGTTCCGGCAAGGTTTCCGGCGCACCCAAGGTTCGACGCGGCAAGTTTTGCCGCGCCGGGGTCCTCGTCGCTGCCTGCTATGCGGATTAGCCGCTCGGTGTCTATCTTCGACCGGAATTCGTCGCGCACCCTGTCCGCGGTTTTTCGGCTCGCAATAACCAGATTGTTTATCGCGAAATCCCTGCCCAGCCCCGGGGCCATGTCCCAGGCGAACATCGCCGCCTCGGCCAGAACGGTTCCGGAGCCGCAGAACGGATCGTAAAGGGGGAACTTTCGTTTCCAGCCCGAAAGCAGAAGCAGCGCGGCGGCGGTGGTTTCCCGCAACGGGGCCTGACCGCCTTTTTCCCGGTAGCCGCGCTTGAAAAGCGGCTCCCCGCTTAAGTCCAGCAGCAGGGAAACGCCGTCCTTTTCTATATACACCCTGACTTCCGCCGACGTTCCGGTTTCCGGCAGGCGCTCCAGCGAATACACCCTGCAGAGCCGCTGGGCTATGGCCTTGTGAACCACGGCCTGGACGCTGGTTTCGGCACGCAGACGCGAGCGGTTCGAACGCACTTTGACTACCTTTGTTCCAAGGTTCGCCGGAACCAGCCGCTCCCAGGGGACGTTTCGCACGCCGTCGAACAGCGCGTCGAAGTCCCCGGCGCGGAACAGGCCGACTTCCAGAAGCACCCTGTCGGCGGCCCGCAGTCCCATAAGGGCGCGGTACAGGCCCCGCAGGTCCGCGGCGAAACGCACCCTGCCGAAGCCAGACTCGACGACGGTCAGCGTAAGTCTTTTCAGCTCGTTCGAGACGGCTTTTTCCGCGCCCACCGCGCACAGCGCGACTGCGTTGCGGAAACCGGGGCCGTTTTTTTGCCTTTCCACCGTAACATTGTATCATATCCGGGGCTTGTCTGCGAGCGGTTTTGAAAACACTGCCGTCCGCGTTTCAATGAGGCAACGCGGTCTAATTTGGGTAACATTTTCTGTTTGAGGCACGACCTCCTTTCGGTAACATTTTCATTGAGGCAACGCGGGGTATTTCCGCGCTATCTCTTGAAGGCTTAAACTTTTCTGTTGTTTCACGAGCTTGCCTTACTAATAAAACGTGAGTTCGACGGCACAACTAACCGAGGATCAAAGCAAGCTCCTTTCCGGCCTTCGTCCGAATGGAAGGCTTGCGCGGCAGAAAACTGTACGCGGCCAGGGCCGCCAGCAGGTTGACCATGAAGTTGGCAAGACTCCGATGTCGGGTATGCTCCACCTGGCATATGGAGCCTGGCCTTGACGTATTTCTCCAATGCCGCACAGAAGTCATCGACATCGCAAAAGATTCCGGTTATAATGTCCTCGTCCACCGGATCCCCCCTCTCGTTTTCCCGTGATTGTTTTGGTATGCCAATTATACAGGATTTTGGTTGGGGGGCTTCTATCCCGTCGAACTCACGTTTAATACAACAAGTTTTGCCCACTACCATCTTTCCTTACAATTTAAATCATGGCATCTGACACCTTCGCGTCTACTATTGCTCCCCCAAGTCCACAGCGTCCTTCCGTCCTAACCCGCCATTGGCTTTGTGTACGTCCCCGGGCAGAAAACGCAATGGCGGTAACAACTTACCAGCAACTTACCATGCCCAGCCTATGCTGCTACCAAACCTGGGAACGGCGACATCACCATCGCCAATCACGAATGTATAGCCTACGGACGGGCTGACAAAGAAGCCTCTTGTCCGCCCGCCAAGCCTTACCCCAATAGTAGGGGCAATTACAATTCCAAAGGCAGAACGCCGTCGCCACTCCCAACCCCAGTATCCGCTACCCCCCCATCCGCCGCCAGGACGCCAGACCTGTTCGTCCCACCACCACTCTGCATAACCAAATCCCAAACCAAGTTCCATGAAAAACGGGAATCCCCCCGGAAAAAAGCGGGCAGTCGCCCTCGCGCCAACAGAGAAACCGTCACCATAAAAAAGCATCACGTTAGCATCCACCCATGCGGTGCCGCCTATTGAAAACCAATTGTTTATATCCCGCATGTAGCTTATCCCAACACCAAGGCCCACCCACTCAAGCGAAATCCAGTTTACGCGGTCTTGATCCGGGGCGCGGGGTGCGCGAGCCTGCCTAACACCGTGGGTATCAAATAAAAACGCGATTACGCTGTCATGCTGGACATTTGCGGCGTGCATAATCCGGATGGCGGCGGTCTCGACCTCGATCAGCCACACTCTTAACCGGAAGGAGCCACCGATAGGCTCAAGGGTCCCCGTAACGATATACTGCACATCCATGAACCTTCCGATTGACTGCGCGGGCCACCTTAGGCGGACGTATGACCGTGAAGCCCAGTCGCCGCCGGCAATTGGCTGCGCCGCAGTGTCGTTCACCTCATGGGACATTCTGAAATCCAGTTCCTGCTCCACAAGGTCAACACGGGCCCGGTCCACCACCGTGAATCCCCCGATACGTAAAAACGCCACGATCATCTCGTCGATTAGGTGATCCGACATTCTCGTGGATTCGGCTTCCATTGATAAAATCGCAACACGGGCGTCTCTCCCAATGTGGGGGGAAATGGCTGATGCCGCTCTCTGGATTGCGGGGCCAAGACCGGTCTGCTGGGCGTGGGCCGTTTCCATTCCAACTGCCGCCATGTACGTCAACACTCCAGCCATAAACAAAAACTTTTTCATCTCCGGTACTCCTTTTGCGGTCTTTCCCGCCGTCTTAATTAACTTCCATACGGAAGCCATAGGTACCCAAAATTTCTCACCAGCGCAATGAAAAATTCCAAATATTGTCGTGGCAGTGATCATTGTATCCAAAATTGGAATTATGTCAATCGAAAAAATGCCATTTTTGGCCTGAAGAAGGGCTAAAATTACCGTATGGACTTCTGGATGAGGCTCAAAGACGCAATTAAGGCCCAAAACACAACCCATGAATGGGTTGCCGGCAAGATAGGCGTTCCCCTAAGCACCTTCAGAAAGTGGATGACCCGCAAAACCTATCCGGATTTAAAAGAAGGCGTCGAAATGGCAAAACTGCTGGAAACGTCGGCGGAATTCCTGGCAACCGGTCTGGACCGGGAAGGGTTGAACGACGACGAGATAAAACTGATAAACGCGTACCGGAAACTTACTCCCCCGGAACAGGAAAACGCGGTTCTGGCGCTGGTTGCGTGGGCGGGGAAAAGAAGACGCTGGCTGTACTCACAGTAGCCCCGGAGTTATCCCAAGGAAGAAACCTTCCACCCGCCGATGTTGCGTTTTTCGGGATCAAAGCCAACGCCAATCTTGAACAGCGTTTTTCCTTTGCGCTTCCACGGCAACAGGTATTCTTTTGTATCAATCTGCGCCAACGCTTCCTCGGCCGTTCCGTTCAGTTTGAACTCGAAGCAGTACACAAACCGCTTTGTCTCAATCACGGTGTCTATGCGGCCGTGGGCAATGCGAACCTCGGAACGGCAGTTGAACCCAAGCATTGTGAATATAAGATGTACCGCTGCGGAACCGGCGGAAAATCAACTTCCGCCGGTGCCGCAGTTCCTTCCGCTACTTTTTCATCACCCGCAGACTGTTAAAAACGGCAATCAGCGACACGCCCACGTCGGCAAAAACCGCTTCCCACAAAGACGACACGCCCAGCGTTGCAAGAAACAGAAACAAAAACTTGATCCCCAGCGAAAGCACAATGTTCTGCCAAACCACGCGCTTGGTAAAACGCGCAACCTTTACGGCTTCCGCCAGCTTCGCCGGTTCGTCGGTCATAAGCACCACGTCGGCGGCTTCGATGGCGGCGTCGGAACCAAGGCCGCCCATTGCCACGCCAACGTCCGCCATTGCCAGAACCGGCGCGTCGTTTATGCCGTCGCCTACAAACGCCAGGGTTTTCTTTGGCAGTTTTTGTTTGCTTAACAGTTCCACTTTTTCGACTTTCTGCTGCGGCAGCAGGCCGGCGTGTACCTCGTCCAGTTGCAGTTCCCTTGCCACGGTTTCCGCGATCCGGTGTGTGTCGCCGGTTAGCATAACGGTTTTCCTGACACCCAGTTTTTTTAACGCGGCGACAAGGCCGTAGCTGTCCGGTTTTATCCCGTCGGCGATTATGACGCAGCCCGCATATACGCCGTTCACCGCGACGTAGACTTTGGTGCCGGCGCTTTGGGATTCCGCAAACGCAATTCCCATTTTGCGCATCAGCTTTTCGTTTCCCGCCAAAAGCGTTTGGCCGTTTGCGTTTACGCTTACCCCGTGGCCGGCGATTTCCTCATACCGCGCCAAGCTTTCTTTGTCAATTTCCTTGCCGTATTCCTTTAGGATGGACACGGCAATGGGATGGTTCGAAAAGGTTTCCGCGCGGGCGGCCAGCTCCAGCAGTTCGCCTTCGCCAAAACCGTCGGCCGGCTGTACGGACGTTACTTTGAACACGCCCTGCGTAAGGGTTCCGGTTTTGTCAAACACCACCAGGTCCAGGTTGGCAAGCGCTTCCAGGTAGTTTCCGCCCTTTACCAGAATGCCCTTTTTAGACGCGCCGCCAATCCCGCCGAAAAACCCCAGGGGGATGGAAACCACCAGCGCACAGGGACAGGAGATTACAAGGAAAATCAAGGCGCGGCTAATCCAGTCGAACCACTCCCCGCCAAAAAACAGCGGCGGAATTATCGCAAGCAGTACCGCAAAGCCTACAACCGTGGGGGTGTAGTACCTGGCGAATTTTGTTATAAACGTTTCGGTAGGCGCTTTTTTGTTGGCGGCGTTTTCAACAAGATCCAGTATTTTCGAAACCGTGGATTCGCCAAAGCTCTGCGTGGCCCGTATCGTCAAAACGCCGTTCCGGTTTATGCAGCCGGACAGAACCGCGTCGGATGCGGACGCTTTTCGCGGAACGGATTCCCCGGTTAGCGCCGCGGTGTCCAGCATGGCTTCGCCTTCCACGACAATGCCGTCCAGGGGAATTTTCTCGCCAGGTTTTGCCACGAACAGGTCTCCCACCGACACGGCTCCGGGATCGACCCTGACAATTTGGCCGTCTTTTTTCAGGTTGGCGTAGTCCGGGCGAATGTCCATAAGATCGCCGATTTGCTTTTTGGATTTCGCCACCGCCATTTCCTGGAAAAACTCGCCAATCTGGTAGAACAGCATGACGGTAACCGCCTCGGCGTATTTGCCTATGGCGATTGCGCCAAGCGTGGCAACTCCCATAAGAAAATTTTCGTCAAAAATTTGCCCCTTCGCGATGTTGCGAACCATCCGCAAAAGAACCCTGTGCCCCAGCAACAGATAGCCAAAGGCGAACAATCCAAGCGCGACGTACCGGCCGGCGTTTACGTCAAGAACATACTCAAACAGTATTCCCGCAAAAAACGCAACCGCCCCGGAAACCAGCCAAAGTATTTTCGAAGCGCTTACCGCCGCTTTCGTCCCACGTTTCGCTTCGGCGATTTTCAAAACGCCGCACCCGCAGCCGGTATGCTCAACAGTACTTTTCATGACACGTCCTCGCTTACGTGGGCAAGCCCCTGCCTAAAAATACTCTCAACGTGTTTGTCGTCCAGGGAGTAAAACACGATTTTTCCGTCGCGCCGGTTTTTTACCAGCCTGCTCTGCCGCAGAATCCTAAGCTGGTGGGAAATCGCCGACTTGCTCATCCCCAAAAGCGCGCCGATGTCGCAGACGCACAGCTCCGAGTGCAGCAGCGCGCTGATAATCCTTACCCGGGTTGAATCGCCGAAAACCTTGAACAGTTCGGCCAGCTCGAAAAGCAGCTCTTCCCCGGGCAGCCGTTTCCGGACCTTCCCTACGATTTCCTCGTGTATGGCGTGGGAATCGCAGCGGTCCGTTTCCGCATTGTGCGTAGCCATAAAGTACCCCTTCGCAGATTTAAGATTGAACGGTCGTACAATTGAGCAACCGTTCAACTATAAGATACCGCCGCGCCCCGGATTTGTCAAGTTTTCGCGCCCCGGTTTCGTGTTTTTCTCCGATTTGTGCCGGTTTTCACCGGTTTTTCGTTCCGGCTTTCGCGAAAACGGTTTCTTTCGTTACCACAGCTTGAAAGAATCTCAAAAATCCGCTAGCTTTAATGTATGGAACCGTATCGCCCCATCAGGATTTTCCTTTGCCTGTACGAAAGCGTGCGACTTGTTTTTCTGGTGTGGGCTTTTGTACAGGTGCAACCGGTAGGGGCAACGCCGTTTCCGCTGATTACGCTGATTACCCCGGGGGCGCTTTTCTTTCTGATGGCGCTGTTCTGGTTGCTGGACATGCGGCGTTACACGGCCTTCGGCCCGCTCTTCCTGGTGGGGAAAGGGCTTGGCATAATTACAACGCTGTTCTGGATTTTTGCCGTGGACATCTACATCATAGAGGAGCTGCGCACTGTCGCGGACTGGTTCTTTGAGACCGGATTCATTTTTTTCCTGGTGCTGGGGGATATGCTCTCGGTAGGGCTTGTAACTAAAATCGTGCGCCAGTGATCGGAGGTGTAAAATGCGTATTATTCCGATAGCAAGCGGAAAAGGCGGTGTGGGGAAGTCGTTGGTCTCCGCGAATCTGGCCGTGGCCTTTGCCCAGGTGGGGATGCGGGTCGTGGTTGCGGACCTTGATCTGGGTGCGTCGAATCTTCATCTTGTTCTGGGGCATCAGTCTCCCAAAAAAGGGATTGGTACTTTTCTTAACAACACCAGGTCGAATTTTGCCGACGTGATTGCGGAAACCGACATTCCGGGTCTGCGTTTTATTCCCGGCGACACGGAAATTCCGGGAATGGCCAACCTTAAACCCTTCCAGCTAAAGGCTCTGGTAAAGCGGTTTGTCGCGTTGCAGGACAGCACCGACATTCTGATACTGGACTTGGGCGCCGGAACACACCAGTCCATTCTGGATTTTTTCCTGCTTTCCAGGCAGGGCATTGTCGTGGCCTCTCCGGCGGTAACGGCGGTGCTGAACGCTTACGTCTTTCTCAAAAACACCGTGTTCCGGCTTATGTTCACCACGTTTCCAAAAAAATCCGACGCGTGGAAACATCTTGAAACAATTCGCGCCAGCGGTTCCGGGCCGCAAAGACTGTACATCCCAAAAATACTGCCGGAGATTAAGGCCGTCGATCCGGAATCATACGGTTCCCTGTGCGAGCGGCTGGAACAGATGCGCCCCAGGCTTATCGTCAACATGATGGACGATCCCAAGGACGCCGAAGTCGCGACTAAGATTCGCCGGTCCTGCGAGGAATACCTTAGCCTGCAGCTTGAACATTTGGGAATTATCTACCGCGACAATCTTCAGGACGTGGCCCTTGCGTCGCGCCTGCCCATCGTACTGTACAAGCCCCAGTCGATTCTGTCCCAGGCGATATACCGCATTGCGGAAAAAATCATACAGACCGACGGCGATTCCGCGCTGCCGGACGAGAAGCAGATCGAAAACAGTTTCCAGGAAGCCGGGCTTGAGGCGGAAGTGGATTTCGGCAACAAAATGGAATATCTGGAAGACCTTCTGCATTCCGGAGCGCTAAGCCAGGGCGACTTAATCGAAACGGTAAAGTCGCAGCAGTACGAAATATCGAAGCTGAAAAAGGAAAACAACTTTATCAAGATGAAGCTGTCGCAGGCGGCGGCGCAGGGGTATAAACTGTAGGGTTACCCGTCAAATCCGGTTAGTCCTGCCTGCGAACGCGGTCGGCTCGCCGGTTCCGGTTCGTTTTTGAAAAAACCGTCCTTCCAGTTAAAGCGGCTCATGTTGGGTAGCGGAACGCCTTTGTTTATCGCCCCCATCAGATCCCTGTAATCCGTTTTCCGCAGCGGCAGCCCGCAAAGGTCCACAATGAAACGCCGGAAACCGGAATCCTGTAAAAAGGAAATCTTGTCGGTTATGGAAAACGGTTTTGCGGGAAACACCTTGGAACCTTCGCCGGTGCCGGCAAGCAGAAACGTTTCCTCCCTGCTGTCGGAAAACGTTTTGAAGTCGTACAGTTTTCCAAGGTCGGCGCGAATGGTGAACAGCGGCGGCCAGGCGAAAACCGGAACGAAAAACCTGTCCCGCAGACGGCTGCCCACGCACAAAGTGCGTTCCAGGTTTTGCCGGTTGTTTTCCAGCGGCGAAACAAAACCGTCCGCCCCCATGGACGCGACAAAAGACAGCGCCCACGTATTGAACGTATACAGCCAGGGCCCGGCTATAAGCCGAACCTCCGAGCGGACGTCCTTAAAAAGCGGAAAATGCCCCGGGTTGTTTGCCACGAACTGCCAGTAACCCAGTTCCACCAGCTCCGGTATTTCGCCGCTCAGGGCCGGCGCGACGGCCTGCGGAAAAAACGGCTCCAGAACCAGAATCGTGTCGGCGGGCTTGAAAGGCAGCGGCGCCCCGCCGGCCAGAAGGCGCTTTGCGGTTTTGCGGTTCAGTTCCAGCATCACCTTCGCCGGTCTGGACGACTGCACCACGTACAAATCCTCCACGCGGGAAACCGCCACGTAAATCCCCTCCGGGAAAACGGCGTTTGCGCGAACTTTTTTCATAGGCGGCTTTTTGCGCGCGGAACCGCCGGAGTGCTTCGCCCCGACAACCACCATGGGAACCGGCGCTTTTTCGTGCCCCGGAATTCGACCGCCCTTTGCGTCGGCGGAAGTTACCGGCCTGTAGCGTTTCGTCATTCCCCTGGTCTGGATTAGGTACACCCGATCGCCAAGGTCGAAGCCGTCCGGAATGGAAAGCCAGAATCCGGTTTTGTCCGCCTCAACGTACTGTAGTTTGTGCGAAACCCTGGCGGAATCGTCCCGCCGGTGCAGGCGTATGGAATCGCCTACGGACGGGAGCAAACCGGCGCCGGCGTTCGTTTCCACCAGGCCCCGGCGTTGCCCGTCCCCGCCCCGGACTTTGCGCAGTTCCCCAAGGCTTATTCCGGTGCCGCCGTCCTGGGCCGGATTCAGCCAGTCCACGCCGGTTTCCGCCCGCGCCGGTTTCGCCGCCGGCGCAGCGGACCCCGTCAAGTCCATGGACTCGTTGAAAAAAAACGCGGTCTTGCTTCTGGCAAAATCGCCGCGCAGAACCCGCAGCCCCTCTTCGATACTCCGCCGAACTTTTTCCTCGCCGCCACCGGCGCGGCTTTCCGAAATCGCGTCCAGCACAAGCCGGTACGCGGACACCACGGTACCCACGTACTCTGCGCTTTTCATGCGTCCTTCTATTTTTACGGAGTTTATCCCGGTGTCGACAAGATCGGGCAGACGTTCAAGCAACTGCAGGTCGGCGGGGCTAAAGTAGTAACCGCTTTCCGTGTCCCCCTTGCGGTAGAGGCGGCGACAGGCCTGGGTGCACATTCCCCGGTTCGCGGACTTGCCGCCCAAAAAACTGGAAAACATGCAAAGGCCGGAAGCGCCGACGCACAACGCGCCGTGCACGAAAACCTCCAGTTCCACGTTGGTTTCCGCGCGTATCGAACGCAGCTCTTCCAGGCACAGCTCCCGCGCCAGCACCACCCTGGAAACGCCGCCGCGCGAAAGCGCGTTGCAGCCCCTGCCGGACGCAACGTTCATCTGGGTTGAGGCGTGCAGTTTAAGCCCCGGAAACTGGGAACGCGCCATGGCAAGAACGCCAAGGTCCTGCACGATCAGCGCGTCCGGGCCAAGGAACGAAAGATACCGCAGAAACTGGTACATCCTGTCCGCTTCGCGCTGCTCGAAAACGGTGTTCACCGCAACGTAAACCTTTTTTCCCATGCGCCTAAGCGCGCGTAAGACGGCCTCGAAACGGGCGTAGGTAAAATTGGCGCTTCGCAGACGGGCGTTGAAGTTTTTCAGACCAAGGTAGACCGCGTCGGCACCTTCCCCTATTGCGGCATCGAGTGCCTCGGGCGATCCGGCGGGAGCCAGCAGTTCAATGGACATGGGTTTCACTGTATCGAAAGGCACTCTAGCCTATTCGGAAAGAACTCTGATTATCGTATGCGCGGAGTCGGCGTTTATAATGTCCTTTCGTTTTTCGGCGCTTTTAAAGAGCTGGCTTACCTCCGCCAGGAACTGCAAATGTGGCCCCGTTTTCTCCACGGGCGAAAGCGTCATGATAAATATCCTGCAATGTTCGCCGTCCAGGGAATCAAAATCCACCGGGTTTTCCGAAACCCCAATACAGGCGACAAGACCGTCAACGCAGCTGCTTTTCCCGTGCGGAATGGCAATTCCGTGTTTCATGCCGGTAGACATCTTTTGTTCGCGATCCATGACGGCAGTCAAGGCGGCTTCCTTGTCGGAAATCTTCCCGGCGTTCACAAGTATATCGAGCAGCTCGTTGATTATCTCCCTTTTGGTATTGCCTTTCAAGTGAAGACAAACAGTGTCTTCCGTGAGTACCGATTTCAAATTCATGGTACCAAGTATACCACCTGATTTCCGGAAAGTCAAGCAGTCGGCGGCCATTCAGCAATTCAAAGTTTCAGAAATATTGTGATCTTTCGAAGAAGCCGGCATTCGAAATGGCTAAGTATCGTGCACCAATTTAGGAAAAACATATTCGCCTATCAAGTTGACGCAGGAAAGCAAACATGGTACAATGAGGCAGGAGTGACGCAATGGCCCAACAAGAAAGCATAGACATACTGGAGTTCCAGCGGCGGTTTGGGACGGACGACGCCTGCCGAGACCACCTGTACAAGATACGCTGGC
>Ga0209755_10004803_pt1 | contig 15739 bp, 18 predicted proteins | sample TergutCo191P1_FD_187301 | JGI IMG/M metagenome (GOLD analysis project Ga0209755, IMG submission 187301) | Cornitermes sp. P1 segment gut microbial communities from Petit-Saut dam, French Guiana - Co191P1 (SPAdes) (version 2) | ecosystem: Host-associated > Arthropoda: Insects > Digestive system... | reverse complement strand
AAGAAATTTTTTCCGGAAATTCGGAAGGCAATCTTTGCAGTAACGGATATTTCGCGCAAAAAGACGGATGGCTTTATTATAATAGTTTTTCCGGTTTTTGGTCTTCAGGCGAATTGTGTAAAGCGCGTACAGACGGAACAGACAAAAAGACGCTCACTAACGGAAAATGTTTGAATATCAATGTAGTCGGCGAATGGATTTTTTATTGCAGTTTTGATGATAAAAGTCATATTTATAAAATAAAAACAGACGGAACTTGCAAACAAAAAATAATTGATGACAGCAGTTTTTTTGTACACGCTACAGAAAATTGGATTTATTACATTAATTGCAATGATAAAAAAAATAATATCTACAGAATACGCCATGACGGAAAAGACAGACAAAAATTAAATGATGATGAATGCCGCCATCTTAATTTAGCCGGAAGCCGGATTTATTACGAAAACATTAAAGACAAATACAGTTTTTACAAGATGCGCATAGACGGATCGGAAAGACAAAAAATTATTAATGATGAATGTTACGGCGGCGTTAATGTGGTTGACGGCTGGATTTATTATGTCAGCGGAAACAGCGGCAGCCGCCTTTTAAAAATGCGGACAGACGGAACAGATAAACAGAAACTCAGCGATGATGTAGTTAACAGAATCAACGTATCAGACGGTTGGATTTATTATGTAGACGACATTTTTCACAGCAAGATTCACAGAATACGCACGGACGGATCGGGCAAACAAAAACTCAGCGACGATAACGCGTTTGAAGTTCATGTAGTAGGCGATTGGATTTATTACATGAATTATTCCGATAATCAGGCTTTATACAAAATGCGGACGGACGGCACCGGCAGACAGCCGTTTAAAATGTAAACAGAGAACGTATGTTCTTTTAAAAGGGGTAAATTATGACAAGAAAAGTTTTTATCGGCAAATTCTCGAATTTTATTCAACTCGCGGTAAAGCTAAATGAAAAAAGCAGAAGATACGGGATTGCGTCACTTGAAAATGAAGTTGAAGACATTGATGACGAGTTTTTCAAGCAAGGTCTGCGGCTGGTTATCGACAAAGCCGACAAGGCTTTAATAAATGAAATTCTTTCAAACAAAATAGCGTCTGAAAAAAATAAAAACACGCGTACATTTATGAAAATACAAAAAAGAACAGTGCTTGCGATTCATGAAGGGCTAGGACAGCGGCTTCTTGTTCTTATTTTACTTTCGTTAGTTAAATTACCGCGAAAAGAACTGCATGAAATTGAATGGGAATTGCTAAAAGATTCTCCTAGTGATAATAACGACATTGAAACTGATTTTGATATTGCGGATATTGAAGAAAAGGAGAGATCATTCGATGAAAATTTTGCCATAGCAAAAAAATGTTATACGGCAGGCGATCGTTACAGAAATTATAGAAACTATGAAAAAGCGATTAATTATTTTGAATGCGCGCTTACATATTATAAAAAAGTTCATAATAAAAATCATCAGGATATAATTGATACCTTGTGTTTTATTGGCATTTGTTACGAAGCCCTTGATAATTATGAAAAGGCGATAAAATATTTTAATGATACCGCCGCGGCGGATGAAGAAGTCAACGGAAAAGATAATCAGAGCATCGCTATTTATTTAAATCAAATATCAACCTGTTATGCGAAATTAAAAGATTTCCAAAACGCTCTTAAATACGCTATAGAAGCCCTTGCGATAAGAGAAAAAATCCTTGGAACAGAGCATTTGGATACAGCTTGTCTCTATCAGAAAGCTGCCGATATTTACTATTTACAGGATGACATTAAAAACGCGCTTGTTTTTTATCTTAAAGCCCATAAGGTATATAAAGAAAACAATGGTGAAGAAGATGAAAACACGATTTATTCCGGTTTTATGATTGCTGACTGTTATTACACTCTTAAAGATTTTGAGAAATCACTGGAATATGATTTAGAAGTTCTAAAAGCAAGAGAAAAATTTTGCGATGAAGGCTCTCCGGATTTATCGCTTTCTTATAATAATACAGGCACTGATTACCGCGTTCTGGGCAAATACGAAGAAGCGATCAAATATCATCTTAAAGCGTTAGAGTTAAGAAAAAAATATAACAGCCAAAAAGATCATATTGCTTTCTCATTCAGTAATGTCGGCAAAGATTACGAAGCGAAAGGCGACAAGAAAAACGCGCAAAAATATTTCACAGAAGCTCTTTTAATTTACAAGTCAATAGAAGGATTTGATAAAGAAGCTGAAGAAGCAAAACAAGCGGTAGAGAGAAACAGTTAGCAGAAATCATTGTATAAATTTTAAGGAGATTATTATGGCAAGAGAAACAATTAAATATGATGACGGTAATTACACAGGCGATGTAGTAAGCGGTATACCTCATGGCAAAGGGAAAATAACGTATGTCGACGGTTTTATACTTTTCTACGAAGGCGATTTCGTTAGCGGCGAAAAAACAGGCAAAGGCAAAATGATAACGAAAAACGGAATTATATACGAAGGCGATCACGTTAACGGCAGGTGGCACGGCAAAGGAAAAATAACAGGACCCGACGGCGGCGAATACTTGGGCGATTTCGACAAAGACCACATGCACGGCAATGGAAAATTAACTTATAAAGACGGAAATATCTTCGAAGGCGTTTTTGATAATGACAAAATGATAAAAGGAAAACTTACATACACAAACGGTAATTTTTATGAAGGTGATTTTTTCGACGGCAGCCCTCACGGCAAAGGAAAAAAGACAGACACTGACGGAATTACTTACGTAGGCGATTTTGTTGAAGGCATATACCACGGCAAAGGCATACTAACATTCAAAAACGGCGATTTTTACGACGGCGATTTCGCAAACGGTACATTCCACGGCAAAGGAAAAATCAAATGCCCCGACGGTGTTGTCAGGGAAGGAATTTTTAATAACGGCGAACTTGTGAGTTAAACGAAAAAAATATTTTAAGGAGTAAATTATGACCAAAAAAGAATTTGAAATCGAATACAACAAAATATTCGAAAAAGCAATGGCGATGAGCGAAAAAACCCGCAGAGAAGGACTGCTCTCTTTAGATGATTGCATCGATGAAGAAAAACTTTACCAAAGAGATATTATGGAACTTGGATTAAGGTTAACTTACGACGGAACCGACCTTACCATCATCGATAATATATTAACAAATATTATCGATCAGGAAACTGATAACCAAAAAAAATTGTTAAAAACAGTTCAAAAGAACGCAGTACTGATGATTCATCAGGGATATTCGCGGGGAATATTCGCAATAGCGTTAAATTCACTTGTAGATGTTTGCTATGAAGACGCGTTGAAAATATATGAAGAAAAAAATAATTTCAAGAAAGCGTTATCTCCTGATGAAATAAATACAGAAGAAAAACCTCCTGAAGAAAATTCAGACGGTAAACAGACTGACCCTTCCGAAGAATTATTTAACCTTGCCGTTTCTTATATTAAAGGCGACGGTGTAGAACAGAATTTCACCGAAGCCGATGAATTATTCCGTAAATATCTGGAAATAAAGAAAGCGTATTGCGGAGAAGAACATATTTTTATAGCGACAAATTATTACATAATTGCCGGTCTATTCAGAGAATACGAAGAATATGAAAAAGCAATTTCTTATTATGAAGACGCGCTTTCGATCTACAAAAAAATTAGCGATGAAAAAAGTCAGGATATAACCGACACTTTATGTTGTCTTGGCATTTGTTATGAAGCCGTTGCTGATTATGAAAAAGCGATTAGTTATTTTAAAGAAACCGTTGCGGCGGATGAAATAATTAACGGAAAAGATAATGAAAATACCGCTGTTTATTATAATCAGATATCTGTCTGTTATGTGAAATCAGGAGATTATAAAAACGCTCTTATTTACAGCGAGAAAGCCCTTGCGATAAGAGAAAAAATATTTGGAACGGAAGACTCAAATACGGCTCATGTTTATTATAAAATTGCTGAAATTTACTATTTACAGGAAGATTATAAAAACGCGTTAGCTTATTATGAGAAGTCTTATAAAGCCTATGAAAAAACTAAAGGCAAAGAAGATGATATTACAAATACTTCCTATTTTGGCATTGCCGCTTGTTATGAAGAAATGAAAGAATACGAGAAAGCGCTTGCTTATTATAAAGACACGCTCACTGTATATGAAAATATTTTTGGCAAAGATAATACAAGTACCGCTCTCACTTGCTTTTGTATTGCTTCCTGCTATTACAATCTAGAAGATTATGAAAAAGCGCTGGAATATGATTTAGAAGCTCTTTCAATAAGAGAAAAAATATGTGATGAGAGCGCTCCTGAATTATCGGTTTCGTATAACAATGTCGGCTCAAATTACCGTTCTTTAAGCAAATTCGATGAAGCGTTAAAATATCATCTTAAAGCTTTAGAATTAAGAAAAAAACACTGCGAAATAAAAGATTACATTGCTTTCTCATATTGCGGCGTCGGCAAAGATTACGAAGGAAAAGGCGACAAAGAAAACGCAGCTTTGTATTTTCAAGAAGCGCTTTCGATCTACGAGTCGCTTGAAGGATTTGAAAGCGAAAAAGAAAATACAAGACAAGCGGTGGAGAGAAATAAGAAGTAATTTTTACATTAAATAAAATGAGAAATGAAAACTATACAGCAATAGCCATTTTTTCACGTATTAATTCGCTCACGATGTCAGAAGGTGTTTTATGCGTGGATTCAGAAGTAACACGCAGCCATGTTGCGGTTACATCATCTAAAATTATTATATTACCTTTGTGCTTCATGAAAAATCCATTTTTCCCATTACCGCTCACTTTTGGCGGGTTTTGGATTACCTGTTCAGCAAGCGCATCCGCTTCTTCATCTGTCATTCTTGCCATAATCTTCATCCCAAATATCATCATATATTGCATTTACGATAGCGCGTTTAATAGCAGCTTCAGTGATGCCATGTTTAAACGCAGAAGGATTAAACTCAACGGCAACATACATAAGTTAAATATAGCATAATATGGAGGAATTAACAATGAGCAATGTAAAAATAACTTTCCCAAACGGCGGATACTATGAGGGCGATCTCGTTGACGGCAAACGCCACGGCAAAGGAAAAAGTTTATTCATAGATGAATGGAAAAGCGAAAATGTATACGAAGGCGATTGGGCAAACGACAAAATGCACGGCAAAGGAAAAATGACGTATACCCATAAAGAGTGCGAAGGACATTTTATCTGTGAAATTTACGAAGGCAGTTTTGCCAACGGCAAGAAATCAGGCAAAGGAAAATTTACTTATGAATTTGAGGGAGATATATTATTTGTTTACGAAGGTGATTATGCAGACGGAAAGCCCAACGGCAAAGGAATAAAAACATGGTATTCCGGCAAGTTACAGGAAGGCGATTGGGCTAATGGATGCTTGCACGGCAAAGGGAAAGAAACAAGCGACCGGGGTATATACGAAGGCGATTGGGTTAACGGAAAAAAATACGGCAAAGGTATTCAAATAAATACTAAAGGCGGCACATCCTCCGGATGTGATGTTTACGAAGGCGATTTTGTCGAGGATATGTATCATGGAAAAGGAAAGATGACCTATGCCAACGGCAAAATAGAAGAAGGAAACTGGGAGTTCGGTCATTTTAAAATGAAAAGACCAATCCTAAAGCCGCCATTAAAACGTTATCACGGGTACGTAATGGATAGAACATGGATTTATAACGGAGAAATGTATAATCCGTCCGCGGGAAACTTCGTTGGAAGTTCTGCGGAAAAAATTACCATAGATAGTCCCGTCTACGAAGGCGAATATATCGATGGCAAGAAAAGCGGCAAAGGAAAAATGCGATTCCCTAACGGCGGCGTTTATGACGGAGATTTCGCTGAAGATAAATTCAACGGTAAGGGGAAACTTTCTTTTCCCGACGGCAGAGAATATGAAGGCGAATTCGCAAATGGTAAATACAATGGTATCGGAAAATATACATCAGCATACGGCTCAGTTTACGAAGGCGTTTTTATCAACGGCAAATTAAACGGCAAGGGAAAATACACATCAGGAAAAGGTGGCGCATCCGCTGGATGCGAAGTTTACGAAGGAGATTTTACCGACAACGAATACAATGGCAAAGGAAAACTAACGTCGGCAGACGGCGATGTCTACGAAGGTGATTTCATGAACGATAAACGACACGGTAATGGAATTTATAAATCGTCAGGAAATATTTATTATGAAGGTGAATGGGCTAGGGATCAGAGACACGGCAAAGGAATCCTTAAATGGGATAACGGAATCTACGAAGGTGATTTTGTTTACAGCAGTTTTCAGGGAAAAGGAAAATGGATTCATCCAAATGGCGATGTCTACGAAGGCGATTTCTTCAAAGCCAGATACCACGGTAAAGGAAAGATGGTCTACACTGACGGCAGAATTGAGGAAGGAACGTGGGAAGATGGAAAGTTTGTGGGAGAATGAAATGATAAATAAAATTTTATTAGCCACGAACAGAAAAATTCGAGAAGAGATTCACGCAGAGACGCAAAGGCACAGAGAGGCTTTCAAACAACAACTCTGCGCTCTTTGCGATCTCCGCGCCTCTGCGAAAGGTCTTTTGGAGATAATGTAATGGCGAATAACGTAACCAAAGGAAAACTAACATTTCCGGCAGGTGAATACGAAGGCGAAATACTCGACGGCAAACCTCACGGCAAAGGGAAATATACTTATGAAGACAGCACAGTCTATGAAGGAGATTTCGTTAACGGCAATTTTCATGGAAAAGGGAAATACACTAATGTAGATTATGCTAACCACTATGTTTATGAAGGTGATTTTGAAGACGACTGTTTCCAAGGCAAAGGTAAAATGGTATTCGCAAACGGCAATGTCTACGAAGGCGATTTTGTTGACAGCGATTTCAACGGAAAAGGAAAATACACATGGGCAAACGGCGCTGTCTACGAAGGTGATTTTGTTGATGGCAAACACCACGGCAAAGGAAAATTTACTTACGCAGACGGTGATGTTTATGCAGGCGATTTTCTTAACGGTAATTTTCACGGCAAAGGCAAAATAATATTTTCAGATGGAGATGTTTACGAAGGCAGTTTTATTAATGGTAAATTAACTAAAGGAGGAAAATATACAACCTTAGAAGGTGATGAGTACGAAGACGAAGACGGAGATTATTTTATTGAAGGTTGTGAATTGGGTGACAACACGCAATTTTATATTAACGATGACGGTACTTATTACAGGTCAAAGAGGTACTAATGGCAGAGTTGAATAAGGAAATTGAGGAAAAAATTCGAGAAGAGATTCACGCAGAGAAGATTTCAAACCACAACTCTGTAATCGCTGCGCTTCTGCGAGAGGTCTTTTGGAGGTAATGTAATGGAAAAATCAATGACAGATGATCCGGAAATTCTCTGCCAAAAAGGTTTGCAGCATATAGATGAATTAAAACCATATGAAGCCGCCGAATGTTTCCGAAAAGCGGCGGAGCAAGGGCACGCCGAGGCGCAGTTTAATCTTGGCATTTGTTATGAAGACGGCGATGGCGTAGAATGGAGCTATACCGAAGCTATAAAATGGTACAGCAAGGCTGCGGAGCAAGGGCATGAAGAAGCGAAACTTCAACTTGATATTCTCAAAGAAATTATTGGGGAATAAGGAATAATGGAATTAATTTTAACCGAAAAAAACGCTCTGGAAAGAGTAAAACAAAACGGCAGAGCGCTTGACCTTGTTCCTGAAAGGCTAAAAACGGAAGAAGTATGTCTTGCGGCTGTAGAACAGTGTACCACCGCGCTTGAATTTGTTCCCGCGAAATTCCAAACAGAGAAATTTTTAATAAAAGCGGTAAGTCAAAACCGGTGGATGCTTAGAGCTATTCCTATAAAACAAATTACACCTGAAATATGTAATGCGGCTGTTAAATACAGCAGTTATGCGCTTGAATATGTTCCTAAAGAATTCAAAACAGCGAAAATGTGTTACGCGGCGGTTAAATCAAACGGGCAGGCGTTATGTGATGTTCCCGATGAACTTAAGACTGCGCAAATGTGTTTAATGGCAGTAAAGAGCAAAAACTTTGGCGGCAATTGTCTTCAATGGGTTCCTGATAAATTTAAAACAGAGGAAATGTGTCAGATTGCGGTAAATAAAGACGGTGAAGCGCTTGAACATGTTCCTAAAAAATTTATAACAAAAGAACTGTGCTTTGCGGCGATAAATTCAGGATATGTCGGCTTTGATAGTGTTCCTGCGCTCAAGTTTGTTCCAAAAAAGTTTATAACATACGAACTTTATCTTGCATTGATGAAGGTACGCGGCTATGCCCTTAAATGGGTTCCTAATAAGTTTATAACGGAGGAGCTATGCCTTATTGCAGTTAGAGAATGCAATAACGCAATTGAGTTTATTCCCAAAAAAGCATGGACAAAGGAATTATGTTTTACCGCGCTTAAAGAAAGCAAACGCGCGCTTTCTTACATTCCTGATGAACACAAAACAGCCGAAATCTGTTTTATTGCGGTAGAGCAGTTTGCTTGTATGCTTGCGTATGTTCCCGAAAAATTAAAAACAATGGAATTATGCCGTATGGCTGTAGAAAATTTCGGCAGAGCGCTTCAATATGTTCCTGAAAAATTAAAAACATTGGAACTCTGCCAGCTTGCCGTAGATAATGATTTTCACGATGAATATTACGACGGGGACTGCGTTTATTATAACGGCGGCGAAGTGATTAAATATATTCCCGATGAATTGAGGACTCAGATTAAATATGATTCAGAGGATGAAGAATAAGGAAGGTTAATGCAATGGAAAAGAAAAATAATTCAAGTGAAAATTCAACCCTGCTGGTATGGTTTAACGGCGTAGAAATTGAATCAATAAGATACGCAATTAATAGTTATATTGATTATGCCGTTAAAATTTATTTAGACAGCGATAAAAATGATAATCATGAAAATCCGGCGTTTAATGAAACAATTCAAGCTGAAAAGATTGAATTAGAACAGATAGAAAATAAGTTTGATCATAAAATAAAAAACTTTGAAGCCCATGATGGTTTAAAAATTAATCTAACGGTAAACGAAATAAACAAGATAAAAACAGTTGTTACAGAAGAGATAGACAGAGAAAAAGAAAGAAACAATACATTAATGAAAGAATTAGCATTAACAAAAAAAGGCACTGAAGAATATACAAAAAAAGAACAGTATTTTTCAACCATGATATATTATTATAATCAATTAATTGAACTAAATAAAAAATTATCAAATATTAACAGAAAGACATTTATTTAAGGAGATATTCATGGAAAAAGAAAAACAAAAAGTGAGTTATAAAGATATTTGCAAATGAATACTACGCAATCGCCTAGTTTTCATTTTAATAATTTTAGTATATACTTTTATACATGAAATTTGATGACCTTGATAATAAAATGCGCGTTTATGAAACAACCGCCGATTATTGTGTTCTGCCTGACATATATATCGCGGCAAGAATAGACGGAAGAAATTTCACAAAACTAACAAAAGATATCGGTAAATTCGAAGCCCCGTTTGATGAAAAATTCAGGGACTTAATGGTCGAGACAACAAAACATTTAATGAACTGCGGATTTAAAGTAATATTCGGTTTTACGGAAAGCGATGAAATATCATTATTATTTGATTTGAATATTGATTTGTTCGGCAGAAAACTAAGAAAATACAATTCAATTTTAGCCGGAGAAGCATCCGCAAAATTCAGTTTGCTTTTCGGTGAAATCGGCGTGTTTGATTGCAGAATATGCCAATTGCCGAATAAAAACACTGTAATTGATTATTTCAGATGGCGTAATGAAGACGCTCACAGAAACGCGTTAAATGCGCATTGTTATTGGATGTTGAGAAAAAACGGAATAAATAAAAACGAAGCGACTAAACAAATAGAAAATAAAACCACAGCGGAAAAAAATGAATTGTTATTTTCCAATGGAATAAATTTCAACAATCTGCCAAATTGGCAAAAAAGAGGAATCGGATTATATTGGAAAACAGAAGAGAAGACAGGATTTAATCCAAAAGATAAAACAGAAGTAAAAACAGACAGAAACACAATATATATAGATTATGAACTGCCAATGCGCGATGAATACAATATCTTTATAGAAAAAATAATAAATGGAGATATAAAATGAGTGAGAAAAAGATTGACATCCCGCAGCCGGAAGACACAGAGCTGTCTTATATTGACGAAGGCGATCAATTGATCGAACAGGGCGATTTTGACGGCGCAATCGCTGTCTATACAAACGCAATTTCAAGTGATCCGGATGACGGCTTCATTTATCAGTTAAGAGGCGAAGCATACAAAAAGAATGGCGATTTAGATAAAGCAATCGCCGATTATACAAAAGCAATCTCCCTGTATGATGACGATGAAGACCTCGCCATGAGCTATCTTTACCGCGCCGTTGTGCACATGATAAAAAACGATTACCACAATGTGATAGCGGATGCCGACGCGGCAATTAAAACGGGACATCTCCTCGACAATGCGTACCTCTCCCGCGGTATCGCTAATATGAGCTTGGGATTTATGAGGCAAGCGACCGAAGATTGGAAAAAAGCCGCCGATCTCGGCAGTAAAGGCGGTTTGATAAAACTTGAACAGTACGGCGTTAAATACAAGCCGTCGAAAAAATAGAAGTTTGTTACTCTCTAACTATAATCAATTATAAAAAATTTGACTAACAATTTTATTACCTTTATATTTAATATATGACAATAAGAATGGATTCTCTTATCAAAGCTATCACCGCTGCTCTTGATACGGTCGAAAAAGAACTATTAGGCGCAAGCAGTAACCACGGCAAACGAATCGCGGTTCTTTGCGCTAAAATGGGAAAATTGTTGGGGAAAAATCCCGAAGAAATTTTAGGATTAACAAATTGCGCGCTTTTACATGACAACGCCCTCACCGAATATATTCTCGCCGCGCGGGAAAGCGGTCATTATGATTCGGCTATGAAAACACACTGCGAATTAGGAGAAAAAAATGTCGATGCGTTATTGGTTAAGGCTAACATAAAAGATTTTATTCTTTATCATCACGAACGCGCCGACGGCAAGGGTCCTTTCGGAATACATGAAGGCGAATGTCCGATAGAAGCGGAATTAATCGCGATTGCCGATTCAATAGACGTTGCCTTTCATTTACAGACGGTTAAACAGGAAAATCTCAGCGTTATTGCGCAAAATATCAAAGAAGAAACCGGAAAAAAATACGGTAAAATCGCGGCAGAGGCTTTGCTGGAAATTTTTAATTGGTCAACAATCGAATCGCTGAAAGATGATGTAATAGATAAAACCGCCGAAACTGTTTTAATTCCGTGGATTGTCGATATAGAAGATCATGTAATTTTTAATCTTGTAAATTTTATAACAAAAATAATTGACTATAAATCAGTCTTTACCAAACATCATTCAACAAAAATAGCGCATATAGCATGGTATATGGCGGATTATTACAATTATACTTATGAAGAAAAAAATAAATTGTATCTTGCGGCGGCTCTGCATGATATTGGAAAACTTAAAACTCCGACTGCGATCCTCGAGAAGCCCGGTAAATTGACAGATGAAGAATATATAATAATAAAGGAACATGTGCGCATAACGCACGAACTTTTAAAAGATATCGAAGGGTTTGAGGATATCTACAGATGGGCTTCCAATCATCATGAAAAGTTAAACGGAAAAGGTTATCCGTTCGGAAAAAACGCCGATGAACTAGATTTTAATTCAAGGCTTATGGCATGTATCGATATTTATCAGGCGGTCAGTGAAAAACGCCCCTATCATCCTGTACGCGATCTCAGCGCTACATTGGAAATAATGTATAAAATGGCGGATGACGGCGGCATAGACAGAAACATTGTAAACGATATTTCAATAGCAATGAAACCGTATGACAGTATTGATCTTCCGCCGCCTGAAATGTTAAAATAAAAAGTAATAAGATGTTAATCAAATTTCAGAGGTAATTATGAAAAGCAAAACAGATACCGGAAGAATAATAATTTGTATTTTACTTTTTACGGCTTTCGCCGCCGGCTGTACCGCAAAACAGGAAGTAACAAAAGAAAAAAATCTCGAAGAAAAATATTTAAGCGATTTTATTGTCATTTTAGAAGAATATCGGAACGGTATTTTAGCAAATCGCGACGGAGAAAAACTGCGGACGCAGATAATGACATTTTCGTATGTCGAAGAAAACAGAGCTTATTTCTGCACAACAAGCGATAAGCCGCTGTATGCTCAGCTTACCGCGAATCCGTATGTTTCATATTGCACATTTCCGGAAGATTGGGAGCCTGTTTTGTCCTTGAACGGCAAAGTTATTTTCGTTGATGACAGAGCGGCAAAAGAACGCGCCCTTGATAGCAACTATTACGCAAAAAGAAATTTCGGAAGTATTGATAATCCTCTCTTAAAAGTTTTCTATATAGATGTTGAAGAGATAGAAACATACAGTTTTGAAGGTACAAAAATATATTCCGCAAAATAAAACATTATAGAAATAATAAAAATTAGCCGACAATCGTATATATTATACTGACAAGGCGGTTTTTATGAGCAATTGTGAATATTGCGGAACAACAAAATTCGGACACGGCTGTCCAAAAAGCTTAAACGGGTTGCATAAACATAACACCACTGAAAAAAAGTGTATGTATTGCGGCTCATCTTCTTATGGTAATGGGTGTCTTCAAACTCCCACCCGGAAACATATTCATGGCTCCGGCGGCGGAAAATGTAAACATTGCGGTAAAGTTGCAAATAACACACTTGGATGTCCTCACAGCCCAAACCGAAAACACGAAACCTAAATTAATAATTCACCGATTTTTTTATAGACAGGATTTGTTGCTGGTATTTCCAAAAAACATTTACTTTCTTCCGCGAAGATCGCAGCTTCTTCATCATCAGGCAGGCCGATGATAATGTCTGCTTTTATTTTTCCTTTTATCTCCGCTGCTCTATCAGGTAATTTTCCGCCCCGTAATTTGTTAATCACAATCGCAAGCTTACCGTAAGACATTTTCATCTCGTCCGCCAATTCATAAAGACGGATCAAAGTTTGAAGCCCCGCGTTTGAAGCGTCTGATACTAAAACCAATATATCAACTTTTTGAACGATTCGGCGCGAAAGATTTTCTAAACCCGCTTCGTTATCAAGCACAACGTACGGATATGACGCTGAAATCTCAGAGATAACTTCTTTTAAAACATTATTCGCGTAACAGTAGCAGCCCTCGCCTTCAGGTCTTCCCATCGCGATAAGATCAAACCCTTTCGATTCAACAAGCGCGCTCTCTATTTTTAATCGCAATAACTCGCGTGTAGAAATATTCGCGCCCGCGCCGGCACCCGAGGAGTTAACGCTCCCTGTTTGTTTCGACGCCCGCACATCTTCACGCGCTCTGCCGACAGTCTCCGTAACATTTACACCTAACGCCGCGTCAAGGCAGCTGTTCGGGTCGGCATCAATCGCAAGCACAGGAGATTTTCCGCTTTCCAATAAGTTTTTAATCAGTAAAGCGCTGATAGTCGTTTTTCCAACTCCGCCTTTTCCTGTAATCGCAATTAGTTTAGCCATAATTATTTCTTAATCTTCCAAATCATATCAATTAATTTTTCGATTACTGTTTTTTCTGTATCACTCATTCCATCTAATGCGGAAATACCATCTCTGTCAGCGTTACGAATTTTTTCGGAGTATGAAAGAAATATCATTTCGAAATTCTCTGCACTTCCGCCGAACCTTTGGTTCGAAATTCGCGTAAACTCTTCTTTAATAAACCGTTTATCATCATCGCTTGTAATTTTATTTCCGACAATTACAAATTTATTTAAACCGATTTCTTTTGACATTCTGATAACCGTTTCAGCGCAATCAAGCGATCTCTGCCCGGGTTCGACCACGATGATCATCACGTCAACGCCCGTGACGGTAGCGCGTCCAAGATGTTCGATTCCCGCTTCCATATCCATTATGAGAGTTTCGTTTTTGTAGAGAACAAGGTCAGTCACTAAGGCTTTTATAAAAATATTTTCGGGACAGGCGCAGCCACCGCCGCCTCTTTTAATTGCGCCTAACACTATCAAGTCAACGCCGTTATGTGAAACGCCCAGCTTTTCCGCGACATCAGCGACTTCGGGATTTAATTTAAAAACTTGTCCGTATTGATCGACTTTCGCGCCTGTCCGCTCTTCAATCAGCGCGATTTGCGCAGAAACAGGCGTTATCTTTTTTTCAGCAGGAATACCGAGAGCAGCAGCCAGATTAGCGTCAGGGTCAGCGTCGAGGGCAAGCACTTTTTCGCTCCTCTTCGCGAGAGTCAAAGCAATGCTTGCCGCGATAGTGGATTTACCTACGCCGCCTTTCCCGGAAACCGCAATCTTCATTTAAAAACCGTATTTTTCTTTCATCCGTTTTGTCAGACCTGCCATCAGCGAGAAAACTTTTTCCGCGTCTTCTGTTGCGAGTGATCCTGTTCCGCATGAAGGAGTGATAATCGCCTGCTCCGCAATCAGTTTTTTGTCTATGCCCTGCGCCGCGAGATTGTCCATAACTTTTTCAAGCTGTTTTTCAAGCGATTCAACGGTTTGATCCCTGATTTTTTCGGAGGTTGGAACTACGCCCCACGCGAGTGTTCCGCCCTTTTCGAGATGTCGTTTAACGTGCCCCGCGTACATCGCGATTGTTTCACCGTATTCAAAAGCGTCAAAGTTTACGATGTCTACTCCAGCGTCAATGAGGATGCTCCACTCTGTGTTACCGCAGCAGTGAATGCCGACAATCGCTCCCTCGGCATGAATTGCTTCGATCACTTCGTTGAGTATTTTCACAACGTCTTCGCGTTTTACGGAAACGTATGTCGAACTTCCGAACGCCGACAAAATCGGTTCGTCTAAAAAGCAGATAATATTATCGGCGTAGGGTTTGAATTGCTGCACCTGCCAGCGGCTTTTCATTGTGATTGATTTTACAATTACATCGAGGAATTCCTCGTTGTAGTACATTGCGCGTTTATTTTCATCGACAATCGAAAGAGCGAAAGTGATAGGTCCTGTTGTCTGCACTTTGAGCCACGGCTGCTTGCCTTTCTCTTTCACCGCTTTTAACATCGCGTAAATTCCTTTTGAATATTTTTCGCTGATCGCCATCGAAGAAAAATCTTTTGTGCCGCCGTCATCGGACGCTGTCATGAAGTTTTCATAAAACTCCGCGAACTTTTCCGAATAATCAATATCAGTCTGAAAAAACAATCTGTTTTTTTCGGTATCGACAACAGCGCACGGAATATTTTCCGAGTACTGCACTTCCATTTGTTCAAGAAGTCCGAGTTTCGGCAATTGCGGCCATATAGGCGCATCCATCGATTTTAACGAAACGCCGACCGCATAATCCGCTTTGTCAAAAGGCATCGATCCGATTGCAGTAGATAAAAATTTAGTTTTCATTTTTCATTCTCCTTAAAATTGTTATGCGCAACTGTTACGCGCAATTATTATTTGCTGACCGCGTCTTTCATCGCTTTGATATGCGCGGGAGTTGTTCCGCAGCATCCGCCGATTATGTTCGCTCCTGCCTTGGCAAGTTTCGGCGCGAGAGCCGCCATGTCTTCAGGTGATTCGGGGAAGACGTCTTTACCGTCAACATTTTTAGGAAGACCGGCGTT
>Ga0209755_10004802_pt1 | contig 15739 bp, 13 predicted proteins | sample TergutCo191P1_FD_187301 | JGI IMG/M metagenome (GOLD analysis project Ga0209755, IMG submission 187301) | Cornitermes sp. P1 segment gut microbial communities from Petit-Saut dam, French Guiana - Co191P1 (SPAdes) (version 2) | ecosystem: Host-associated > Arthropoda: Insects > Digestive system... | reverse complement strand
TATTATTGCAAATGGTAGACCAACTTTTAATAAAAGCCGATAATTTTTTAAATTTATTTGATGTATATAATACAAATAAAAATAATTTTTCTCTTTATGGACATTTTATAAGACTTAAAACATTTGAGCAATATTTAAAATATATATTTAAAAATGAATCAGAATTTAATGAAATGATAATGAATAATATAGAATTTAAAGAAAAATATAAAATAATAATATACAAAATAAAAGAACATGATCAAGCAAATAGTTTATATTCATCTTCGTTGGATAATTATTGGGAAGATGATAATATAAATAGGTTATAAAAAATACTAAACGTCGCATAACAAACGGTAACTGCTGCGGGCGCTGTTCGCGCCCTCGGGGTTCGGTCGGCTAGGTCATGGCTTCGCCATTCCCACGCCTCACTACACCACATTTTTTTTGTGCCCGTAAAACGCTTTCGCGTTTTCCTTATCGGGTACAAAAAAACGTCAGTTACCTAGAACGTTAGGCGAAAGTTTGCTTGGTCTATGCTAACATTAATAAATTCTATTAACACAATCTAAAACTGCCGAATGGCACGAACAGAAAATGTTAATCCCTTATTAGCAGAATTAGTATTATATATTGGGTTCCCACTGTGCTGTTGTCCGTTTTGGAAATTCTGTATCCATGCACGGTTTGTAGCAATTTCCGATGAAGACCAGTACCACCCTGCACCAAAACCGCCAATGCCGTCAGCTTTTAGATTCATATACATAAGACCCAATTCATTTTTACTTGGAAGATACCAGTCTTCATAGCCGCCATATTGCAGACGGTCACAGTATCTTGCAGCAGCCGCATTTACAGCAGCTTGAACCGAAGCATCCATAATGTGCGTGGTATTTAATTTTCCTGTTCCCACTTCTTCGCCCTTTGCACCTGTAATAAATGCACTCACAGACCACTGAAGATCCTTCCCCTCTGTCGAGGCTGGAGCTGCTTCTAAATAACGCCAGCCGCCAGAGCTATTCCTCTTGTCGAAGAAGATTGTTCCGCCCGCCGGACCGGTGTCACCAATCTTATAAACATGCTCTATCCATTGAGCAAATAATTGGGTATTTGCATTTACAATAAAAGTTGAACCTGCCGCATAAGATGTACCGTTACCGTTTGCTCTAGTATTCCATCCACCAAAATTTCCTCTGGTATTTGTCATTGTGCCTACATTAGGAACAGTAACACTTTCACCATTTTGCACAGTCTGTGCAGACGGAACTGTTCCGCTTGCTCCATTTGCATTAAAAGTAACAATATATTGCACTGGAGCGACAGGAGTTGATTGTTGTACTGTAACAGTTTGTACTGTACTTGCCGGTCTTGAAACCGCAGCAGTTGACGTTCCGCCAGAACCAGCCCCATCCCTTGTGGCAAGTAATGTTTCTATTCTCGTGGTTTTTGTTAAATCTGCCAAATAAGATACAGCAACAGTAGCTGTTTCTATGTTTATTGCCTTGAGTGTAAGACTAAATACGTCTCCTAAATCGGTTAATGAACCTGTTACAATTGCACCAGCTCCTAAAAGTTTTCCAATAGATTTTGCGGATTCGTCATCAACTTCCCCGGAAAGCTGAAAACCTTGTTCTGCTCGTACTTTATCAAGATTGGCACGATCAACCACAATCAATTTTCCATTACTTACAATAGCTGATTCGAGCCTTGTTAAAACCTGTGTGGAAAATGCAGTTGAAGGAGATGCAAGGCTTACCAGAGCAACCATAGTTCTAGATGGAATTCTTGTTTCCATTTGAGTTGCGGCTTCTCTTATTGCCGTATCTAAATCCATTCCTACATGGGATTTACTTGTTGATGATGGGTTACTGCCACATCCAAAAAATACAAGTATTAAAAAAATAATTAAAGCTCTAATTAATTTTTTTTCGATTATCATAAAAACTCCTTTTAATTTATAACAATAAAGATTTTGCTTTACATCCAGATTCTTTCCATCTACGTTTTATCTCATTTTCTCCCTCTTTTTTTACATTATTCAACCTAAAATGTGTATTTATCTAAAAAAATAAACTATATAGGGTTGTATGTCAATATCAAATTCAACGAAAAAGGTTGAATTTTAAGCATATAATCAAAAAAAATACCCAAATAAGTTGTTGTTTCTAATAATTTCTTCTTTTAAGCTGTAAATTATGACTGTGAAGGGTATTTTTGGGAAAAACTTAAAATATTACCGAAAAGGAAAAAAACTATCGCAGGAACAATTATCTGAAAATGTAGATATTACTGTAAAGCATTTAAGTGAAATTGAAAGAGGAATCGTATTTGCTTCGTCAAGTTTAATAGAAAAATTTGCAGTAAACCTTGATATTCCAATTTTTGCATTTTTCTTAACAGATAATAGTATTTATTATGATAATATTATGCTTACTAGAATAGAGAAAACGATTATTCAAAATATTGAATTTACTATGGATAATATTAAAAAAGGTATTTTCATCCAATAAACCCTATTTTAAAATTACTGCCTGACACCACTTCTGCGGACAATGCGAATCACTTCAATTTCTTCCGTAATTTCCTTCGCTTATTGCGTTCCTTTGCAGCTTCTTCTTTATCAACTAGAGGTATTTCTTTTACTTCGCTGTAAACGCGGATAGGTTCTCTGTCCGGCAGGCGGGCGGCGATGAGCAGCCAGACTATGCCGAAGACTATCATCCAGAAACAAAGAACCTGCCCTGTTGAAAAACTGAAGATTGGGTGGACATAGGCGGTCGGTAATGTTGTTTTAACAAATTCGATGCGGTAGCCGAGATCGGAGTCCGGTTCGCGGAAATATTCAATTATGAAACGGAAGAAGCCGTACCCTAAAAAATATAGTCCGATTAAAAAACCTTTAAACGGTTTTCTGTTACGGAAGAACCAGATTAGAGCCCATAAAACGATTCCTTCAAAAAACGCTTCATATAATTGCGAAGGGTGGCGCGGAAGGTTTACCATTGCGCCTGTTATCGCCGTGCCTGTTTTTTCGGCGATCTCTATTACCCAAGGTTCATTTGCAGGCAGCGATTCGGCATGAGGGAATACCATTCCAAGCGGGCTAGTTGTCGCTCTGCCGTAAAGTTCAGCATTAATGAAATTTCCTAAACGCCCGAAAGTGAAACCCAGCGGGATGGCTGCGGCAAACATATCGCCGATTTCGCGAAAGTTGAATTTTTTTACTTTTGCAAAAATGACTACAGCGAGTAAACCGGCAAACGCGCCGCCGTGATAACTCATCCCTTGCAGCCCTGTAAAACGCCCGTTTCTAAAGGGCCAGAAAATTAACCAGGGTTGTTTTCTATAAATATTACTCGTTTCGTAAATAAGCGTAGAAAAAAGTCTTGCACCTAACAGCAATCCAAGTATCCCCCAAAAAAACAAACTTGAAAGTTCGTCATCTGTCATGGGGAATTTTCTTTCCTTTACTTGTTTGCGGTAAAGAAAGAACGCTGTTCCGAAGGCGAGAATGTACATAAGCCCGTACCAGCGGACAGGCAAACCGGGGAATATTTCAGGTTTTAACCATGAAGGAAAATCAATTGATAATAAAGGTAAAAATAATGATTGCATATTAAATTTTAAAACCTTGCTGCGCGGCTTTTAACAGCTTTGATTTGATAAAGTTGTTTTCTTTTTTTAGTTTTATTATTTCAAGCTGCTGAGATTTTACAGTCTCGATCAAATCACCTTGGCTCATAGCTCCCGAGTGGAGCAGGTCTTCGATATATTCCATCTTTGTATCAAAATCCATTTCCGCTTCCATTTCCGCTTCTTGGAAACTTTCTTCTATTTGTTTGTCATCAGGGGTAAAACGATCTTCAGGGCTTTGCATAATTTTTTCTGCTATACGGTAAATAGCCTGTGATAAAACCGATTGCGGTTTATAAAGTGTGATCGGAATCCTTGATGCAAGAGCTGTATCTTGAAGCACATCGCGGTAAATGATCCCTAAGTGTTCTATTTGCAAATCAAGGTATTCTTCGCACGATCTGCGTATCTTCATCGCGACATCCGCATTTTTGGGATCATCCATCAAGTTCATGATTAAGCGCGGGCTTAAATATTTTAGACGCTCGGTAAATTTTTGATAAGATTCTTTATCGATCTTTTTTATTTCCGGCAATATTTTAGGTATATAAAGTTTTGAATGACCTGCGCCGTCCTTACGGATTTTTTCAAGAAATGCGCGTGCAGGGGAGCCTTTGCCGCATGAATTAAACATAACACGAAACACCGCGTTTTTTAAAAATACATAAGCATTTAATACCGCTGTCACAGCAGGAGCTGAAACTATAATTCCCTGATTTGACAACAGGAAGAAATCCAATATTGATTGATGAGTTCCCGCTCCTAAATCAAGGACGAGGATATCTGTATCTTCCTGTAAGGCAAGCAATTTTTTTACCAGTGTTTTTCGCTGAGGCATGCTTAAATTTGCAGTGCCGGGTATTTCGTTGTCGCCGGGGATGAAGCGCAGACCGCGCACATCAGTATCCGCGATAACATCATTAAAATTTGATTTTATGTTGTTCAGGAAGGTACCTATTCCCATCTGCGGTGAATGGTGGCCTATTACAAGATGTAGGTTTGACGCTCCAAGATCGAGGTCAGTCAGAACCACCCGTTTCCCTGCTTGTGCAAATGCTATCGCAAGGTTTGCCGCTACCAAAGATTTTCCCACTCCGCCTTTTCCGCTGGCAATTGGAATAATTCGCATTATTTTTCCTCCGTTTTAATTTACTCCGAGTTATTTTTTTCGCTTTCTCTGTATTATTAAACTGTGATTGCAAATTGTCAGATTCATCAGTTATCAATTTAATCTCTTTTGTTTTTTGAATATCTCTTTTAATCATTATAATTGCAGATAAGGAAAATATATCAAGTGCAACCAACGACATTTCCCCTATATTCTTCCCAATCAAAGGATCCCCTTGTGAAATAAGTGCCCACATCAATAATGTAAATACCCCAATGCTTTTTCCGGCGATATAAAGAGGCAGATATTCCCTGTAACGTGTTGTATTTAAACATAAAAAAAGAGCCATTAAAGGGAACAAAGCTCCTTGGGAGGCAAAAAGCATTTGTATAAAGATTGATGAATTATTTGCTTGCAGTATTAGATTAAATACTAAATACAGCGTCCTTAACAATTCATATAATAAAAGTCCAAGTTTTAAGAAGTTTACAATCTTCATATATAGAAAATAGTGGCAAAAAGGATATTGATCAAGTAAGGAAGCTTCGCAATCGGCCTAAGGTTCGATTGCTCGGTTGAGGTTCAAAAGACTGGAAAATAATAGCATTAATATACTATACTTTAGATATAAGGAGAAAAATATGAATTTTAAACCTGTCTTTATTTTTAGTGTTATTTTGGCTCTTGTAATGAGCGTATCGCTTTTAAGTTGTGAAAAACCGCCTTTGGCTGAAATGGAGAATGCCAGGGAAAGGGTTTTTCAGGCGGAAAATGATCCTAACGTTTCTCTTTATGCTGCAGGTACTTTAGCGCGAGCGAAAAACGCTTTGCAAAGGATGCAGGAAGAAGCTGATAATAAGAGATATGATGCTGCCAAGACTTATGCGGCGGAAGCGATTTCTTTGGCTGAAAGGGCTATCCTTGACGGCAGGCTCGGCGTTTCCAGAGCGGGTGAAGAAGCGTCAGATGATACTCTTGTTTCTGATTTAAGAAAAGAAATTGAAAATACAGAAAGAAACCTTAACGGCGCACGTTACAATCAAATGGTTCTTAATTATGACGAGTTAGACAAAGCGATTGTAAACGCTCATAATAAAACAGATCAGGTTGAAGCTGATCAGGCGGCAAGCCGGTATCAGCAGGCTTTGGACAAAGCAGGGGAGGTTCGTGCAGACCTTGCTGAAATTAATCAGAAAGTTGCAGGGGCTGTTACCGCCAGAAAAAAATAAAATAAATGAGCAAAAAAAAAGGGATAATCAAACAACACATAGTCGCGGTTCTTGTCGAGAACAGAGCGGGGACCTTGAGCAGGGTATCCGGGCTTTTCAGCAGAAGAGGTTTTAATATTGATAGTTTAACCGTCGGCGAAACTGATGATCCTTCAATCTCAAGGATGACAATTGCAGTTACGGGCGAAGAAAGGATACTTGAGCAGATTATCAAACAACTTGAAAAACTTGTCGATGTAATCGCGGTACGGGGCTTGGACAGCGCTTCATGCCTTCGCCGCGAGATCATGCTTGTAAAAATAAATGCCGACGAGAAAAACCGCCCCGCTGTTATAGAAATTGCAGGTATATTCCGCGCACGGGTTGTCGATGTTTCACAAACAACCGTCACCATTGAAGCGACAGGTAATATGGAAAAATTAAACGGTTTTTTATTATTATTACGGCCTTATGGAATTCTGGAACTTGCGCGGACAGGGCTTGTAGCTTTGGAACGCGGTAAACTATGTTTGAACACAAATCAATCAAACCTTAATTAAAATAAAAAATTTTACTGGACAAATATCATTTCATCTGTCAAAATTTTCTTTAAATAAATAATTTAAAGGAGATTTTACTAATGAAAAAAATCACTGTTCTTTTTCTCGCTGTTACTGTTTTACTTCTTGCTTTTTCCTGCGCAAGCTCACCTACGCCGCCTTCAGGTTTGGAAAATCCGGGAAAAGGTCCTGCAGTAACTGCGGAAATACCCGAATTATTCAGCCCTGATCCGGATATTCCCGATGATACAATAACCATTGCGATAAAAGTCGAGCATGTTGTACCGATCAAAGATTGGAGTATTCAAATACAACCGAACCGCCGTCAGTCAGGACAAGCTGCAACACAAACTACCGCCGGTAGTACCGCCGGTACTACCGAAGAACGCCAACCGCGCAGGCAGAGCGGGGAACGCCGTTCATTCTTTGAACAGAACGGTACAGGCGATGTGCCTTCTGCATGGAAATGGAACGGAAAGGGTTTATCCGGAGAAATGGTTCAATCCGCTATGGATTATAGATTTACCTTATCCGTCAAAGATATTTTTGATAACAATACAACTTTTGAAGGAATCATCAGCACCGATGTTCTTGTAAGAAGGGAAGGGGATATACTCCGCATAATCGTTCCGTCAATTGTATTTCAAGGTAATTCCGCTAACTTCATCAACGTTTTCGGTGATGAAATTACTGATGATATTATAAGAAGTAACAGAAGAATCCTGTCACTCATTGCAAGAGCTCTTAACAGATTTGACGGTTACAGAATTACAGTCGAAGGTCATACAAACCCGGGGCAGCCCTTAGGCACGCCTGCGCGTACAAGGGAAAACACCGCTAATCTTCCTATCAGCGAACAAAGAGCAAGAGCTGTTGTTGATTATCTTGTAAATAACAACAATATTAACAGATCCCGTTTAACCGCTGTAGGTATGAGTGCGACACGCACAATTACAGAAGATTATAATAACGACGATGAAAGTTGGAAAAACAGAAGGGTAGAATTTATCCTACAAAGATAGATTTTATTCCAACTGTTTAATTGAAGGCGGCTGTGATCCGTATTGCGTGCAAACATACGCAGCCGCCTTATTTGCAAAGACAAGCGCGTTATGTAAATCTTCTTCGCTTAAATTATTAATTTCGTTATGCGACATTTTCCCTCTCATTTCAAGCCATGCAAGGAAGGCTCCGTGGAAAGTGTCTCCAGCCCCTACCGTGTCGGCTAATTTTGGAATTTTAATCCCTGAGGCGCTTGCCTTTATTATTTTACCATTATCATGTTTTAACAAAGCTGCCGCGCCTTTTTCACCCAGAGTTATTATCGCAAGACGGGTTCCCAATTTAAGCATTTTTCCTAAGGCTTCTTGCGGCTCTGTATTCGGAAAAATAAATTCAAAATCTTCGCTTGAAATTTTTGCGATAGTGCAAACGCTTGCCCATTTTTTAAATCTTTCTATGTAAGCGTCCCTGTCTTTGATCATGAATGAACGGATATTCGGATCAAAAGCGATTACTTTTTTACCCGCTTCCTTCATTATCAGTTTTTCTATAGTTGTTGCGATAGGTTCCATCGACATGGAAATCGAACCGAAAACTATACAAGTTGTATCTGACGGAAGTGGAGTAGGTATTTCTTCTGTTAATAACAAGCGGTCAGATGTTCCTTCATCGTAAAATGCATATTGAGGTTGTTTTCCTTCTTCTGTTTTTATTATCGCTAAAATAGGGTTTTGCACGCATCGGATTATATGATTTGTTTTTACATTAAATTCTTGCAATCTTTTAATTTGAATTTCACCGAAAAAATTATTTGAGATGCGCCCGATAAATGCGGCGGGCGCTCCTAAAGCTCCTATAGCAATCGATGTATTATATGTGCAACCTCCCGGCAAGGGATAAAACACTTCCCCGAAATCCCGCGTGTTTTTCTGAAACATATCAATTACAGCTTCGCCTATACATATTATCATGAAAAAATCTCCTTATCTTATATAACCCTTTTATATTATACACGCTTTATTAGAAACGCAGAACTCTTGAAAAAGATGTTAACTTATGGGAAATTATAAATGCAGGAAGATATGTCAGAAGCAACGCGGCGTTTAATAAAAATTTTCGATACAACTCTTAGAGACGGGGAGCAAGCACCCGGTTGCAGTATGAATTTGCCTGAAAAAATTGAAGTTGCGAAACGTCTGGAAAAAATGGGGGTTGATATAATCGAAGCAGGTTTTCCTGTTTCAAGTTCCGGTGATTTTGAAGCGGTAAAAACAATTTCTTCCGTAATTAAAAACAGCGTTGTTGCAGGTTTATGCCGTTGTCTTGAAAAAGATATTGATGCATGCGCAAACGCTCTTGCAAAAGCACCGTATCCGCGTATCCATGTTTTTCTTGCTACATCGCCTGTCCACATGGAATACAAATTAAAAATGACAGAGGAGCAGGTTTTGAAACAGGCTGTTTCCTGTGTAAAATACGCAAAAAAATATTTTAACGATATTGAGTTTTCCGCAGAAGACGCTTTCAGAAGCGATCCTGATTTTGTTTGTAAAGTATTTTCTGAAGTAATCAAGGCAGGCGCGCATACTGTTAATTTTCCGGACACTGTAGGGTATGCAATGCCTGATGAATTCGGCGAGCGCATCCGTTATGTGAAAGATCACACCGCCGGTATTGAAAACGCCGTTCTTTCTGTTCATTGCCACAATGATCTCGGGCTTGCTGTTGCAAACAGTATAGCGGCGGTTTTAAACGGCGCAGATCAGGTTGAGTGTACGATCAATGGTTTCGGTGAAAGAGCGGGAAATGCATCGCTAGAAGAATTAGTGATGAGTTTAAGAGTTCGCAATGATTTTTTTAATGTTGAGACGAATATCGACACAACACAAATTTATTCTGTAAGCCGCCTTGTGTCGCAGGTGACAGGTGTAAAGCTCCAGCCGAATAAAGCGATAGTAGGTGATAATGCCTTCGCTCACGAATCGGGGATACATCAGCATGGGGTTCTTGTAAAACGTGAAACTTATGAAATAATGACGCCCCTTTCTATCGGTATCCCGGAAAACACTATCGTTCTTGGAAAACATTCAGGCAGGCATGCCTTTGAAGAAAAATTAAAAGATTTAAGCATAACACTTGATAATGAAACTTTTGAAAAAGTTTTTTCTCAATTTAAAGATTTGGCTGATAAAAAGAAAACTGTCAGCGATCGAGATATCGAAGCTCTTGTGATGGATAATACAATTTCTGTTCCGGAAACATGGAAACTTTATCATTGGACTGTGAATACAGGCTCAGGCAGCGCGTCAAGCGCAATTCAATTGCAGCATAAAGACGGGAGGCTGGAAAAACTCGCCTCGACAGGGGACGGCCCTCTTGATGCAGCTTTTAAAGCGATTAATAAAATTATCGGAAAAGAAATTGATCTTGAACTTTATGAACTTGGAGCCATAACAGGCGGCTCTTCTTCGCAGGGCGAAACAATGGTAAAAATCGCTTTTAAGGGACGGCGCTGGAATGGTCGCAGCGTTTCAACAGATGTGATAGAATCATCTATAAAAGCGTATCTTTGCGCGGTTAATGCGATGGAATACGAATTGTCCAACGGGGAATGATTAATGATAAATGATAAAAATATTATAGAAATATTTGACACAACCTTGCGTGACGGCGCTCAAGGCGAGGGGATAGTTTTTTCATTACGCGATAAAATAGCCGTAACAGAAACCTTAGACGAACTCGGCGTGTCATGGATTGAAGCCGGTAATCCCGGAAGTAACCCGAAAGATTTGGAATTTTTCCGTCTCGCTTCTTCTTTAAATTTAAAGAACGCCGAAATTTGCGCCTTCGGTTCTACCCGAAAAAAAGGAGTAAAAGCAAAAGACGATACTCAGCTCAAAAGCCTTCTTGACGCAGGGACAAATGCTGTATCAATCTTCGGGAAAAGCTGGGATATGCATGTAAGCGATGTGCTTCAAGTGTCTCTGGAAGAAAATCTTACAATGATATTTGAAACTGTCTCCTTTTTAAAATCTGAAGGCAGAAAAGTAATTTATGACGCGGAACATTTTTTTGACGGTTGGATCAACAACAGCGCTTATACTTTAGAAACAATAAAGACCGCCATTGAAGCGGGCGCAGACCGTATCGTGTTATGCGACACTAACGGAGGGACTTTTCCTTCTGAAATTGATTGTATAATAAAAGAACTTTTAATGCATAATAATATAAATAAAATTTTAGGTATACATGCGCATAACGATTGCGGTTTCGCTCTTGCAAACGCTGTTACCGCCGTGCAGGCAGGCTGCATGCATGTGCAGGGAACGCTTGTCGGTTTCGGGGAACGCTGCGGCAATACCGCTCTTTCTGCGCTTATCCCTTCCTTACAGCTTAAGATGGGGGCATACTGTATTCCAAATGAAAATCTTATCCGCATCGGCGAATTAACAAGAAGGGTAGCGGAGATTGCAAATGTTATAATAAGCGATGATATGCCTTATATCGGGGCGCATGCTTTTTCACACAAGGCGGGGATGCACACTGACGGTGTATTAAAAACGCAAAAATCTTTTGAGCATATCGATCCTTTGCAAGTGGGGAATACACGCCATCTTTTGATGAGCGAAGTAGGCGGCCGCTCTGCGATAGCAGATCGTGTGAAAAAGATAGAACCTTCCGTGCACAAAGATCACCCGGTGATTATTTCCTTAGCAGAAAAGCTAAAAAAACTTGAAGCGGAAGGCTGGGCTTACGAAGGGGCGGATGCCAGTTTTGAAATATTGATCCTGCAGGAATTGGGTCGTTATACGCCATTATTTAAAATCGAAGCGTACCGTGTTATGAGCGAGCATCCCACAGGAGGGGCAATCGCCTGTTCCCATGCTTGGGTAAAAGTTTTGGTAGGCGAAACTTCAGAAGTTGCCGCCGCCGAAGGCGTAGGCCCTGTCGGCGCTCTAGACAGCGCTCTCCGCCGCGCCCTTACCCGTTTTTTCCCTAATTTAGCAAAAATGCGTCTTGAGGATTACAAAGTGCGTGTTATTGACGGAAAAGATGCAACTTCTGCACAGGTGCGCGTATTAATTGAATCGACAGACGGTCAGCGTAATTGGAATACCGTCGGAGTGAGCGCGGACATTATTGACGCAAGCCGCGCCGCCTTAGTTGATTCTATTGAGTATATATTAATTCATGAAAGTCAGGAAATAAAAACTCATGAATAATATTGTTCAAACACAGTTTGTAGAAGCGCAGCATACAGTTACATCTTCTTTTGATATTTTAATTGTAAAAGATAAGGCAGGCGGTATTTATTTTGGAGAGCGTGGAAGAATTGCTGCGCCATGCAACTTTAGTTGCAGCAACTTAAGTAGCAGCAACTTTAATTGCAGTAATACCTGCGGATCAAAAAACTGCGGGCAAGCAGAATCTGCAAACCCTTTTTATGCAGAAGCTTACGATACCGAGAAATATTCATGGAATGAAATAGAAAGGGTTTTACTTACCGCTTACGATCATGCGAAGGAGAGGCGGAAAAAAATTTGCATAGTCGATAAAGCTGATTTTTTAGAATCATCGCGTTTATGGCGTGAAACCGCCGATGCAGTTTCTAAAAATTTCCCGCAAATAGAAACGACTTTCCTTTATATTGACGAGGCTGTATCTCAGCTTATTTTATCTCCCGAAAAATTTGATGTAATCGCCGCTTCAAATTTATTCGGTGACATTCTTTGCAAAGAAATTTCTGCATTAGCGCGTCACGCAAATTATATTTCTTCAGAGGTTAATTAAAATCCATGAGTTATACAGGTGCGCGCATATTGGTTGAAACTCTGATTGAAAACGGGGTTGACACTATCTTCGGTTATCCTGGAGGAGCTGTTCTTAATATTTATGACGAGCTTTACAAATATAAAGATAAAATCCGCCATATACTTGTAAGCCACGAACAGCACGCAGTTCATGCCGCTGACGGTTATGCGCGTTCAACAGGAAGGGCAGGGGTATGCCTTGCAACCTCAGGCCCCGGCGCGACAAATCTTGTTACAGGAATCGCGGCTGCATTCTCTGACTCTGTCCCGGTTATCGCAATTACGGGGAATGCCGGCATTCCGCTGCTTGGCAAAGACAGTTTTCAAGAAGTTGACATTACAGGAATTACTATGCCGATTGTTAAACACAACTGGATAGTGGAAGATGTCAATGACTTGGCGCAAATTGTACGTGAAGCGTTTATAGTCGCTCTTTCAGGCAGGCCTGGTCCTGTGCTTATTGATATCCCTAAAGATATAAGTTTTGCTCTTTGCGCAGAACAAGGAAAGATGGAAGAAGGAAGAGCCTTAGCTGCAACTAAGGATTTATATTTTAATGAAAGGGAGAAACGTTTAATTGATAGAACTAAACGTGAAACTTTTAATGATGATGATATTAACAGAGCTGCCGCATTAATTAAATCTGCAAAACGTCCTTTGCTTTATGTAGGTGGAGGTGCTGTTAATTCCGGCGCTGACTCGGAAGTTAAAATACTTGCAGAACTCTTAGACGCGCCTGTCGCGCTTTCACTTATGGGGATGGGTGCTTTTCCGAGCGGGCACCGTTTGTGTACAGGTTTAATCGGGATGCACGGTACTATCGCTTCCAATAAAGCCGTGCAAAAAGCGGATTTGTTAATCGCTTTAGGAGCGAGGTTTTCAGATCGCGTAACAGGCGGTTTAGAACATTTTGCTAAGAAAGCAAGAATTATTCATATTGATATCGATCCTGCAGAAATTAATAAAAATATAAGCGCAGATGAATTTATTATTGGAGATTTAAAAAAGATATTAAACAAATTGGTAAAAAAACTTCCTAAAAATTTTATAAATGAATGGAATAGTGATATTGATAACTGGAAAGACGAAGAGAAAAAGAGAAAAAGAAAAAAGAAAAAAGAACACACAGTTAAAAGGACGAGCATAGAGAAGGAAATATTGAATCCCGAATTTATTATTATAGAAACAGCTAAGGTTTTAGGTGATAAGACGATAGTTGTAACAGATGTCGGGCAGCATCAAATTTGGACAGCGCAGTATTTCCCTTTTAAAAACCCGCGTAGTTTTTTAAGCTCAGGCGGTATGGGGGCTATGGGTTACGGTATGGGCGCGGCAGTAGGGGCGAAGATAGCTAAGTCTTCATCGCCTGTTGTGCTTTTTACAGGAGACGGCTCTTTCAGAATGGACAGTGCCGAAATGGCGACACTGGTTAAGTACGCTCTCCCTGTGCTTATTATTGTGTTTAACAATCAAACATTGGGTATGCTTCGTCAATGGCAAAATATTTTTTATAATGCAAATTATTATGAGACCGGTCTTGATAACAGAGGCCCTGATTTTATAAAACTCGCACAAGCTTACGATGTTCCCGCATTTCGCGTAACGGAGAAAGAAGCTTTTCTTGACGCGCTCGGTAAAGGTATAAATTTTCTAGCGGAAAAGAAGCCTGTCCTTATAGAAGTTATTATTGATAAAGACGAGCGTGTTGTACCTATTGTACCTTCCGGGAAGCCTCTAGATGAACAGATAATGTAATTATATAATAAAAAAAAGGAGTAATATTTATGAAAGTATTTTTAATCGGCGGGACAGGCTTGCTAGGCAGTGCGACGGCGGCTGAATTGATAAACCGCGGGCATCAAGTAAGCGCGATTGCGCTCCCCCCTGCTCTTAATGATATTCCATCGCAAATGAAATTGGAGTATAAGAATTATCTTACCTTGACAGATGATGAACTCCGTAATTATTTTACAGGCTGTGAAGGTTTTGTGTTTGCATCAGGTATTGATGAACGGATAACAGGACCGAAACCTATTTTTGATTATTTTAACAAGTTTAATATTACCCCCCTTGAAAGATTTTTACGTATCGCCAAAGAGTGCGGTGTAAAAACCTCGGTAATTTGCGGTTCTTATTTTTCATATTTTGACAAAAAATGGCCTAAATTGAAACTTTCTAAATGGCATCCTTATATCAGAAGCCGAATAGAACAAGAAAAAATGGCCTTATCCTTTGCAGATGATAAATTTAATGTTGCGATTATGGAACTTCCCTATATTTTCGGCACTCAGCAAGGCAGAGAACCTGTTTGGACTATCATTGTAAAAGCTGTACGCGGTATGAAAAATGTTACCATGTATCCAAAAGGTGGAACCACTATGGTGACAAGAAAGCAGGTTGCGCAAGCGATGGCAGGTGCTTTGGAAAAAACAAAAGGCGGGGTATGCTGGCCAATCGGCTGTTACAATATGCAATGGAAAGATTTTCTCGCCATCGTTCACAAAAATATGGGTATGGCTGGAAGAAAAATAATTACAATTCCAAATTGGCTTTTAAATATGGGTATTAAATTCATGGAAAAAAGTATCAGAGGTTCTGAAGAATCGGGAGAAGAAACCGAAGGAGGGATTTGTCTTTCAAAATTTTCTGATATACAAAGCGCAGAAACTTATATTGACAGAGCTCTTGCCTGCGATCCGCTCGGAGTACAGGATGATGGTATTGAAAAAGCTATAGGTGAATCAATCAGATTAGCCGTTGATGTACTTGACGGTAAAGTAAAAGTAATCGGAATGAAAGGGGAATAAAAATGACAAAAATTTATTACTTCAGCGGGACCGGCAACAGTCTTTGGACCGCTAAAAAAATCGCGCAGATTATTAAAAACGGAAATTCAACAGAAGAGTGTGAATTGTATAACATCGGCGTTGAGGCGCAAAAATACGTTTCTAAAGAACCGGACGTTTCTAAAGAATCGGGTGAATTAATTATTGAAGCGGATACGGTTATTATGGTTTTTCCGTCTTATGCTTACAGTATGCCTCTTATTGTGCGCCGTTTTGCCAAGAGCGCTGTGTTTAAAACACAGTATCTTGCGGCTCTTGTAACATACGGTTCCAGCCCCGGTGGGACGCTAGGAGCTTTACAAAAAATTCTTAGAAAAAAGAAAGGCATTGAAAAAATGTTTTTTGCTAAAATTCCTGCGGTAGAAAATTATCTTGTTATGTTCGGAACACCGAGTGAAAAGACGATAAAACACCGCTGCGCTTTACAGGTAAATGCAACTGATACCGTCGCTCATTCAATCATTGAAAGAAAAGAAAACCGTGTCAGTAAATTTTATCCTTTTTCATTTTTTATTTCATTACTTTTCAGGCTTGCGTTAAAAATATTTTATAAATATTACCGTGTGGGTTATCACTGCAACGGCTGCGC
>Ga0209755_10004801_pt1 | contig 15741 bp, 10 predicted proteins | sample TergutCo191P1_FD_187301 | JGI IMG/M metagenome (GOLD analysis project Ga0209755, IMG submission 187301) | Cornitermes sp. P1 segment gut microbial communities from Petit-Saut dam, French Guiana - Co191P1 (SPAdes) (version 2) | ecosystem: Host-associated > Arthropoda: Insects > Digestive system... | reverse complement strand
GCAACATTGCTGTGCGCCTGTATTATGAATGATTGAAGGCATATTTATTCAACAAACTGTAAAACGAAGGGCTCCGCCACTGCGAGACTGAAGAGCATAGAACACAATTCTTGAGTCTACTTGATTTTGAGCCATCACCTATAAATAAAGAATTGAATCCATTTGCAGAAATACAGTAGTATTCAACTGAGAAAAACAATGCTTCAGGCAGAAACTGTAACCATGAATGACATGCTTTGTTGTGGATTTTTTTTCTGTATGATGATTCTGAAGTATGACTTGTGAAGCTCACTGCAGGAGTGTTAGTTTTGAAGTGTAATTTGTGAACTTTATGTGTCAACTGACTCGACTCTTCAATTTTCAGGTTAATTTGTGGAGTATACATGCCCACTGAGCATATTAATTCATTCAGAGATGTGACATATGGATTGTGGGTGCCTACTGCACCTACTTATAAGTTCTGTGTTGTGACTTGTGGAGTATGAGGTGTGAGGTGTGAACCAATGTTTCCAGATTGAGAGTAAAACAGTTTTAGGCTTACCTTAGTTTTGGGTCAGTATTGTTCCCTGTATATGTTCTGTATTACGCCCATTGCCTCACCACCTGCTATGGGAAGCATCTCTGGAACTCCTGTTTGGTGATGCTGTCCAGCATTGCGTTGCCTGTGATTCAGCTTCAGTCTCTGTGCTAACCTTGCATCTTTGTTCCTTTAACTGGATTTTGATCTTTGGGAACATGAAGAAGTCACATAGAAGTTCCTATCATTCATGGCCTGATATTGCTAATCTTTGCACACAGAGAGTTGGTTTTGTTTCTGTTTATCATTAAGTAGACCGGGCGCAAATTTTGTAGCAGTCCATCTCATGTTTAAATTTTTGGTTAAAAGGCACTGGCAAGTCATGTATGATATGCCTAAAATGTTACAAACCTTTTGAATCCTACACAGTCTGTTCACATGGACTACCTGATACACTTTCTCCACATTTTCATCACTCTAACTTGACAGTGGGTGACCTAAAGGTTCAAAATCCTCAACCAAATATTTGCTGCTTTTGAAACTTGAATACCATCCAGAGTTTTATATTATTCTTGTGGCATCATCATGAAAGGTATTTTTTAAATACTGCATAAGCCTCAGAAGCTGTACTCTCAAGGTTAAAGCAAAACTTGACACAAATTCTGTTTTTCTTAAGGCCCACCATTTCACTGGGCTGTGACTGTGGAATACACCAACACTTAAGTGTCATTTGCACAAAAATACAATTTTCTGTTACAGCAACACTCACTGCACCAAATCACAATAAATCCACATATTGGTAGTGCTGCATGTGGCCAGTCAGACAAGTTTGGCTTGAGCCTCATGTATGTGCTCACTGAGCTGGCTGATTAGTTTTGAGGTGTGACTTGTGGAGTATATGTGACTGTCCAACTCTACTCTGGAGTGGGCATCATAGTTTCCTTTCCCACAAATAAAAATTAACAGAGAATGGAGCTGACCACTAACCTCCATTTTGTGCTGCTGGCAATTGTGCATGGAGCTCTGCTTCCATTGCCCGGTGTTTGGACACAGTTAAATTTATTTTATTTTGAGTAGACTGGTATTTGTAATACACTGCATACCTTCTATGTGTTTTCATTTAGTGTTTTGAATCTGAATGTGGTTGAATTACCAACTTTTGGGAGTATATAGACAGATGATGACTGAGTGAGTCTAACATACATTGCTAGAGTTAATATGAACAAGATTTGTTTTTGTTAATAAAGGTAGTGTTAGATTGTGTAAAAGTACTATTTGTTAATACGTATAACACACCGGGATGCCAAATGTCAAAGATGGAGATTCATTGAAAGGACACAGTGGCTTGAACACTGCTGTGCCTTTATTTACATCTTGCACCATAACACCAAAGGACTGATGTACATATGTTTATGCCCTGTGAATATTCAGTTAACAGTGATATCTCTGGGAGATCTTATTCCATCACACAATGTTGGTGGGTGTGTCCATATTTTCCCTTCTTTGTACTCATTATTTTGTGATAGCTATATCTTGTCACAGTCTTCTGCAGTGTTGTCTACATTACCAATTTTAATTCTAGACAATGAACAATTCTGGGGGAAATTTAAAGATATCTGTCAGAAAAATATAAGCTTCATTGTGTTTCCACTGTTTCGAATTTCATTAAGAAAGTTCAGGTTTTCCACTTTGTTTTTTCATGTTTCTGGGACTAATGATTATGAATGTTTCACAGTTACCACTGTGCCTGGTACATGGCAAAAAGTACAGAATATATAATTTCAGGTGACATATGTAACAGCCAGTTACTGTTTTGCGTAATTATAATCTTCATCAGAGAGAAGAAAAACTATTACCTTCTGGTCAGGGTCAGTTGGAACAGGTCCAGTTTTCCAGATAAAGTACTTTAATTTGCTTTACTTTAAGTTACTTAAAACAAATGTTGGAGTGAGCATACCCTGATCCAGGTAAATTGTATGAAATGAATATATGAACTGTAATTGTAACAGCATTACAGCATGTTGAAGAAAACGTTTATGGTATGAGTTGCAACTGCAACTTCAAATGATATGCCAGATTATAGCATGATTACAGTGTATTAATGTACTATATTTTATGTAATATAAATTATTTTTGGCTTAATGAAATTCAAGCTATCTTCTAGACAGACTGCAACTCAATTCTAAAAAAAATGATTGAAAACTGTGACCCAGGGAGTCCAGCATTACACACATTATGAGACACAGGAAAGTAATATGTATGGAGATTTTAAACCAGAATTCTCCATTTTGTAAGTCATTTACAGTAAAAATGTATATTTATTATGGTGCAAAATTAATATGTGAAAGTATATTATATACAGAATTAATTTCAGTCCTATTAAAGAGAACTTTTGAAATAGCTGAACCGGTCATTTGCTAAATAATGTTTTCTGATACTGGAGAGTGGTGGATGCCATATATATTTTTCTTTCTTTTTACACTAGTTTGGCACAACTAAAGCAACATTACCCATTAAGCTACAGCTCAGATGACAATTAAGGCTATGTAACAATGATATTAGTTTAACATCACCAACAGTAAGGGGCACTTGTATGAGGGTATGTCAGACAAGGCAGACATTGTTTCAGGCAAATTTTTTTCAATATTCTATGTTTCTCTTGCTTGGGAGCTTAAATATTGCAAAAATAATCATAGCAAAGAAGATTCATGAGAATAAAATAGTCCACTATGACTAGGGCATTGGGAAATCTTACCTGGAAAGTACATATAAAAATACAAAGAACTTTATAAAATAAATGTACTGGTAATATATGTCTTTTACTTCTGATACACCCTGTACTCTGTTGAACCCTCAAGCGGGTGCACCAAATGATTTTACAAGAACAGGTGCATGGCGCAGTCAGTGCACCACTTAGTTTTCTTTTCTTATAATCACTAGAGTGACTTGTGTTAGTATTTTTAATCAAATACAGTTGTTTGGTGCATAATGAAACTGTTGAATAGTAAAAGTGTGTGTATATAAACAAACATTTTGCAGACCAAGATTAAACTGCTTGCAGGTTGAGGCATTAGTTTCACATTTCTCAAAATGGGTAGTTATGAATTATTATTGCAAACTGAATTGGAACATTTCATGGCAATGTTCAAGTTGTTTGCATGCCTACATATGACACATGAACCACATTACCTTCAAGCTGTTTATTGTCTTCCGTGGTTCAACTTCATACTCAAAGACAAGTGCTTTGGGTCCAGTCAGGTAAACATTCATCAGTGGACTTGGGGTAGCCTGGTTTGCAAAGCAGTGATACTTGCATTGTTTATCAGGGACAAGAGAAGTGTCTGTGGCCATCTTTTTATATGAGTCACTGAATACTTGTCAGCACTGCCTGTGGCCATATTTTAGTCCACAATTAGATTTAATTCTGTTTTGTCTTCATTATGGAGCACACAGTGGCGCAGTTGGTTGAGGCACAGTACTACAAGCTGGAAGATTGGGGGTTCAGTTCCCATTGTTTTCATTGTAATTATTCATTGACATAATCCTTCTGGCCACACTATGGTCCTGGGATCAACTCAGCCTCTAACAGAAATGAGTACCAGGAATGTTTCCTGGGGGGTAAAGGTGGCTGGTGCATAGCATTTACAACCTACCACTTTCATTTGCTGATAGTCTTGGAATCTGGGAGCCTCAACCTCCTGGAACTGTCAGGGCCTGTGCAGGGATCACTTAAATTTTTTAAGTCTTTACCAAATACAGACTTCTACATAACCCACAGTGATATAGCTTATTTGTTGTTGCGACATGCAATAAGAAGGTATTGTCTGCCTGAAATTCAGACCACGAGGTTCTCAATGTTTCCATTTTTATTCCAATTGTTGTACATGTATCCGTCACTTATTTCTTCTCGTAGTTGTTAAGCATGTACTTTTAATTTGAGGAAGTGTGTAGTAAATGGGTGACTATTTTTCACTCTTTTGTAGTGAGATATCTGTTGGAACTCTCCGTGTCATTGATCATTGTCCTTATGATGCCAGTTACCAAAATAGGCACTTATGCTCCTCTCTGTGTGTACCACCATGACTGCTTGCTTGCTTATTGATTCACTTACTCACTTACTTCTTGGTTCTCTGGTCCTGTAAGAACTTTGGCTTTTTGTAGAACAGATGCCCATCATTCACTACATTACATGTTCCTGATATTTGTAAGGAATATTCCATCAGCGCAAAATGCCAAGGTTTTCACTCCATATTTAGAGGGCATGGGTGTATATAGGATGAAAACACAGCAGCTTCAAGGTGGTTATATTTTAATATAACTTGTGACAAAGTCATATGGCAGCTGGTTTTACAATTTGTTGTAAGCAATTCGAATTTAGTTCATAAGGCTGCAAGAGGTGTAAAAATATTTTGTAGGTCATATACATGCTTCGAATTCCAACCCTTCTTCCATCAGTATTCCAAAGTTAAAGAATAATTCTATTATTTCATTTCATCTTCAAGAGAGAACAAGCAAGGAATCCCAGGCAAAGCTGTTGACTCATTTGTTGTAGCTTCATTTGGGTGTGTCTCTGTGAAGCAGAACACTGAGCCCTTTATCATGAACATACTTGTACATGTAGTTAAAATCCTCTACCAAGTAACAGATGAAATGCATTAATTTCATCTGTAATTCTCTTGCAAATGCTGGCAATTCAGGCACAAATTGTTGACATTCTTACTGTGCTTTGCCTTTCGCCACATTCTGCTTGGAGTCACAGTCTTGATTACTACAGAAAGTGTTGTCTCTGGGATGTTACATCATGTAGGCTGATACGTATTTAATAAATTGTTGCCAGACTATGTGTTACATTCCAGAAGACTATATTTTTCAGCATTGCAAGAGTCTCCAATTTTATGTAATCATTAGGGTTGATGATATTTCTAGTCTTCCTCAGTCTGTGTGTCACTTTCAGTGCATCTTCCTCTCATCATCAGACAGTTCACAGAACACTTGCAAAGTGACCTTGTATATGGCAAATTATTGTCTCTAAAGTGAAACTCTGAATTTCACACTTTGTTAGTGCATCAAACAACATATTAAACTGCAGAAGTAGAAATCTCCTTACAGGACCATACAGAGTTTGTGTTCTCTGAATACCTTGTGAGTTTTGAGAAACTACTGCTTATTGTAATGCAGCTTTCATTAAACAATCATGTTGTTTAGAAGTAAAAGGCTTACTGAATGCATACTAGAAAGGACTCTGATGTCTATCGAGCAGAGGATGTAACATTTCTCAAACTAGTGGTTACTTCTGGTGCACTCTGTACCACCTTGCCCGCTCAAGGGATAATACAAATTGTATGGGATACAAAATATAATCTTATGATGAAGCTATAAAGATGGCTACATGTCAAGGTGCCTGTCTATATCAGCTGGGAGACAGTTGTCTATGGGCATTATCTGTTCAACATTAATTGTAACACAGCAGAAAGATGCTAGGAGGCACCTTGACAGCAGCAGTAGAATACTGAACACAGCCATTGATTGTACTATCTACACATGAACACATATGTCAGAACTAATCATGTCCTGTGATAAGGTGAGAGTTAGAACCATAAATATATAGTTGACATAATAGCCAGATGTTTGTGATTGTCCAGAGAGCACAGTGCAATGCCGTCACTGTTAGTGTAATCTACATTTGGCTGCTTGATCATTACTTGTACTACAATGCTGATTGTTGAATAGACTGTACATTTGAAATTGTTTCTGAAATATATTAGTTCATACAGAAACTAACAACATTATTCTTACATTTTGTGAGCATTTGTGGGAGGGAGGGGACTCCCCCCATACATGTGTCAAATGCTGATCAGGTTTTGCACTCGTGCTGCCTGCATATCACATAAGCATCCATCAAAGGTGTGTGTGTGTGTGTGCCAAGTTGCTTGTGATTCCCATCATGAAGTCTGTTCTGTTTTCACTTATTTACCTTAGGTTTGTGTGATGTGTATCAAAAGCGTATCTGTAGCTTTTGTAACATGCTATGCTCCGTTACCACATTGTGAGATGCCGATATCGAGACACATCCTCGGACTGTATATAACAGCTTTAACATATGGTGCAGCTAAACCTAGAAAGCCAAGGTTACCTGCTAATTTTCATTATTTTATCTTGACTGCTCAGTATGCAAATCAGATGACTGGCAATTAAATCTTACAGATAACAGGAACACTGCATAAATATATGAGACAAATATTTGTGTTCTATTTGACTGATGTGTATTCTGCAGAGGGAGCTGTGTTGGAGATAATCTACTACCATATCAAGAAATCTTTATAGTAACAGCCCTTGCTTCAAAAAAGTGTGGGGATCTAAAACACACTGGGCTGATGTTTACACATATGTTTGCAGGCCTTCGTGTTGTACAGTGGACTACTTCTTTCATGAGGATTGTAGGCTGACCACCAGTACTGTAGTGGAAGTACTGACCAGCATGAGAATGTTAAATGGGAAAGCAAATTTAGCTACTTCAAGATATTGAAGGATGCATGTGACACAGAAATATTTCTTCTTCAATCATTAGATGTCCAATCATGGAAGGGAATGTAACAGAGCAACTTGGCATCTACATTCCAAAAACACTTAACAGGTAAGTTCATGCACATTAAACACATTAAAACATTTAGGCCATATACAGTTTTTTTTTATAAAAATTGTGGATGGCTTTAAAAAACTTGTCCTTCATGCTTCGCCAATAAATCCCCCCCCCATAAAAAAAATAAGTATATACACTACAATCTTACAAGTGCTTTGAGTTTCTGGCTCTGGAGTCATACTGTGTACATTTCTTACATGGTCATTTGTTGCATTTCTTGTGTTTAAGGCAGGTGTCATTTGTGATGTTTTACAGTGTCTGTACCCTTTGCAAGATTAAGACATTTTGATTTTTCAACTTGTTGATTCAGATACATATTTTATTTCCCTGTACCACAGATATGTTGCAGTTTCTTCGTTTAGGAAAAGGGATAATTTCATTCAGTGCGGAAATGACCAACTAACAGTTCAAAGAAATATTGCAGCATTCTTCAAACAAACACCATTCGGACTACATTGACTTTTAAAGTAGCATTTATTTATGAATTTTGCACACTGTATAATAAGTGGGACTACCTCATTAAAGGGTTGGTACATTGCAGTTTCGTTTATTTGCAGAAGAATTATGTGGCAACCCTCATGCAGCATGTTGTGGTTCTGTCCTTTATTTGTGGAGCATTTACATAATAATATGGTAGAGGCTGCGTCTGCCTGCTTGGCTTACTCAGTAGCTACCTAGGTATTGTAGGACATGGAATTTACTTCAACTACACTCACAGTTTTTAGAACTTATTCTTGCTTTCAGGTTCTGAATATATCTGGAAAAGGTACTGCACATTCTGATGAAGAGCCTAGGAATATGAAGAAAAGAAAGTAATGTGTCTGTTAGAGACAGTGTTCGGTAAGTTGGACAGGGCAGTGAGCATTGCTGCAGCCAGACTATGTTATGTAAACAAACTGACAGATCATTTAATCAAGAGAAATGAAGACAAGGTCAGGGGAAGCATTAAAGTAAGTGCTTCAATAAGGGCACATACATCTTGGACAATTTGTTTTGACCCCTTTCTCAAAGAAATGGAAAGGGTCTTTTGTGAATAGCTGAAAGGTGAGGCACAGACAGGGGTGTCTTGGTAAGGGAGAATGCAACTGTTATGCAATTTGCTATGTAGAATCTGGGGTGAGGAGAAGAAACTTTTCATGCCTGTAAATTATGAGAAAGCAATTAGCCAACACATCTTGAACAGAATAAGAAAATCAGCATTTTCTGATTATGTTGCTGGCACTATGTGCACAGAGCATTTCAAGAAGATGATTAAGCAGAGGGACTACTTAGTTCACCAAGTCACTAACCTTGATGAGACAGGCATGTTGTGGAAAAACATGCAAACACTTAACACTCACATCCAAGAATGAAAATACCTCTCAAGTTTTAAACTCTCACAGGCCCATATCACTTGTCTGATTTGTTGTAATGCTTTGGGGGACTGTATGGAATAATCCTATGCTATCATATCACTGCTAAAGTCCTTGGCCCTAAAGGGGAAGTAAAAAAGAGGCATAATAAGAAGGTTTTGATGATGAAGTGGTATTTTTGGATTAGTTTAACAGTTGCTTTGTTCTTGAGGCTGAATGGTGTTTCAAGTCCAAGAATCTAGCATACAAGGTTTTCTTTGTCCTGCATAATGCCCTAGAGCATCTGCAGGGTCTTCTCACCCATCAACATATCCAAGTTGAGTATGTGCCTGATAACACTACTTCACTGTCAGCCAGAGAATTATGTGAGATTCAGGTGCTATTGCATTTGCCATAACTTTGGTGGTGTCTTGGGTGCAGTTGGGCAGGAAACCTTTGTTAGTGTCAGTGAATGCAGAAAGTTGTAAGCATAGAGGACAGCATGGTAAATATAAAGGAATCCATGAATGAACTGAAATCAATGACTCTGATTGGCTTCTGGAGAAGCTTGGGGATTTCCCAGACAGCAGGATGAAATAAGGAACACCCTCATATTGACCCAGGAAGTTCAGGAGAAGGATTTCCAGATTTGGAGGATGCTAATATTTAGAAATTTCGTGACTGTTATCCTGCTAAGATAACTCAGGAAGTCACTGAACAACTCACAGCACTCAGTTAACGAGAAGATGAGATTTTGATGCTATTTTGGAAAGGTCTCTGCTGACTACTTATGTATTAGGAAACTCCAGATGGCTAGTGATATAGCCAGTCCTTTCTTTGATGTGGAACATTGCATGAATAGTTCATGAAATTTAAGCACAAGATAGAATCTGTAATGGCACCATGTTGGAAGTTCGTAAGGACATGCCGAAGAAGACAAAGCAGTAGAAGATCACCTCTCTGTTTGCTAGTCTTCTTTCTTTCCCTTCATCTTGCACTGTACTTTCTTTGATCACTGTAAGAATGTTCAGCCAGTAACAGTGGCATCATTTCAATAAATGCCAGCACAAATGTTTTAAAGTTTATTTATCATTAACTTACATATTGTCCCATTTCATGTCTGTAATGATTCTAATTCTCTTTTCCCCATAAGACCTTAACTTCACACCTAGCACTTTTACATTGTTTATTCTGTGCATTATGCCATAGTGAAAAATCTATGTAACAGCAACAAATGCACTATTTTGTAATTTCTACATGCTGTATTTTACATAGCTCCTACATGTTTCAGCATTATTATCTCGTCATCTTCAGGGAGCTGACAGCAAAATGTCTTGCAAACATACAGCAATAACATAGTTCACAATAAGCATACATGTGTTGTGGTATCAATAGTGCAGAGTTTTACAGGTTTTTGTTAAAATGATATACATAAATGTAATATAATGTTGGTGAAACATTAATTAGTATAGTATAGTCCATTTGTCAAAATGGTCAAAATTTATACATGTCTATTCATTCCTTGTTTGCAAACATCTGTTGTTCCTTGATCCAAATTGGATCCCATGATGTGTGTTGTGTGGCACTTGGTGGGTGACTCCCTGAAGATTGCGAGATAATAACGCTGAAACACAGAGTTATGTAAAAGATTGTACACATAAATTATAGAATAGTGCATTTGTTGGTGTTCTGTAAGTTTTTTCGTGGGATTCTTCATGAATGTAACCCTGACACAAAAAACAGTGGCTTGCTTTAGTGAATTTTATTAAGCTGGTCTTCCTGCTTTGTTTCATATGTTGTTTAATCAGTGGCCAGAATTAGAATTGTGTCACAATGAGGAAAACAATGGTACTGCTCCAATTGCCTACAAATGCTTGTGGAAATGGCTGCTTTTTGAAGGATATTACCTCAGCATAAACAAATGGTAAAGATAATTCAGTGCATTGTACTTTGTGTGTCCTCTGCCTTGACTGCTAGCTGTTTTGTTGTCCTTTTCTTCAAAAATGGAAATATAGAACATCAGAACATTGGACTTGTCTGGTAAATATAAACTATACTACTGGAAGTAACAAATTGCTTTTTGTCAGACTATGTCACCTCACTGTACCCATCCTTCAATTAAAAATGAACCATGATACACCATGCCACCTAGACATTCATATTCAGGAGGTTCCAGACAGAAATATCAGCCTAGATGTCACCTATCCTGAGATTTTTCATAGCTTTCATCAGATCATCAAGGGAACTTCCAGGATATACCTCAAATTAGGCCACAGTTGCTTCCTTCTACATCCTTTCCAATTTATGTATTTTTCACTATTCATCCAATTATTTTATGCTATATGGTCTGAGCTACTGAGGATACCATTAAATAAACCATTAATAAGCTTGTTATGTATCATACAGTAAATATTCAGAAAGTATGCAAAATCTTAATACAAATCAGAATTACTTGATGGCATGTCTTCTGAGAACGCTCCAACAATGCCTTTAGGCTGGCACTTGAGATAGTAAACAATGCGTACCATTTGTGTGTGGGTCTCCTGCAACTTTCTGGGGCACAGTGTTCCCCTGAATTTGTGGTAACCTTCTACCAGACTATGCAGTATCGCATTTTAAGATTATCAGGATATGTATAGTGTTAGATCTTTCAGTTACATGACAGTCATACAAAGCATGGGCCTTCCAGTTTCATATTGTGTTTACATATCCGTATAAAGTTTGGTGTTACAGATAGTGTTCACTTGTCTGCAGCATCTTCAGAATATATAATTTAGGGTTTTCACAGTGGTGAAGACACATATTATGGTCTTTTGTGTTTTGACATTATGTAGTTTGCTTACATGTTTGTTAAAAAGTGCAAACATGGTAAGAATTCAGTATTTAACAAGCCTGAACAAAACATAATCAAAGGACTGAGTCTTACTTGATAATAATTTTCTCATTTCTGTTGACATGAAGTGCATGTACACACAGTGAAGCAATAAAATATTCAGAGTTTATTTCATACTGACATAAGCCTGTGGTTACTTGGTGCCCAGAATCTCAAGTTCTTCAAGTCTGGTGATATGTTTCCTTTGTCTCCCCTCTCACAGCAGTACATTATCCCTTAGCCGCTGAACGACATATATATATATATGTCGCGCAGTAAGCCTTTTAAATAGCCGAATGGTCACTGAAGTGGTCAGGGGCAGGGGGATTTAATTCCAGTGAAAAAGATTTAATTCCGGTGGCTAAGGGTTATGCTGTGCTGACTGTCATGAGCACTAGAATGCACATCCCTTAGAAGTGGACTGATTTCTTGTTGCTGAGGTGGCAGAGGCCAGGACGATCAAATACACCATAATTTGAGATGTTAGTGATAATAAATTCAAGCTGAAGCCTGGAACTTTATGAGGAAATAGAAATTTATTTAAAGTTCAGTGTTGAAGACTGAATTAAAATGTTGAAAGTAAAGCAATGATAGATGTCCTAAAAGAGTACCAGATATGAAAATGAAGAGATCAAGTAGGAGAGGATGTGACATGGAACACTGGTCAGCAAGAAGTATACTTAATTGGCATTTACAGTCTTATGCACATGTATGATTGCATGAAATAAAATTGCACTTTTTTGGTTAATTAATCATAAAATGCAAACTTTGTACTACATTTTGTCACTTGTAACACAGTAAAATAAATGTTCCTAGCAGGAAAGAAGATTAACTGATATATTTCTGTTGAAGAAACCTATGGAATGCTTCAAGGTTGACCATGTGAATGATACTGGTCATCTGCCTGAACAAAACCAGGCCAGTGGTTGGTGTCTTGTTTTAGAACCCTGAAGTAGTTCATACTTAGTGCAGTTGTTGTCAGCATTTGGGATATTCCTGTATTGACTGAAGTTCTTAATGGTTTTCCTCAGTCCATACATACACTTGGCAGATGTAGAAAATTGTGTTACTTATACTTTCTATTCATAATATGTTAGATGTGAAACTCAGCTCAGGGACCAGAGGGTGAGGTTTTCATGGTTTAACTCAGTTCCTCCCAGTAAATACTAAATGTCATGGTGTAATGCTTATCACTTCTACATACACACAAGGTTTTAAGCACAAACCCTGGCCCAAAGATCAACTGTTTTAACTGAGGGGTTATAGTTTCCCTCATTCCCTCCATTTTATATGGGAATACAATCTGTAAATCAGGCCATAACTCATTTCCCACACAGTTTCCAATTCATCAGTCACTTTTCATTTGATGCTATATGACCTATGTACATAGCTGATGATGTATTGTTCAATGATGCAAGAATCCATCCTCCATGAATATTGTGGATGGAAACTTAATATAAATCATGACTACATTCATTCCAACACATTACATTAAACTATTTGCCACTTCTGTATCTTATGCAGCCACATATTTTCCCATTCTGGCTGTTTGTGTTCATATGTACAGAGACTCACGATGTTGCTGGAGTCTGAGTGAATATGCATACTGCTGTTGTAGGTACTGGTGTCGGTTGTTGACAGGTTGTTTAGTGATGCTGGCCATTGCGCAGCCGATTGCAAACTCCAGAGCGCGGCACAAAGTCTGGAAGCAGAACCACGGCCAGGGACGCAGTCCTTTAATGTCGTCTTGTTGTAATGGGTGTGAGGAGCCTCCCCTCTGTGGACAGCAGGAGAAATAATATTTAAGTGCAGATGTTCAGGGGTCCTGGCTTTTATGTCCTCCTTGAGCTGGTAATACATATATTTCCACCCCAGTAAGATATTTAGCAAAGTAATATCTGACTGACTCCATAGAACAGAATGCTTCTTTGGCAGCTGACAGTTAATGAGCTATATAAGAATTTCCTTGCTGCTGTGGACCTGAAGTTTTCATTACCATGTTTGAACGAGCCATTTAAATCTAGTCCACATACAATGCTAACTCTTGGAGCTGTATTTAAAATTATCTCCTGACTGATGGTTTTGTAGTGTACTCACAGGAGGCATGCCAGTTGAATAGCTGATAGGTGCCATGAGCCCATATGGCCCACATAGCCTGCCCATGTCAGCCACACACAGCATGAGTCCAAGTAGAGCAGTGATGTATGTTGCACTGAGAACCTTCTGCACTTGACTCTTCCTGCTGGTAGGTGCAGACTGGTTCGGCAGTGCCGCCCTGTTCACATATGCTATGTGGTTAAGGATGGAGTGCAAGGTCAATTCTCCAGCCTGAAATCATCCAGAATAATTGTGCAGTAAGTATGAATTTTGTGCATACTTAGGAACACTTGATTGTACTACTCACTGAGGCATTCATTTCAGTTGACTCTGATTTAAAATATAAACTATAAAGTGATTTTGTTTTTAGTTTGTATAAACATTATACAAAATATTCATTGTGGAAGAGAGACAAAAAGATTGGAGCATAGCATTAGAATAGATGTTCAGAAAATATAAAGCAAGAATGGAAATGTTTCAGGATTTTGTCCCATGGTCAGCTTTTGTGTGGGGCACACTGAACCATCAGGTTCTAAATTCAGAGAGTTAGTTAAGCCTTTGAAGCATAAAATTTATCTAAATTATGTTTAAAAATTCAGTTCCTTCACATAAAAGTATTGTGTGTCCAGTAGGATCTGCAACCAGCTAATGCTGTTTGGGAAAATAGTCATTCTTCACTGTGAGAATCATATGAAGCACACAAATACACTCTTTGAGGAAATGCAAAATTCTCTCTTTAAAGTAGACAGTACTTATGATAATTGTGGTGTCTTAAAAAGACTAGACGTTTTCGTGGATCAAGGTTATCCTTCAGCAGTTGACAGTCACTTGCTGTTCAAGAATGCCATGTTTTTTCATATTTTTCATGTCTTCTGTTAAGTCATGTACTGATTTTATCCATGATGAGCTCTTGTGGAGAAAAGTGATAAAACCTGATGCACGTTTCTTACATAGCAAGGTCCAGCGTGACACGTGAAGATGGAAATGGGTCCAGTTTCACAAATATTCTGTTTGCAGTACCAGACATTTCATGAAGTAATATAATGTAATGTAATTTATTTGCGTTCTATAAATAAAAATTAGGAGACAATCCTGTGGATATAGACATTGTCACTTACATACTAATATAATATACATAGAGTTGGAAGAATCTTAGCTATAAATAAAGTACAGCATTAAAGTACTTGAAACTAACTGTTCATTTAAATTACAATGGAACATCTCCAATAATTAAAATAATCCTTACTATTATAAAAGGAATTTGCAAGTAAAAACCTCTTTAAAGCATTCCGAAATGGTAATATATCATTGGCTAGTTCTTTGATTTCGTGTGGAAGGTTGTTAAGAATTTTAATTGCCGAGTAGTACACTCCCTTTTGAAACTTTGTTAAGTTAGCCGTTGTTGGATCTAAGTTGGTTTTAAATCTTGTGTGGATACTGTGGATCTGATTGTTTGTATAAAATAAATGTTTGTTTTTTATAACAAATATTGATATTGAGTAAATATATTGGGAATATAAGGGTAGTATTTCTAATTTTTTGAACAGTTCCCTACATGAATCTCTCGTTCTTGAACTTGTAATGATTCTAATCACCCTTTTTTGAATTTTGAAAATCTTATCACTATATGGTTGATTTCCCCCCAAAATTATCCTGTAACTTATGATTGAATGTATGTATGCAAAATAGACCATTCTCAAGGTTTCTAAAGACATTATAGCTTGTCTCATTCGAATTACAAAGCATGCTGTATTCAATATGGACATCATTTGGTCTATATGAGCCTTCCATGATAGGGAGTCATCGATAGTCAATCCTAAAAATTTTGTATTTGATGAGCTTTTGATGCAATTACCCTAGTAGTTAGGTTTCACCTCATAATCCCAGCTATTTTTCGTATTAAATTGTAAGTAATTTGTTTTATTGTAGCTTAATATTAATTGGTTTGCTTTGAACCATTTATTAATATCCCCAAATATGTTATCAATTTTTGTTTCAAAGTTCTCCACATTTGGACTAGTTACTATTATATTTGTATCATCCGCATACAAAAGGGTTCCAGTGGATGCAAGGTTTGGCAAGTCATTTATATAAATTAGAAAAAGAATGGGTCCCAAAATTGATCCTTGAGGTACCCCTTGTCTTATTTTCTCCCAAGTAGATTCAATACCCTTGTTATGACTTAAGACTACTTTTTGATGTATTCCATCTAAATAAGACTTTATAAAATTGTAGAATTTTCCTGATACTCCATAAAATTTTATTTTCTGTAGTAGAATAGCAT